>Ga0066845_10000284_pt1 | contig 15775 bp, 13 predicted proteins | sample ETNtaG_31_FD_65488 | JGI IMG/M metagenome (GOLD analysis project Ga0066845, IMG submission 65488) | Marine microbial and viral communities from oxygen minimum zone, Eastern Pacific Ocean - ETNP201310SV78 | ecosystem: Environmental > Aquatic > Marine > Oceanic | place: Pacific Ocean: Eastern...
GCACCACCATTATTAAAAATAACATTGTCTATTTGAACTAGTTCAGATTCGGTTGATTCTCCAATTTGATTTGGAGTAACTATTTGTGGGCTAACCGTGTTTCCGGTTGAATTAATGTTGTTTGAATTTACAGGATTCATTTCCAACAAACCATTATAATCAACAAGTGTACCGCTTACAGTAACCTCGTCTCCCCTTTGAAAACTAGACAATGAGGCATCATACAGAGCCATTCCAGCAGTATTGTCTTGTATATATCTTATTACACCCAGCTCATCGCCATTAGTAACAATTCCTGTAATCGTAACATTTGCACCTATTCCCTGGTTTCTAGCTGTAGCTATATCAACTTGGGCTATTACTGAACTAAAAGCTATATTTAAGATTATTAAAGAAATAATTTTTTTCATATTTTTAATTTAAAAGTTAATTTTTAATGACAGATTATATCGTCTTCCGAAACCGAAAAATACTCCCGCAGATTTAGCATCGAAATCTTGATATTTTGAATTATATGGATCGTTATTTTGAGCATCTGAAATATACAATTCATCCAACAAATTTAAAACACTTAATCTAACATCTAGCTTTAAATTATCATGTATTTTTATTTTTCTTCCGCAATGTAAATCTAATAGCTGGTATGATGGTAGTATCCAACTTTCTCTTCCTGCATTATCTTGATATAAGGATAATGGATCAAAATCAGCATAATGTTTATCAAAATGTGTTGCTCTAATTTTGATATATGTTTTTGAATTTGGTTCATATCTAAGACTTAGTCCAAATTGTGTTTGAGCCGCATCCCCCACATGAACCCCATCAGCATCAAAAGCGGTATCAATTGGATTATTGTTTTGATCTAAAATAGGACTATTATTTTCATCTAAAAGCCTTATCGTATCTGATGACGTCCAAATCCAATCGCCTAAAGACACAAGGCCTTCAATACTTATTTGATTATTTAATTTATAAATCATATCAAACTCTACCCCTTTATGAAGAGCATTCATACCATTAATATTACCTTTTATAAGTATATCATCTTGATTTACATATGAAATTCCTTTAGTTGGTTTGTTTTCCCATATGGTATAATATGCATTTAGATTAGCGGAAAAAACTGGTGATCTATAAGAATAGCCACCTTCAACAGCCTTTACAATTTCATTTTTAATATTGCTATATAAATTATTGTCATAATCGTACACATTATTAAATCTTGGTGCTTTCGATATTATTCCAGAATTAAAGAAAATATTATTTGTTGAATTGATATTTATGTTAGCCCCTGCTTTTATAGTATACCCTACAATCCATTTCCAGTCAGAGGATGATATCTTAGCTTCTTCAGAGTTGATAGTATATTCAACACCATTATAGTTAATTGTATCCGAAACTAATTCACCAAAGTATGGGTGTGTTCCTAAAACTTGGGTTAACGTAGTATCTTCTAAAACTAAGTCCTTCTTTTTAAAATAATCAATTCTTTTATACCCAGAATTAGAAGCTGACAGATTTATAAATGTACTTATAACAGGATTTTTATACTCTAACTGAGTAAAAACACCTCCCCATTTAACTAAACCATCATTGTGGTAGCCAATTTTATCTCCAACTCTTTTAACAGAAGATACTTGTGTAGCATCATCGTTTACAATAGCATAATCCCCACCGAGCAAATCGTAAATCTCTCTATAATGCTCTCCTTTGTAATATCTGAAATCAAGACCTCCTGATAGATCAATGTTCTCTGTATATTGATAATTTAATGTCGATAACGCACCATACCAATAATGATTATTAATAGATGATTTTAAATAACTTCCAGATTTATGTTCAGAATCAGAATATGTTGGATCAATACTAAATGGGCCTAAATTACCATTATAGACTGCTTGAAGATTATATTGACCAAGATCATCATATGCACTACCACTTATGCTTGTCCCCCCCCCATTTCCTATTGATGCATATAATATATTTGACATATATAATCTTTTATTTATTGTCCAAAAATCTCTTAAAGAAAATTGTGGTTTGTGATAATAGTTCTGTTTGGTATTTAAAACTTCTTTATTGTGAATTGTGTCTCCATTGTTATCTATACTCCAACGATCCAAATAACCCCAATGTAAATTATATTGAGTTCCCTTGTTAATAAAGTCTCTTTGAAAAAAATCTGATGTATCTCCTAATTCTCTAGCATATGTTGTGTCGTAAGTTGCTATATCTCTCTTGTAGGATCGCTGTCCATGCTGTTGTGGAGCTCCCATTGCAGATAAACTTAGAATGTGTTTACCTACCTCTTTTTGAATTTTAATATAATAAAAATAACCTTCCGACCATGTTTGATCTACGAAGCCATCACTTTGTTTATATGATCCAGCAATTGTATAACCCCATCCATTTTTCATTCTTCCAGAATTAAACCCAAGTGTTGTTCTAAGCTTTCCATAGGATCCTATTTCTTGTTTAATTGACCCGCCCTTTTTGTTACCTGTTCCTTTAGTAAGAATATTCATTGTGCCACCAACAGAAGGTATCGCAATTTTTGACGCACCTAATCCTCTTTGAACTTGTATATTTGATGTTACTGCATCTAAACCAAACCAGTTACTCCAGTAAACCCAACCATTTTCCATATCATTAACTGGTATGCCATCGATCATAACCGCAACATTTCTTTGGTTAAAACCCCTAATGGTAATTCTTGCATCACCATCACCACCACCACCTTGAGTAGCATAAACTCCAGGTGTAGAATTTAATAGCATAGGAATATCTTGAGAGGCTAATTCCTCATTAATTTTCTTAACAGGAATAGTTGTAAATGCAACGGGAGTTTCTCTATCGATTGCGATATCAGAAACAACCTGTATTTCATTTAACAAGATAGTTTCTAACTTAAAATCAAGAGTTTGTAGTTTTGATGTAATTTCAACATCTACTTCTATAGCTTTGTAACCGACATAAGAAGCCTTTATAGTTTGTTTTCCTTCAGCTAAAGTTAAGTAATAGTTTCCATCAAAATCTGTCACTGTACCAAGCCCTTCCCCATACATAACTGTAGCTCCAATCAACACTTCACCTGTGTTTTTATCTAATATTTTACCTTTTAAATTGACCTGTGAAAAACTAGATTTGGAACAAATAAACAAACTAAATATGAATACAAATAGAAAAATTCTTTTCATCTTAAGTAAAAAACAATTTGCATCCTAATGCTAATATTACTTAATTATCAGTTTACTAGTTCCAAAACTTCCGTCCTGAAATAAAACATTCACAATATACGTACCTTTTGTTAACTTTTGCGCAGAAAAATTATTTTTATCAGTAAATATTACTCTCTCTGATAAAATATTATAAACATTAACTTCATCAATAGCTAAATCCGAGGTTATTCTGAAATTATCTGATTCAACAGCTGGATTTGGATATATAGAAAAATTAATATTTTTCATTTCTTCGCTAATGCTTGAGCTTGTGTTGCAATCACATGTATGAGAGCCTAAATTTGCCCAGTCAATTGGAGGTAATGTGTCCCATTCAAGGCTTGGATTAAATAAATCGACAGCTACGTCATCTCCAAGCTTGACAGTTGATTTTCTAATCAATGTTTGTCCTGTTGTGTACCATGTTCCAGGGTTAAAACCAGTTGCCGATGTTCCTGAAACAAAGCCCGAAGCAGCATTATCAGTCCAACATACACCTGGATCTTCTCCAACACGACCTATCACATCAATTACTTGGCTTCCCTTCATCAGTACAATAGCATCATTTCCATTCATATGTAAAGGTGTAGGATACGAGCCATTTGGCTCAGAAAAATCAGCCTTAGCAAATAAAAGCGCATCAATAAATCCGAATTGACCTGAAGTATCCGTGTCTCCATTTGTAATAACAAAGACATCTCCTGGTGCAATAGTTCCTGATAATACAGTTATACCACCAGCTGCACTACTTGTACTTCCATTTGAGTATCTCTCAATTTGATATTGACTTAAATCAATATTAATACTAGTAGGATTATATATTTCAAGTGCTTTGTTCTGTCCATATCCTTCTAAATACTCAGAAAAAAATAATTCAGAACAATCTTGAGCGGAGGTTTTTAGTAAAAGTAGGGCAAATATACTAAGTAATAAATGTTTCATAATTAATTGTTTTGGTGTCGCTAATTTACAAAAATCATAAATATAATTTTAGTTATTATATTAAATTAAGTTTAATTTTGAATATAACTATAACTTAAAAATGAAAACCATTAATAATTTTAAAGAGTATCTTAAAGAATACCAGAAAAGTCTCGATGCTCCAGAGTCTTTTTGGGAAGAAAAAGCGGAACATTTTTTTTGGAAAAAGAAATGGGAAAAAGTACTAGATTGGAATTTTGAAACAGCAAAAATCAAATGGTTTGACGGTGCATGTCTTAATATAACCGAAAATTGTTTGGATCGTCATCTTAATGAAAACGGAAATAAGATTGCAATAAAATGGATCTCTAATAATATAAATGAACCAAGTAAAAATATTACGTACAATAAACTTCATAAAGAGGTATGTAAATTTGCAAATGTTTTAAAAAAATATGGTGTAAAAAAAGGTGATAGAATTTGTCTTTATATGCCAATGATACCCGAGCTTACAATTGCCATGCTTGCATGCGCTAGAATTGGAGCTATTCATTCTGTTGTTTTTGCTGGATTTTCAGCTAAATCTTTATCTGATAGAATTAATGATGCAAAATGTAGTGTTATTGTAACTGCTGATGGAAGTTTTAGAGGTAAAAAAATTATACCACTAAAAGAAATTGCAGACCAAGCAACGAAAATAACACCTTCAATAAAGAAATGTGTTGTTGTAAAAAGAGTTCAAAATAAAATAAATTTTAATAATGAAAAAGATGTTTGGTGGCACAAGGAAATGGAAGATGTTTCTAGCGATTGTAATGCCAGGTCGATGGAGGCAGAGGATACATTATTTATACTCTATACATCAGGGTCAACCGGAAAACCAAAAGGAATACAACACTCAATAGCCGGTTACATGGTTTATGCAGAATATTCCTTTAGAAATGTATTCCAATATAAACAAAATGATATTTATTGGTGTACGGCAGATATAGGTTGGATTACTGGACACTCATATATTGTATATGGTCCTTTGTTGTCTGGTGCAACTACGATCATGTTTGAGGGAATTCCGTCACATCCTAATTATAGTAGATTTTGGGAAATTATTGAAACATATAAAGTTACTATTTTTTATACAGCCCCAACAGCTATTAGAACTTTAGAGGCTCAAGGTGATGAATATGTTAATCCTTACAACTTATCTTCTTTGAGAGTTTTAGGAACAGTCGGAGAGCCAATAAATTATGATGCATGGGTCTGGTACAATGAAAAAATTGGTGGAGAGAAAGCTAACATTGTAGATACTTGGTGGCAAACCGAAACTGGAGGTATAATGATTTCAAACTTGGCAGGAGTAACACCAAGTAAACCAACTTATGCAACTTTTCCATTACCTGGAATTCAACCTTGTATAATGGATGAAAAAGGACATGAAATAAAATCCAATGACACAGAGGGAAGTTTATGTATAAAATATCCATGGCCATCAATAGCACGAAGTATTTATAATGATCATGATAGGTTTAAGTCTGTATATTTTTCTTCATTTAAAAATAAATACTTCACTGGAGATGGTTGTATTAGAGACGAAAAGGGTAGATATAAAATTACAGGACGAGTTGACGATATTTTAATTGTTTCAGGACATAATTTAGGAACTGCTGAAATTGAAAGTGCTATTGATCAACACAAAAATGTTTGTGAAACTGCAATTGTTGGATTTTCACATGAAGTTAAAGGAAATGGGATATATGCCTATGTTATTTGTCATGAAAAACCAAAAGATGAGACAAAATTAAAAAACGAGATTAATAAAATTATCACTAAATACCTTGGTCCAATTGCGAAAGCAGATAAAATACAATTTGTAGAAAATCTACCTAAAACAAGATCTGGCAAAATCATGCGAAGAATACTTAGGAAAATTGCCAATAATGATGATAACAATTTAGGTGATATAAGTACATTAGTAGATCCAAGTGTAGTTAAAGAGATTAAAAAAAATGTACAATAATCATTTTGTTAACTAGTTTATATATTTTTGCTATATGTCAGATAGTTTAGTAATAATACCAACGTTCAACGAAAAAGAAAATATTGAAAATATAATTCGTAAAGTTTTTAGCTTAGAAAAGAACTTTCACATATTAATAATTGACGACGGGTCACCTGATGGTACTGCGGATATTGTTAAAAAACTAATTACAGAATATAAAGAAAGTTTATTTATTGAAGAGCGTACAGGAAAGTTAGGACTGGGAACAGCATATATACATGGATTTAAATGGGCTTTAAACAAAAAATACGAATATATTTTTGAAATGGATGCCGATTTTTCTCATAACCCTGATGATTTAATCCGATTATATTCTGCAAACAAAAATGAAGGTGGTTATGTTGCCATAGGATCTAGATATGTTAAAGGAGTAAACATTGTAAACTGGCCGATGTCTAGACTTTTAATGTCGTTTTTTGCATCAAAATATGTCAAGTTCGTAACAGGTATGCCTATTCATGACTCAACTGCAGGTTTTAAGTGCTACAGAAGAGCTGTCTTAGAAACAATCAATTTAGATGATATCTCTTTTGTTGGTTATGCATTTCAAATAGAAATGAAATTTAAAGCATGGAAATATGATTATAAAATTATAGAGGTGCCGGTAATTTTTACTGACAGAACACTGGGGTCTTCAAAAATGAGTGGTGGAATATTTTTTGAAGCATTTTTTGGAGTTATTCAAATGAAACTAAAAAGTTTTTTTAAAAACTGGAGCCGATAATATAAATGAAAACTTTAATTAAAGATGGCACTGTCGTAAATGAAAATAAAATTTGTCAACTAGATATTTTAATTGAGGGCGAATACATTTCAAAAATAGAAGAGAACATAACAGATAAAGCTGATAAAATAATTGATGCGAAAGGACTATATGTTTTACCTGGAATTATTGATGATCAAGTGCATTTTAGAGAACCAGGACTAACTCATAAAGCTGATATATATTCAGAAAGTAAAGCTGCAGTTGCAGGCGGAATAACTTCATTTATGGAAATGCCAAACACAAATCCGCCAGCTACAACGCTTGAATTATTAGAAAATAAATTTTCCATAGCAAAAGAAAGATCACTTGCTAACTACAGTTTTTTTATGGGAGCTTCAAATGATAATATTGAAGAAGTTTTAAAAGTAAATCCAAAGAAGGTTGCTGCAATCAAAATTTTTATGGGTTCTTCAACTGGAAATATGTTAGTTGATAATAAAAAAACTCTAGAAAGCATATTTAAAAATTCTAAAATGTTAATTGCTGTTCATTGTGAAGATGAAGAGACAATAAAATATAATACGCAAAAAGCAATTTCTGAATTTGGAGAAAATATTCCAATTGAAAAGCATCCAGAAATAAGAAGCGAAGAAGCATGTTACAAATCATCATCAATGGCTGTTAATTTAGCTAAGAAATACAATACCAGGCTTCATGTTTTTCATATATCAACAGAAAAAGAATTAGATCTTTTTAAAAATAATTTGACTATTGATAAAAAAAGAATTACTTGTGAAGTATGTATTCATCACCTTTGGTTTGAAAAAAGTGATTATAATAAGAAAGGATCTTTGATTAAATGGAATCCATCTGTAAAAAATAAAAGTGATAGAGATGCTTTATTAAACGCATTAATTGAAAATAAAATTGATGTTATTGCAACTGATCACGCGCCTCATACAATAGAGGAAAAAACCAATACTTATTTAAAGTGTCCCTCTGGTGGTCCATTAGTTCAACATGCTTTAAATGCTATGCTAGAGCTTGTTAAACAAGAAAAAATTAGTTTGGAAAAAGTAGTTGAAAAAATGTCTCATCATCCAGCAATTTGTTTCCAAATTGAAAAAAGAGGTTTTATAAGAAAAAATTATTTTGCTGATTTGATTTTAGTTAATAAGAATTCAAGCTGGCAAGTAAATAAGAGTAATATTTTATATAAGTGTAAATGGTCTCCATTTGAAGGACAACAATTTAGCTCTAAAGTCACTCATACTTTTGTAAATGGTCACTTAGCATATCAAAACGGAACTTTTGACGAATCAAAAAAAGGTAAAAGATTATTATTTAATAGAAAATAAAAAAAGACAGCTAATAGCTGTCTTTTTTTGTTGAACAAAGATTAATGCTCGTGATCATGATCGTGATCGTGATCATGGTCATGACTATGATCGTGCTCTTCTGTCGCAGCAGCAGTATCTACCTCTTCAACAGTTTCTTCTTGAGCCGCTTCTGCAGGAGCAGCATCTTCAGAAGTTGCATTTGTTGAACCTCCTCCTCCACAAGAAATGAATGCGAATAAAGTTAAGGCAACAAACAAATAATTTAATTTTTTCATAATATCTAGATTATTTGATTAATATTTCGACAAATATAAGGATTTACTATTTTTAAAGACAATATATTTATCTTTGTTTTATGAAAAAATATTTACTGTTTATTTTGATTATATTTTTTTCATGTAATCAAGAAAATAATTCTTTAAATAATAGCGCAATTATTCCTCAAAATAAACTCTCGGAAATTATTAAAGAACTTCAACTTGCAGAATCACAATATGAGATAAAAAAACAAACAAATATTGAGAAAGCAAAAGAAGATCTAGCTAAAAGCTATAACGATATATACATTAAATATAAAATCAATGAAGCTGATTTTAAACAAGCTATTGATTATTATTTATCAGATCCCGAAAAACTATTAATTATCTACTCGCAAGCTATTGATAGTCTTTTAAAAGAACAATCTAACTTAAATCATCAATAAAAAACTGGCAATACTTTTTTATTGATGAGTTTATTTTAATAAAATTATAATTAAGTGTATTCTTAACTTTTTCATTGGAATAATAAGACTTTCTTCTTGATGAAATTGCAGTTTCTTTTGTAATTAAAGGGTTTTTCTTTGTAAAAAAACATCTAATCATTTCAATTCTCCAAATAACTTCACTCAAAAATTTATTCGCTTTGAATTTTGGAACTCTTCTACCAAATTCAATTGCTAATTTTTCAAAAAAGTGTTTGTAAGAAATATTTTCACTACTTACAATAAACCTTTCATTAACAATATCTGAAAATAGTAGTTCAATTGTTATTTTAGATACATCTAAAACATCAACAAATCCTGTTATTCCTTCTGTATAAAAATTTAACCCATTATAAGACTTTGCAAATAACTGTGAGCTTCCTTTAGACCAATCACCAGGACCTAAAATAACTGATGGATTAATTATAACAACATCTATTCCCTCAGCGGATGCTCTCCAAACTTCCTGCTCAGCATAATATTTACTAATTGCATAGTTGCTCTCAGATCCAGTGTTTTCAAAATAATTACTTTCATTAATTGTTTTTGATTTTTTTTCTCTTGCAAGTGTTGCTATTGAACTAATATATGCTATTTTTTTAATATTACTATCAAGCGCTACATTTACAATATTTGCAGTTCCCTCAATATTCACTTTGTTCATTATATTCATCTCTCTTGGGTTATATGATACCATAGCAGCAGCATGAATAATGAAATTACATTCACTAATTTCTTCTTCTAAAAAAGGTATATCATTTATATCTCCCTCAACCCAGTTTATTTGTAAAAATTTATCATGTAGATTGTAAAATTTAAAAACTTTTTTACAAATACTTGTCGATGAAGTACTTCTTTTTAAAGCTTTAAATTTTTTATTTTCTAATGCTAATCTCATTAAGATATGAGACCCTACTAAACCTGTTCCTCCAGTAACAAAAATCATAATACAAAGATACTATTACTTGTTAGTTTATTTTAAATAGGTATAAAAAAGATAATATTTATATATATTTTTGGAAAAATTATTAAAATGAACTTTATTGAAGAATTAAAATGGCGCGGCATGATTCATGATATTATGCCTGGTACTAAAGAGCAATTTTCAAGTGAAATGACAGCAGCTTACATAGGTTTTGATCCAACAGCGGATTCATTGCATATTGGTAGTTTAGTACAGATTATGATTTTAGTTCATTTACAAAATAATGGACATAAACCTATCATTTTAATTGGTGGTGCCACAGGAATGGTTGGAGATCCTTCTGGAAAAAGTAAAGAAAGAAATTTACTTGACGAAAAAACTATTAACTACAATTTAACATGTGTTAAAAAACAATTAGAAAAATTTTTAAATTTTGATTGCGGAAATAATTCAGCAGAAATTGTCAATAATTATGATTGGTTTAAAAAACAATCATTTATTAATTTTATTCGTGAAATTGGAAAACATCTTTCTGTTAGCTATATGATGTCTAAAGATTCTGTTAAAAGTAGACTAGAATCAGGGATGAGCTTTACTGAGTTTTCATATCAATTGGTTCAGGGATATGATTTTTATTGGCTTTGGAAACATAAAAATTGTAAAGTTCAACTTGGTGGATCTGATCAATGGGGAAATATTGTAACAGGAACAGAACTAATAAGAAGGAAAGCAAAAGGAAAAGCATTTGCTGTCACAACTCCATTAATTAAAAAAGCTGACGGCGGTAAATTTGGTAAAACAGAAGAAGGAAATATATGGTTAGATAAAAATAAAACATCTGCTTATAAATTTTATCAGTTCTGGCTAAACACATCAGACGAAGACGCTAAAAACTATATAAAGATATTTTCTTTATTTTCAAAAAAAGAAATTGACAATCTAATTTCAAAACATGAAAAAACTCCTCACCTTAGAATTTTACAAAATTCTTTAGCGGAGGATATTACTGTTCGAGTTCATTCAGCGGATGATTTAAAAAAAGCAAAACAGGCTTCATCAATTTTGTTTGCTAATTCAACCACAGATGATTTGAAAAAATTAGACGAAAGAACACTTTTAGCTGTTTTTGATGGCGTTCCTAAGTTTAATTTAAAATCATCAGATTTAAAGATGCCCTTATTGGATTTTTTGTCAGTAAAAACACAAATTTTTAATAGTAAAGGTGATGCTCGAAGAATGATCAATAGTAATGCGGTAGCAATTAATAAAGAAAAAATCACCGAATCATATATCTTATCTGAAGACAGTCTATTGAATGGGAAATATATTTTAATTCAAAAAGGTAAGAAAAATTATTTCCTAATAACTGTATTTTAATATTTATCTTTTATACTTCACAAAGTTTAAAAAGAAATGTGATATTGTTTCTATTCCCTTTAAATAGTTAAAAATTCCATAATGCTCGTTTGGTGAGTGAATAGCATCAGAGTCTAGACCAAATCCTAAAAGAATTGACTTTAAACCTAATTCTTTTTCAAATAATGCGACAATTGGAATGCTACCTCCACTTCTTACTGGAACGGGCTTTTTTCCATAAGTTGTTTGCATAGCATCACTAGCAGCTTTATAAGCAATAGAATCTGTTGGAGAAACATATGGTTCACCTCCATGATGTGGTCTGACTTCGACCTTGACACTTTTTGGAGCAATACTATTAAAGTATTGTGTGAATTTTTTTGTTATTTCTAAATCACTTTGATTAGGTACTAGTCTCATTGAAATTTTTGCAAACGCCTTTGATGGTATAACTGTTTTAGCTCCTTCTCCAGTGTACCCTCCCCATATTCCATTAACATCTAATGTTGGTCTTATGCCAGTTCTTTCCATTGTATTATAACCACTCTCACCATGAATGTCCGAAAGATCTAATGCTTGTTTATATTTTTTAACAGAAAATGGAGCTCTGGCGATTTCTTTTCTTTCTAATTCAGTTAATTCTACAACATTTTCATAAAAATCTGGTATTATTATATGATTTTTATCATCTTTCATTTTAGCTATTATTTCACATAAAATATTTATTGGGTTAGCAACCGCTCCTCCGTAAAGTCCAGAATGTAAATCTCTGTTGGGACCTGTGACTTCTACCTCTAAATAACTTAATCCTTTTAAGCCAGTGGTAATGGAAGGTGTATCATTTGATATTATCCCAGTATCAGAAATTAAAATGGCGTCAGCTTTTAATTTCTTTTTATTATTTCGTACAAAATCACCTAAATTCTCTGATCCGACCTCTTCCTCTCCTTCAATCATAAACTTAATATTGCAAGGCAGAGTTTGAGTTTTTATCATCAATTCAAATGCTTTAACATGCATATAAAACTGTCCTTTATCATCGCATGCTCCTCTTGCAAATATGGCTCCATCTGGATGTACATCTGTTTTTTTAATTACAGGATCAAATGGTCCAGAATCCCAAAGCTCCAACGGATCAGGTGGTTGAACGTCATAATGACCGTATATTAAAACAGTAGGAAGCTTATCATTAACTATTTTATCAGCGTATACAATTGGATAGCCATCTGTATTGCAAATTTCAATGTTATCTGCACCTGCTCTTGTCAAAGTATGAGCAACAGCATCTGCACAACTTAATACTTCTTTTTTGTATTTAGGGTCGGCTGAAATTGAAGGGATTTTTAATAATTCAATTAACTCACTTACAAACCTATCTTTATTTTGATCAATGTATTTTTTAATATAATCCATAATTTTATTTTATCAATGTTTTTCCAGTCATTTCTTTAGCAGGTTTTAAGCCCATTAGATATAGAATAGTTGGTGCAATATCTGCTAATATTCCATTATTTATTTGTTTATATTCAGTTCCTAATAAAAAACAAGGGACAGGGTTTTTTGTATGAGCAGTATTGCTAGATCCATCTTTGTTTAAAGAAAACTCTGCATTTCCATGATCTGCTATAATTAATATGGCATAATTATTTTTTAAACTTGATTCTACTACTTGTTGAGTACAATCATCTACTTTCTCTAAAGCCTTAATAATTGATTCATAATTTCCAGTGTGGCCAACCATATCAGGATTTGCAAAGTTCAGACAAATAAAATCTGTCCTTGCTTGATTTATTTCTTTAATCACTGCATCAACAACCTTATCAGCACTCATTTCAGGCTGAATATCATAAGTTGCTACATTTGGTGAGTTAATCATAATTCTTTTTTCATTTTTAAATTCCTTTTCTCTTCCTCCCGAAAAGAAAAAAGTTACATGAGGATATTTTTCTGTTTCAGCAATTCGAAGTTGAGAACAGTTATTAATTTCTAATATTTCACCAAGAGTATTAACTAAATTATTTTTATTAAAAACAACATGAACATCTTTGTAAGACTTATCATAATTTGTCATTGTAGTATAATATAACGAAAGTCGCTTCATATCAAATTTAGGCATATCTTTTTGAGTAAGAACCTGTGTTATTTGCCTACATCTATCTGTTCTGAAATTAAAACAAATTACAGCATCCCCAGATTCGATTTTCCCAACTATATCATTATTACTGTCTACTTGAACTAATGGTCTTATAAATTCATCTGTTATTCCATTTTTATACGATAACTGTATACTATTTATAATATTTGATGTTTGCTTACCAACACCATTTACCATCATTTCATATGCTAACTTAATTCTTTCCCATCTGTTATCTCTATCCATAGCAAAATATCTTCCACAAAGTGATGCGATTTTAGCGTTGTACATGTTTTTTTCTAAATTTTCAATAAAGATTTTTCCGCTTTCAGGATCACAATCTCTACCGTCAGTGAAAGCATGTATATATATCTTATTTATATTGTGCTGATTTGATAATTCACATAGCTTATATAGATGGTTCTGGTGAGAATGTATTCCGCCATCGGAAACTAAACCAATTAAATGAAGTGCTTTATTGTTTTCTTTAACATAATTAAAAGTATTAATTATTGTTGGATTTTTTTCAATCGATCCATCGTAACAAGCCTTATTAATTCTAGCCAGATCTTGATAAACAATTCTTCCAGCTCCAATATTTAAATGTCCAACTTCAGAATTCCCCATTTGTCCTGGTGGTAAACCAACAAATTTTCCATCTGTGCGAAGTTCAGAGTTAGGATATTTTTCATATAAAGAATCAATAAATGGTGTTGATGCATGATGAATTGCATCAGATTTATTTTTATTACCATGACCCCAGCCATCAAGAATAATTAGTACTGTTTTTTTACTGCTCATTTAAGCAAAGATATACAAAGAAAATATGCTTTTATTTAAAAATTGCATTAAAAAAACCTTTCCTCATAGTTAAAGATATAGCGTTTTCAGGATCTAGTCTTTCAGGGTGAAATTGTACAGCAATCATAAATGAATGAATTGATGAATCCATTACTGCCGCCTCAGGTAAATTATCAAGTGATTTTGCTACTATATGAATATTATTAGCAATAAATTTCAATCCCTGATGATGCCATGAATTAACTAAAAAAGTGTCTGTGTAAGCTGGAAAAATTAGACTTTCATAGTAGGAGTTTTGATTTTGGACAACAATCTCATGCATAACTTCTCCATTATTTCTATGCACTACCTTATCACCTAACTCGGTTGGAATATCACCATAAAGTGTTCCTCCACTTGCAACATTCATCATTTGCATACCTCTACAAATACCAATAAAAGGAATATTATTTTGTAATGAATAATTAAATAATTTTCTTTCTAAAGTATCTCTTCTGTAATCTATAGGGCCACATACTTTAATATTTACTGTGTCATTATATTCCAATGGGTTTATGTCCTCCCCACCAGTTAAAATTATTCCATCTGCTAGCAATAAAATGCTATCAATATTTTCTACTTTATAAGCATCAATTATTGTAATATTATCATCTTGAATCCAATTTTTATAATTTACAGATGCTTTTGAAAGTATAATGGTTTTTTTAGTGTTTTTATTAGAATAATCTAAACATGATATTAAACAAGATACTAAAGCAGCAATTAATAAGGTATTTTTCATTTTATTCTAGTTTTTTTAATAATCAAATTTAAAAATTATTTTGGTTTTGTTTATTTTGATCATCTTATAGGCAACTATGATTTAATTAAACCAAAACTCTTATTTTTATTTATTCTTAATATAAATTACTGATTATTAATTGTTTACGAGCTTATAACCGAAACTTTTTAATTAAATTTGCGTTAAATTATAAGAACAAAACAAAACAATTATGGATTTAAAACAAATAAACTCGTGTATTAATTGTGAAAATTTAGCTACAAATTTTATGTGTCAAAAGCATGATAAACATGTTGATATTACTACTTTTTGTGATAGCCACAGATATAAGGCCGCAATCAACAGAAACTCATCTTGTTCAAATTGCTCACACTTTGGTCTAGAAAGTTGTTCAAATTATGAAGAAGCTAGTTCAAATATGATTTGCTTTGATTGGCAAACAAAGTAAATTATTTTAGCTCTTGCTTAATTAATTTTTATTCTTTTTTCTATTGTACCGTCTGAATACTCATAAATAATAATTTTAAAAGATTTAGAATGAGTAAAATTTGCTAGCAGATCATATTTTTTAATTAGATGTTTTTCTTCATGTTTTTCATAATTGGATGTGGCGCCACTTACAACAATAGTTCCTGTCATTCCAGAAACAGCATGACTACCAACTGAACAGTCATAATCATATGTTCCTACAATGGTAAACACATGGTTATAAATATCTGTTCCAGAAGTTGGGGTTGATATAAAAGACTCAGGGTTATTAAAACTTGAACCTGTAATTGTATTAATGTCAAAATT
>Ga0066845_10000294_pt1 | contig 15555 bp, 10 predicted proteins | sample ETNtaG_31_FD_65488 | JGI IMG/M metagenome (GOLD analysis project Ga0066845, IMG submission 65488) | Marine microbial and viral communities from oxygen minimum zone, Eastern Pacific Ocean - ETNP201310SV78 | ecosystem: Environmental > Aquatic > Marine > Oceanic | place: Pacific Ocean: Eastern...
GGGCTTACGCAGTCCAGTGCTTGCTTTCGTAGGCGGGTACCTATTCGCTTTTCTGGAAACGATGCTAGGCGGGTACGTAAGTTTCGTTGATAGCCAGGTGACCCTTGTTTGGGCCTTGCTGGTCTTGATCATTGTGTTATTCGTTAGACCTTCAGGTTTGATGCCCCGGACGGAAGCGTGGCAGAGAAAATGACGAGTCAGAAATTGTCGACGTCTCGGGTAACGCGTTCGGCTTGGATCATCGGATCAGCAATATTCGTTGTGATTTGTTTGCGGGTTGCGTTTGCGGCGACTCCGAAGATAGTTACTGACTTATCTAATGTCATCGCTCTGTCGCTTGCGTTCGCCGGATTAGTGGTGTTGACCCATTATTTGGGTCTGCTCTCGCTGGGACAAGGCGCTTTCGTTGGCGTAGGTGCATATGCGGCTCTTCATGCGGTTAATGATTTTGGTGCGCCAGTGTTATGGATGCCCCTAGCTGGTCTTGTAGCGGGGACATTGGTGGGAGCGGTAGTTGCTATTCCTTCGTTACGGTTGCCAAAAGCATATTTAGCGCTACTAACTCTCTCTTTAGGGGTGGCCTATCCGATTATTCTGAAGCAGGTAGATGGCAATTTGCCGGTGACCTTAGATGGGGAGTTCGTACCACCATCGTGGACTGGCATCGCTGAAAACGATGAACATATTTGGGAACTGTTTCTAGTAGCAGCCTACGCAGCGATAGCTATTTTTCTAGTTCAGGGCTTGTTGCGTGGACCTATCGGGCGAGCCTTTATTGCTAGCCGCGACGAACCTGAGGCTGCACGTGCATTTGGTATTCCGGTCTATCGACTGAGGCTTTTTGGCGTTGCTTTAAGCGGTGGAATGGCTGGCCTTGCTGGAGGCCTTTTAATGGTTCCTACGAACTTCAACGACTACACCCATTTCCCCGAGGAACTATCAATCAAGATGTTTGCTCTTGCGATGGCATTTGGCGGTTCCCGACTTATTTCCGCTGTACCGGGTGCCCTTGTATTGATCTTTCTGCCAGTTTGGTTATTGGACCGAAATTGGGTGGTCGAATATGGGTGGGTCGGCTTCGTAAAGTCGGAGGGTTTCATATATGCGGCGCTTCTTCTGATAACCGCTTATCTCACAAAAGGCAGGGGTTTTATGTCTTTGTTTGAGGCGCGTACCCCAAAGCCAACATTGAAGCCCAACAACCGTCGCGTTACCTCGGTCGTACGAGGGCTTGTTGAACTTGATACTCAACTAGTTGAATTGGAAGACCTTGTAACCAAAAAATCTGCTTCGCGTTCACCCAAAGAATCCAAAGATTAAAGCCACTCTGTCTTAACTCAAGAGCCAATCTGCCGGAGCGAAATCACTTTCGGCAAAAAGTTGACTTTGGAAACGCTGCATTCCGCTAATCCATCTATCAACATCGTTGGCTTTTCGTTCCCTGTAAGTCTGTACTTCGGGGTGAGGGAGCACTAAGAAACGTTCTTCCGCCATGCAGTCAATTACAGTGTCAGCAAGCTGTTCTGCTGTGAGGACCCCATCACCTGCAGCACTGCCTGGAGTACCTCGCCCTTGGTCGAGCCGGTCAGGGCTGTTTGAGAGGATGTTTGTTTCTACTGCCTGTGGGCAGAGCATTGAAACTCGGATACCTCGTTCTCCGTACGTGATCGCCAAAAACTCCCCAAGCGAGACGGCGGCAGCTTTGGTAATGGAGTATTGCATCGAACCAAGTTGAGTGAGGAGACCAGCTGCTGATGCTGTGTTCAGCAAATAGCCACCTCCATTCGCCACCATGGCAGGTATCGAAGCTCTAGCTGCGTAAATGTGGGACATGACATGCACTTCCCACATTCGCTGGATCTCTTCGTTGTCTGCTTCTAAGCCACCCTGAGTCACATAACCCGCGTTAGATACGAAAATGTCGATATTCCCATGAGTTTTTATCGTCTGATTAACAAGCTCGGCAACTCCGGTCTCATCTGTTACGTCTAATTCGACGGCGGTACCCCCAACTGCTTGGGCGACGCGCTCAGCATTCGATTTATCTCGGTCAACAACGACTACGCCACTGGCGCCTTCATCATGAAATCTTTTTGCCAATGCTTCGCCGATCCCGCTACCTCCACCGGTGACGATGGCAACTTTGTCTTTTATCTGCATGTCAGCAGAGTAACGACCTACACCGATGGGTGCATGTTCCGGGCGCTCACCTACGTAGGGTTTTTAATTTGAGAGCTATACAACTGCGAGATTGCGACGGTTGTTTGACTAGTCTCCCTCTAGGCGCCAAGGGGGTTATTCGATGACTGCACCATTGGAAGATATAACCGTTATAGAAATCGATAATTGGATGGCTTCACCCAGCGCTGGCGCCATTCTTGCCGACCTCGGAGCAAATGTCATAAAGGTAGAACCACTAACTGGCGATCCGATGCGGAACATGGGTCGACCTGCAAAAGTTTCGGACGACAAGAAAGATTTCGACTACCAATTCGACGTTTCGAACCGAGGCAAAAAGTCAATCGCCGTTGATCTGGAATCAGACGCCGGCATCGAGGTCGTACGTGCTCTAGTCGCCACAGCCGACATTTTTATGTGCAACCTTCTACAACACCGTCAGCAGCGATTCGGGTTGGATCCAGCGACCCTACAAAAAGCCAATAATCGAATTGTCCACGCAACGCTTACTGGCTACGGGACGAGAGGACCTGAAGCTCATCGGCCCGGGTACGACGTCACAGCTTTCTTTGGTCGGTCAGGGTTGTACGACGCTATGAGAGAGGGTGAAACCGGCACGGTACCGATGGCCAGACCGGCTCAAGGGGACCACACCACAGGGCTCGCCTTTGTAGGTGCAATTCTGGCTGCTCTGCGACTCGCTGAACGAACTGGCGAGCCACAAACGGTGGAAACGTCGCTTTACGAAACGGCTATTTGGACTCAAGCCACGGATTATGCGATCACAGCTGTGGATCATGCGCCGCTTCGTCCTCGCGCAAGGGAAAACATGATCATCCCAACTGCGAATCGATATCCATGTGGTGATGGAAAATGGGTGGTTTTGAATATGCCCGAAGAGAGCGCTTGGTCCAAGTTGTGCAACGTTATCGAACGAACAGACCTCCTGAGCGACGAACGGTTCCAAGATATCCGAGGTCGTTTTAAGCACATGCCGGAGATCGTTGCGGCGATTGATGATGCCTTGTCTCATAAAACTCGAGATCAATGGGGAGAAATATTTGATTCCAGCGGAATTATTTGGGGTCCGGTTCTCGCACTTCATGAGGTGGCGTCTGACCCTCAAGCAGAGGCATTGTCATTGTTTCCAGCGCTCGATAGCGAAGAGATTGGGACCTATCGCACGGTCGCTGCTCCTATGAGATTCCTAGAGGCTGAGGTCGGCCCTAAGTCGCCGGCACCAAAGTTGGGCGAACACACTCGTCAGATCTTGGCTGATGCCGGGCACGATGGCGTTGAAATCGATGCGTTGATTGAGAATGGGGCTGTCGGTGAAAATTCTTGAGCAAGCTGACATTGGTTCCAGCCAGTTGTTAGACAAGTAATTCAAAATTGAATGTTGCTGGGAGCGACTATCTGACTTTGCAACACCCATCCGAGGAGACCAGCTTGGTCTGTCAACGTTGTTTTACAGCACGCAAGATTATTGGTTACTCGTTGGACCTTAGATTCGAATAGAACCCATTCATTATGAGGTTCTCTAAGCAACTGAAGAGTGACATCGGTATTGATCAAAGGCTGATCGTCCTCTGTGTTTTCCCATCCAACAGCAGCTCCAAGATCAGACAAAGTAGCTATTTGTTGGAACGGAGAAGGGGATTCGCCGGCAACCAGCGGATGGTCTAATCGAGCCCATATATGCCCGGGTCCGGGTTCCTCTGTCGAGCCTGAAAGGATTCTGAGGTCTACGGCGTCTGCATTGAAGCCGGGCCTTGGATATTCAATGTCGGGGTGAGATCCAGGATCGGCGCGCACCGCTGGGATATCGGGAACTTCTCCTTTGTGCGGCACAACCTTTTCTGGTCTTGTCAACCATTGAGATGATGCCCTAGCTAATAGTTTCCCTTGGCGAGATATAGACGCTTCTACAACCGCTGTTTGTTTACCGCTCTTTATTACTTCACTGGACGGTGACAGATTCTCAACCGGGACGCCAGAAAGGATTTCGACAGTCAACCGGGTGCATACGAGATCCTCACGGTTCAGTTTCTTTTCGAGGATCCATGCAAGTAACCCACAGATGGGCCCACCGTGCATTACCCCGTGGCTCCAAGGTCCACGCGTTAGTTCAGTTGGTTTCACTTCTCCCTTAGTAAACGCGAATAGAGCATCGGGATATTGATTAGAAGCAAGAGAGGCCATCGAACCACGTTAGGGTGCGGGGATGCATCCGTTTCGGTTCGGTGTCCAGTTTTCGAAATCTTCTTCAGGTGATTCTTACAGGGAAACTGTCCGGAAGATTGAAGATCTGGGCTACAGCACAGTGTTTTGCCCTGACCATTTTGATGATCAATGGGCACCAACTGTCGCTCTGACGGTGGCTGCGGAAGTGACGTCAACCCTTCGAGTAGCCGCGCTGGTATATGACGTGGATTACCGCCACCCAGTAACTCTTGCCAAGGAAATCGCCACTCTAGATCTCGTTTCAGGTGGCAGAGTTGAATTTGGAATAGGCGCAGGATGGATGGCTGACGACTATCAAGCTGCTGGCATCCAGTACGACAGACCGGGTGTTCGTATAGATCGAATGATTGAGGCCATTGAGGTTGTTCAAGGTTTGTGGTCCGGGCAACCTTTCGATTTCCATGGCAGCCATTATGAAATCAGCGGCCTAGTTGGGACTCCATCTCCACATCGGGTCGGTGGGCCGCCCCTAATCGTTGGCGGAGGAGGAAAACGAGTTCTTACCGAAGCGGCCTTGCGAGCGGACATTGTTGGCCTTAACGCATCACTTCACACTGGGTCTGTAGGCCCTGAAACAGCATTATCCGCTCTTGGCGAAAGATTTTTAGAGCGTCGCAATTGGGTTGAAGAAGCCGCCGGGGATCGGTTTCCCGAGATTGAGTTGCAGATGAACACGTTTATGACTGCAGTAACCAATACCACTTCACAAGCAGATGAAATGTTTGAGGGTATGGCACCAATGTTTGGTCTTTCGCCTGAGCAAGCACGAACTATTCCGATGGTCCTAGCTGGAACTACTAGCGATGTCTGTGATCAACTTCATCGATACAGAGAGTTATACGGCACAAGTTATTGGGTTATCCACGACGGTGAGGTAGACACCATGGCACCAGTGGTTGCAAAGATGACCGACACATAGATTCCACCTGTTTTGTTTCGAGTTGACCGTCACTCCCCCGACCTATGTTTGATGCAATGATTGATGCTTGCGAAGTTAGCTTTGGTCGTGAAGCTAACGAACAACTCGCTCAACTCTTGCGCGATACAAAAAGCGAGGACGTATTTGCGTCAGCGTGCGTCATAGTACCGAGCAATTACGTGGCGGTTACCCTTCGCAGAGAATTAGCAACAGGCGGCTTCGGAGCGACATCGTGGGTTGGTAAGGGTCTGGTTGGAACTGATTTCTTAACTTCGTACCGGATTGCGGAGGCCGTGGCTGGCCACAGTTTTCTCACCCAAGGCCGTCAGCCCATACGTGGTGTTGTTATCGGCGCTGCGATACGTCAAATACTTATCGATAGTCCAGGCATCTTCGAACCAATTGCTCACCATGGGGCCACCGAGCGGGAGCTGGTTCGCGTATACCGTGAACTTCGCGACCTAGAAGAAGACGAACTAAATACGCTTGCGTCGTCTGGAGAGCGAAGTAACGAAGTAGTTCGTGTTTATAGAGCCTCCAACGAGTTGCTCCAGGACCAATGGTTCGATGAGTTTGATCTATTTCGGTCTGCAGACCTAGCCGCAGAGAAAGTTTCTGATTTCGGCAAGTTGGTGCTGTTTCTCCCCCAACAGCTTGCCAATACCGAAATAGCGTTTCTCTCTCGCTTGTCTAAGCTCAGTTCTATAACAGCCATACTCGGCTTAACCGGGGCCGAGGAAGCAGATCACGATTCAAATAGGCTCGCTAATCTTTTCGGCACACGGCGCTCTGCTTCAAACGTCGTTCTGCCTTCTGCCAGCACAGTCATTTCAGTGAGCGATCCCGATGATGAAGTTAAAACGACCGTCAGGTCCGTAATTGGTTTACTCGATCAAGGTGTTACCGCTAGCCAGATAGCTGTCCTCTACCCGCAGCAAAACCCCTATGCCCGTCAACTTGAGGAACACCTCAGTGATTCAGCAATCTGCTTCAGCGGGGTTTCCTCCCGAACAATTGCTGATTCGATGCTGGGTCGTTTCATCAGCAGTTTGTTGACTCTCCCCGACCAGAATCTGAATGTCAAAGCGGTCCTCGACTTTCTTTGCAACTCCCAGACACGGCTAAATGTCGACAGCGCAATATCCGCCCCTTCGGCTTCGTGGTCTCAAATCGCTATGGCCGCTGGTGTGACCGCAGGGTTAGGTGACTGGTCAGAAAAACTGTCCCGCTATAAAGAACAGTTACTCGCTACCGCTGAGAAAGAACGAACTCGCAACGGAGATGATGGTCAGGCAAGCCTCCACGAACGGAAATCGCACGAACTTGATGAACTGTTGACGTTTGTCACAGAACTAAATCACCTTGTGAACCCTGAGAGCTTGCCCACCGATTGGGTGGGACTCTGCTCCTGGCTCAGGCAGGCTATAGAACGCTATTTGGGACCGAACGATCGAGTTGGGCCCGAAAAGGGCGACTTCGTAGTAGTCGAACAGGTTCTGGATCAGCTACAAAACCTGGCTCGAGTTGAACCAACTACAACACTCAGTGTTTTCCGCCGGAGCGTAGAAGCGCAACTAGAAGACCACAACGAACGCATCGGCAAACTCGGTGAGGGTGTCTTTGTGGGTGATATACGCCAAGCCTGGGGTCTGAGTTTCGAACACACCTTTATTCTTGGCTTAGCAGAAGGCACTTTCCCGTCAGCACCCCGCAAGAACGGTGTCATCTCAGACGAAGATCGTGTTCGCCTAAATGGCGCACTCTCGATTTCAAGCGATGTCACCAACGATGACTACCGGCGCTTTCTTGCTGCCTTATCCGCATCTAGTCAAAGCACTTTGTTATTTCCACGTGGCGATCTTCGGCAACACAAAGAGAACTATCCCGCACGGTGGCTGGAGCAGATGGCTGAACGCATGGGGGCAGCTTCACTCGATGATGCCTGGAATGATCCGCAACATCAATGGGCGGTACATCAATCATCCTTTATTGACGGCCTGCGGAACTCAAACTTTCCCGCCGCACTTCAGGAATTCGACTTAGTGTCTTTGTTAGATAGGCGAGACGAAGGCCGAGACCTCACAACGGTCGCGCTGAATATGACCTCGTCGTTTGAAGCTGGACGTCAATTAATCGACGGTCGGGACAGCCAAATTTTTACTCGGTTCGACGGCAATCTCAGCGGCCTTGTCAACTCCAAAGCAGTTGGGACCAACGTCTTGTCGCCAACACGTCTGCAACAATGGGCTAACTGTCCCCACAGCTACTTCATGCGCTACGTCTTGGGCGTTGAGGAACCTGAGTCTTTTCGACGCGAATTCCGTATTTCACCTCTCACTAGCGGCTTTTTTATCCATGAGGCTGCGGACCGATTCTTCCGCGGTCAAGTTGCCGACGGCACCCCGCCAGGGCCGGATAGGCAATACAGCGAAGACGATATTTTGTCTATGCGACAAATCGGTATTGAAGTAGCAGGAGAACTAGAAACCCAAGGTCTCGTGGGAAGGCCACTGTTTTGGACTCGTGATCGCGAGCGGCTACTTAACGATCTAACCGGAATCTTGAAATTCGACGACCAAAGAGAAAACCGAGGAACTGTTGTTGCTACCGAATTAAAATTCGGTTTGGCAGATGGCGATCTACCGCCACTTAGACGCAAACTCCCATCAGGGCGGACCGTCGATTTCAGGGGAAGTATCGACCGTGTCGAGAAGACGGACGCCGGAAATCTAGTAGTAGTTGACTACAAAACCGGAAAAATTGATAGCTACAGAAAGCTCGGTCCCGCGGACCCCACACTGGGGGGTTCTCAACTTCAACTCCCGCTTTATGCTGTGGCAGCTAGTAGCTATCTGAGTCAGGACGCAGGCGAAGTCCACGCTAGCTATTGGTTTACCAGCGACTCCCAACGATGGAGGACAAAGGGTTACCTGGTCAACCAGGAGGTTCTTAATGCGTTCGACGAAGCGATTGAAGTCATTGTTGACGGAATAGAGGGGGGTCTATTTCCTCCCAAACCTGCACCCTCTTCGTCTCAGTGGACCGGCGCAGGACGGTGTGTGTTCTGTGACCCCGACGAACTCGGCACCCGGCAAATAGAAGAGAAGTGGAAGGTTCTTTCACTACTGGATTCCCTAGCTCCATACACGGCACTTCGTGGCGAAGACGCTATTACCAGCGACGAAAGGGCTGAAGATGCATAACGACGTTATGCCGCCAGACCAGCACGCGCGAGACGCCATCACGTCTGACCACAGCAAGACTTTGTTTGTAGAAGCAGGTGCAGGCTGCGGAAAAACTGAAGCGTTAGTAAGCAGAGTAATCAACCTCGTCACCTCCGTTGATGTGTCAATCGATGACGTGGCCGTGATCACCTTTACAAATAAAGCCGCTGCAGAACTTAGATACCGCATTAGAGCCCGTCTCGAAGAACTCGTCAGGGCTTGCTCGGAGCCATCGGAACGCGAAAGGTTGGAGCTATCGCTGACAAAACTGGATGGCGCCGCTATTTCAACGCTGCATGGATTCGCCCGACGCCTCCTGACCGAGCACTCCATCGAAGCAAGACTTCCACCGAGTTTTGAGGTCCTTGACGAAATCTCTAGTCAAGTTGAATTCACAGAAAGATTCGAAACCTTCTTAGATTCGCTCCTGCTGGATCCCGTCTGGTCCCGGACATTATTAATCAGCGATGCACTCGGCATAAATCCGGTTAACGACTTACTGCCATTAGCCAAGGAACTACACAAAAATTGGGATTTGCTGAAACCAACGACTCATCCTGAACTTCCTGCCATCCAACTCGACGACCTTATTTCTCAGGGTCGTGCCCTAGCTATGCAGGAAAGCACCTTCATAGGTTCCGCTAATTCAGATTCCATGACCAAAAGTCTCATGGCAATACACGAATTTGTGGATCGGCTCGAAACTGATTTTGATGAGATCCAACAAATAGACACGCTTGCCAACACCAAGTTGCCCTCTGGTAAGACGAAGGGACGAAAAACTAACTGGATTGATATTGAAAGCCTTCGCTCCCAATATGAGAGCTACATCGCCGATGTAGCCTCCTTCAGAGCATCGCTGATTGACCTCATTCTTCGGCGGCTGACTGCTTGTCTGACGGACTTCATTCTAGATGGTGTGGCCGAACAGCGAAAACTGGGCCGTCTCGACTATCACGACCTACTAGTTTCAGCTCGGGAGATCCTTACCGACTCGGCCCGAGGTCCGCTGATCCGGTCAAAGGTGCACAACAAATACAAGTACCTTCTCATTGACGAGTTTCAAGACACGGATCCAATCCAAATTGAAATTGCGACGCTAATCGCATCCCCAGTTGACATCACATCATCGCCTTCATGGCAAACCACACCAACTCTTCCCGGTCGTCTGTTCTTCGTCGGGGATCCCAAACAATCGATATACAGATTCCGGCGAGCAGACATCAGCCTGTACTTAGATGCCCAAGAAAAGTATCGGGATGGGCAATTCCTCCTATCGACAAATTTCCGCAGCACCCCCGGGATAATTTCTTGGATAAACGAAGTCTTTAGCAAGCTACTTAGTTATCGGCAGGGCAGTCAGCCTAAATACGCGCCTTTGGTTCCGATCCGAGAGAGCACACCAGTTGGAGATGCGGTCACAGTGTTAGGCATTGATACGGGGGATAGATCGCGAACCGGAGAACTGTCTGCAGGGGAGGTGCGATTCTCTGAGGCTCACGACATCGCCCAAGCCATTCTTCATATGGTCAAAGAAGGCTGGGTGGTGCACCACGACGGCGGGTGGAGAGCAGCAAATTTAAGTGACGTTGCAGTCCTGGTTCCGACCAGGTCCGCGATGCCCAACATCCAAAGAGCATTCGAACGGGCCGGAATTTCATATCGAGTTGCTTCAACCAACAACGTTTGGCGTAGTCAAGAGATACGGGAGCTAGTGATGTGCCTCCGGGCTATCAACAACCCGTCGGACTCATTAGCCGCTGTATCCGCGTTGCGATCTTCGATCTATGGGTGCGGCGATGACGACTTGTACCGGTTCAAAATAGAGAATTCAGATCCTTGGGCATGGGGCACTATTACCACCGAAGAACATGTGAAACGAGCAGAAGGTGGCAACCCGGTTGCCGTCGGGTTATCTCACCTTGCTGAGATGCATCAACAGTGTGCAATCCTGACCCCTTCAGAGTTAATCGGACGTGTTATTGCAGATCGCCAACTCTTGGCACAATGTTCCACTCGTCAAGATCCACGTGAATCACTGCGACGTTTCCGATATGTAGTTGACCAAGCCCGAGCTTGGTCCGATGTTGGAAATGGAAATCTTCAATCATTTATTTTTTGGATCACTCAACAAACAGCCGAAAATGCTAGGCCAGTCGAAACGGTTCTATCCGAAAATGACGATGATTCCGTTCAGATAATGACCATTCACGCCGCTAAAGGACTTGAGTTTCCAATTGCCGTAGTGGCGGGGCTGCCGCTTCAAGCGAAGACAGAGTCAGGCGTGAGGGTGGGACACACGCCAGACGCAAATCTGCCCGAAGTCAAGATTCGGAAAGGCCTCGAAACCTTTGGTTTCGATGACTGGGCCCAATCAGAGAAACTCTTTACACATGATGAGTCAATTCGGACCTTGTACGTGGCTTGTACCCGTGCGCGAGACCATTTGGTTATTTCGTTACACCGTAAGGAAGCGTCATCAAATTCTGGCCCTCAAATTCATAGCCCGGCACATCTAATCGCCGCTGCCTTGGAAGGAGCTGAATACACAGAAGCCGACTATTCAAATCGGTCCGCGGTCTGGGACAGCGAACGACCAAAGATTTCTGCTTCACGTCCAGATCTTGCTGAGTGGCGTAACCGCTACAACAAGGCGGTTGAGTTCAGCGGTCGATCTCGATTTATGAGCGCTACTCAGATAGCTAAGTCCGCTGATGAGTTGATTACCGTTTCCAGTGACATCGATATTATTGAGCCTGGGCTGTTGAAGGATGTCGACGAATCAGAGTTGCCAATCCAAGGTAGAGGTCGCTACGGAACCGCTATTGGGCGCGCTGTTCACGGCGTTCTCCAAACGGTTGATCTGAAGAGCGGCGAAGGCCTCGCAACGCTTGCCAAAATTCAGGCCGAAGGTGAAGGTATAGGAGACCTTTCAGACGAAGTGGCTGCCCTCGCTGCGTCGGCAATTGATAGTGAAGAAATTCAACTCGCTATCCAGAATCGCTATTGGCGTGAACTGCATGTTGCATGTCCCATAGGTGAGAAAATCGTCGAAGGCTACGTGGACCTCGTCTACGAAACTGACCAAGGACTGGTTGTCGTCGACTACAAAACTGATCTAGTCGAGCCAGGCGAGATAGATGTCAAGGTTGACCGCTATCGCCTCCAAGGGGCTACTTATGCCACTGCGCTAGAAGAAACAACTCGCCAATCAGTTAGCAGCGTGTTGTTCGCTTTTTTGTCTTCCGATACAAAAGCCATATTTGCCTCGCTACCCAACCTTCGAGACGCGATCGGTGACGTTCGAAAGGTTATAGAGCGCGAGGGGGCGGCTGGTAACCGCCCATAAGATCGCCGATCCGTTCAGCCACCGCAATGGTCAATCTGTCAGCGCCGTAGGGACCCACTACTTGGCAACCAATCGGCATACCAGATGGTCCTAGCCCGATAGGGGGAACCGTCGACGGCAGGTAGGCCATCCCGACCATAGTCGTCCATTTGACGACATCAATGTAAGCGCGTTCTTCTTCATTGCAGACAAGGGTGCGACTTCCGAAATCACCTTGTTGTTGATGTTCGAAGGGTGGCACGAAGCAGACAGGCATGATCACGGCGTCATATTTTTCAAAAAACTCAGCCCATTTCAGTCTTATTTCTTCTCGACGGACATGTCGGTCAAGCCAAATTCTGTGTCCTGGACCATCACTTTCAGTACTTTGAGCGATAGCTCTTTGAACTAACCAAAGTCCTAGCATCGCTGCTTCGTCCGGGTCTAGCTCAGGTCTTGCTGATCGATCAACTGGTATGCCGTCTTTTTCTAAGGCATCGACGGCCTTCTCAAGCTGTTCACGGACCTCATAGTCAACCGGGCAGAATTCATCGTCAAGCCAGGCCCCTATTTTCAAATTGTTTAAGTCCTCAGGGACTAAGCCTAGATCAGCGACCCAAGGAGGCGAGTTTCTCTTCATCACTGTCATCAGCAGTTCAAGATCTTGTGCACTTCTCGCTATGGGCCCAAAAACATTGATATCTGCTTCGTTCAATCCACCGTTTACATGGTCTAGATAACCAGTGGTCGGGATAACCCCAAAACTCGGCTTGTGCCCCCAAACACCGTTAAATGCCGCTGGAAAACGGATCGATCCACCTATGTCTGTTCCAATTTCGAAAGACGTGAAGCCCATTGCTACAGCAGCAGCTGCGCCACCTGAAGATCCTCCCGGACCTCGGGATGTGTCCCACGGATTGTTGGTCGTTCCAAAAATATCGTTGTAAGCCTGAATGTCTCCTGACCAACGTGGAAGGTTGGTCTTCCCCATCACGATTCCGCCTTCTCGGCGGATAGAAGCCACTACGGCTGCATCTTGTGCAGGGATATTGTCCCGCAGTTCAGTCGCTCCACCTGTTGATTTGAGATTCTTAGTCTGCAGGGCATCTTTAACTGTTATCGGAACTCCATGAAGAAGACCCAGTGACTTTCCTTTTTGTTGACTTGCATCCGCAGCATCTGCTTGAGCTAACGCAGTTTCAAAATCTCTTGTAACGACGGAATTAATCTCGCCATCTAAACGTTCGATTCGTTCAATAAAGTGGGCAGTCAATTCTCTACTAGAGATTTCTCCCCGCTGAATCAAGTCCGCTTGTTCGATCGTCGATCGAAGTCCGATATCCGTCACTTTCGGTCTCCTCCCCTATCTCACTCACTCAACATCAACAGAGTTTGACCCTGTTGAGTTTCCACAATCATCGTTAGCGATGTATGAACCCGTCCTAGTCTGCCCCACAAAACAAGGTCGCTGCTCATTCGTTCGAGAGGATATTGGCCCGACGTATCTTGTATCCAGATGAATTGGTCTCGCTCAAATAGCATCGCCATTCCCGATGATGTGACAAATGCATCGATTAACCATTCCGAGTCTTTCGGCTTTACTTCAGTTCTTTTGATTCTTTGTCCGTCGTGAACCGTGTGCTCGATATCTTCGATCACCACTATGCCATCAACGACCCCTATTTCTGGAATCCGTTCTCCCGGAAGAGGGGTTGTGGTCCACTTTTGTCCATCAGTGGACCGAACGAAGACCGAACGTTTAGTGGGACCGTTGATGATAAATTCTTGAGCTTCTAACGGTCCAAACTTGTTGAGCGAATGGATGACACGGCCTGCCTTCGGGTCGGTTGCATATATGAGGTCGTCAATGATTTCAGCTTCTACCGCGTCAATTCCCAGACTCCGGAGCAGACAAACTGGGTCCACCTCGATTTCTTCGCTACGCGACATAGCGAATTCATGGTCAGTAACACGGAGCCGAGCTCCCGATATCGAGCTCGTAACTCCTTGTGGCAGTTGATCAGGGACTTCATATTGCTGCCACCGATCCGCTTCTCTGACTTGCACAACTAGATTTCGCTCACACGGGTCTTCTCCCAGCCACCCCGCAACCCGAAGAAACTCTTCGCCGACTCCCAGGTCTACCGCTATGACTTCAAGCGGACTAGGTAGATCAAGTTCGCGCCACGAAGATTCGTCTCTTACGAACCATTGCGAGCCGACTCGGGCGAGCACGGTGTCTCCCGAGTAAACATATTCTGTTGTCGCCCCAACCACTGGACCGCTTACTTCGGTCCATTTTTTTTGATCATGATCATTTAGTGGAGCGGTGCTTCCCTTAGCTTCATCGTCTGGCAGCGGTACGGTCTCATAGGGAGGCTCGGCAGACACGACTAAAGATTGCGCTTCAGAATTTTGCGTTAACTCGCTCTCAGAGTCTTTTGTGTCGATGGAGATTTCCCCGCGTTCAGCAAACTCAGCCAAATCAGAAGCTTGGTCAGTTCCCCCCAGAAAAACCGCAGCCAGCCCTGCGACTATCGCGATCGCAGCGAATGAACTTAAGCCGCTAAAAATCATCCGACGACGACGAGCCCTGGTGGCTGCTCGGACGCGTACAGCGTCAACTAGGCCTGGCGTCAGTGTTACCTGTTCACCGGTGTCGCGTAGGTGCCGTCGCACTTCGTCATCAAAACTCAAGGTCTTTATCCTCCTGGTCTGACGTGGGACCAAATTTCGCACTATTTCCAAGTTCTCCGGCAAGTTGACTTAAAGCTCGGCTAAGCCTGCTTTTCACTGTGCCTGGTCGAATACCAAGCGCTTCCGCCGTTTCGTCTATCGACCATTCCATAAAAAATCGCGCAACTACTACTGTTCGGTGAGTCGGAGTCAAGCGGTCCAGGGCTCTCTCTAAGTCCACATCAACGATCTCGTCCTCGGTGAATTCACCTTTGGCCAGTAGAGGGCGTTTCTCTCGTTCTCTCCGCGCTCGCCGGAGCCACGATCGAGCCCAATTCATGCCTACTCGGTACACCCATCCTTGGGGGTTCGCATATGTCGAGACTTCTGCCCAACGTTGACAAGCCCTAACAAAAGCTTCATCAGCCGCCTCCGCTCCGAGATCAGGGTTACGTAGGCTCAAGCTAAGCGCTCTTGCTATCCGGTCGCGGTGAGTAGCGTAGAAGGTGTCGAAGTTTCCGTGTTCGATCGCCGGCAACTGATTTGCACTCGACGCAAGGACTGTTGGGTTCAGCTGATCTTCAGCCACCTGATTTCCCTCGGTTTGGGCCTTTATCGGAAAGACTGGATGACTCGATCCTGCTAGAGCTTGGGTAGTTGGGCACATTCATGAGGATCAACTGGTTCCATTTTCCACAAAGTTACCCCGGGAAGGCCCTTACCTACCTTCGGGTCTATACAACTTGATTGGTCCTTGACCGGTCATCAACTCATTCTGCCGATGCCAAGCTCGACCAGCTTGAGCTCCCCCATCTACAACCATCGCTGTTCCAGTGACAAACGTTGAGTCATCGGAGGCCAAATACAGAGCTGCGTTAGCTATATCCTCAGGTTCGCCTACTCGACCAACCGGTTGATGACGACCAAAACGCTGTCGGAACTTTTCTTGACGCTCCTCGTCTAAGGGCCCATGAGCTAACGGAGTG
>Ga0066845_10000295_pt1 | contig 15514 bp, 8 predicted proteins | sample ETNtaG_31_FD_65488 | JGI IMG/M metagenome (GOLD analysis project Ga0066845, IMG submission 65488) | Marine microbial and viral communities from oxygen minimum zone, Eastern Pacific Ocean - ETNP201310SV78 | ecosystem: Environmental > Aquatic > Marine > Oceanic | place: Pacific Ocean: Eastern...
ACAAAACCATCGGTATCATGCACGCCATCGTGATGTCGATGCTGATGGCGGACGCGGTGCTCTCCGTCGTCTGTATTCGCATGGTGTACTCGTCGTTCCGCTCCGACGGACACTCGATTCAACAGGCGCGGGAGGAGGCGTATCGCGAGGGCGCGCGCGCCGCCATGACCGGCGGCATCGGGTCGGCGGCCGTATGATGACGCGGAACGACGTCGAATCGAATCGAATCGTGCATAAGTTAGATAGTTTCTTCTGGTTGTAAGGAGTTCAATGTCATTACAACGCTGCTAAACAAGAAGTGGAATCGTTGTACGTACGCGTCCTTCTTTGGACACTAGCACGTCTTCAGATCGCTCGTCCACGACTTTTCGTAGTTCTCGACGGCGAAGTCGTATACTTTCTGTTGATGCGCCAATCCTTTCTTGATCTTCTTCATCATCTCGGTGTCAGCCATGTACGTCTCCAGACGCTCCTTGAGCCGCTTGCTCAGACGACCGTTGCTGCCGTTGGTGAACATGTGACTGGCGCGCTGTAAATCGAGATGAGCGAAATCCGGAAGCGTAAGCTTCATCTTCCGCAACCCGTCCGTGAGCTTCTCGGTGAGGAGATATCGCACGCAGCCGCTCTTGAGGTTGTGTATGCAACCGTCGACGTGGCACTGCGAGTCGCGGGGGTACGTCCCCGGAGAGATGAGTTGGGTCCAATCGTCCCCTTGCGTGAAGTAAAACCACTGCAATGGATTGAGCGGGCACTCACCGGCCGCTTTCCACTGCGGCACCCACATGGCACGACCTTCGGCACCTTCGAGGCACGAGTATTTGTAATGGCTCATGAAGCGCTCAAACGGGTCGCGCAAAACCATGAGATACATGCACGGCGCTTCGGTCGCCGAGCACAATCCCATGTTGTACGAACCCTTGGACATGAGACGTTGACCCTTATCGTACGCCTCGGCGAGCGTCGCCGTGGAGAATGCATTTTCCTTGGCGTGCAACGCGCGCGTGGTGGCGTAAATGTTATTCGCCGTGGCGTCGACGAGCGGCGCCGTGAGCCAACCGCTGTTGTACACCTCACGAGGACGGAACGCCTTGCCGTACTTGCTATCGATCGTGCGTTGAACGGACGCCAGCACTTCGTTAAAGTACGTCCCACCAGCCTTGGGGACGTGCACGAAATTATACAACATGGCTGTGTTTCCGCGTTGTCGAATCTTCTTCGCGTATCCATCCTTGGGCAAGAGATACGGCGCCTCGGTGTCGTTATTCGCCATACCGGTGATGAAGTGCGTCTCCGGTCCGCGATGCAGTTTCAACATCGCGTGTTTCCCCTTTTCAGACAACCCGAGCGTCGCCGTCGCCTCCGCTCGCATCGCTTGATAGATGAAATACTTTTCGATATCCTCCTCCGCGCCGCGACTCTCTCGCGAGTCGCACCTCTTCGCCGGAATGGAATCCCTAAACTGTCTCCCCTCCGGAATCCTCCCCGCCGCCCACGCTCTTCGCCAGTCCGGCAACGCACGACCGAGATTATTCGCATCACTCGATCCCGGGACGCCCGTGGTGACGACGCACAACGCCGCCGCCGAGGAGAGCGCGACGCACGCCAACGCGCGTCTCGACGACGACCACCCCTCGGCGCGTCGTCCCTCGCCGTCACCGTCACCACCGCGTCCGCTCGCCGTCGCGCGCGTCTCATCGGCGGCGCTTCGAGCGTTCTCGACGTCCGCGACGTCCTCGGTCAACAACGGCGCGCGCTCGGCGCTCGCGAGAGGCGTCATGACGCTCGATGGGTGTTGCGAGGACGATCGAGGATGGATTCGATCGACGGCGGCGTCGGGTCGGCGCTCGACGGGAAACCGAGGCGCGGTGACGATGCGCGACGCGCGTTCGTCGGGGTCTCGCGCGCGGATGCTCGGACGCGACCGTCGGCGGCGCGGTGTGACGACGAGGCGGTCGGGCGCGACCTGGGCGTGGTGGACGCGTACATAAATGTACAGTGGTGGTAGGGTTTAACGTAGTGCAGGTGGTTTGAAGACTATGTATGGTTTAAAATGACGCGGTTCGTGCGCTTCGGCGTCTCTCTCTCTCTCTCTGTCTCTCTCTCTCTCTCGCCGCGCTACCTAACAGCTCGCCGGCGCGCGAGCCCAGTTCTTATCGTAATTCGCCACGGCGTGATCGTACACCTCTTGCATCTTGGCGTGTCTGCGCTTGATGGTCTCCATGATGGTGGCGTTGGACATGTATCGTCGCAGACGCGCCAACTCGGACGCGGCGAGCTGCGGTTGCGCGTTTCGCGCGCCCCAGTTGAGGCCCACGTGAGAAAACTCTGGAAACGTCGAGCGAAGTTTCCCGATGCCGTCGTGATACTTTTCGAGGATGAGGTATCGGAAGCAGTTGCTGTCCAAGTTGGTCATGGATTGCGCGGCGCGCGCGGCGACGTCCTTGGCGCCCGGCGCGAGTTGGTACGTCCAATCCAAGTTTGGACCGAGGTGATCCATGAATTCAATCGGATCGAGCGGGCAGTGTCCGACGGCTTTCCACTCCTCCTCCCACTGCGCCTTACCCTCGGAACCTTTGAGACACGAGTACTTGTAATGACTCAGGTACCGCTGAACCGGATCGCGCAACACCGTCAGGTAGACGCACGGTCCGTCGACGGCGTCGCAAAAACCCATGCCGTATTGCCCTTTACCGAAAAAACGCGTTCCCTTGTTGTACTGCGAGACGAGCGAATCTTGACCGAACCAATGCTCGGGCTGATGCGTGCGAAAGTGTTCCGCCGTGCTATAAACGTTGGTCTGCGTCAAATCCACCAACGGGAGCGTGATCCACGACCCCATGGGCGGTTTGTGCAGCGGATAGGCGTATCCAAAGTGTTGACCATTCTTCTCCATCGCGTCCGTCATCATCTGCGCGAAAAACGTCCCACCAGCCTTTGGAACGTGGACGAAATTATAAAACAGCGCGCTCGAATTCTTCATCGCGATGTGTTTCGCCTTACCCGCCGGGGGCACGGCGTACGTCTTTCCCGCGCCGATTCTAAAACTCCAGTCGAGGATGAAATCATTGATCGACTTTTGATTCGGTCGAACGTATCGACCTCTACCCAACTTGGCCGCGTCTACGTCTTTCGCGTCGGCGGGTCCGCACGCCGCGTTTCGCACGAGATAGGAATCCGGCCACTCGCCGATGTCGACGTACCGCCCGGGCCACGGCGAGGCGAAACCCGCGCGCCGCTTTGAACAAAATTTCGGTCGTCCACCGAGCTTGGCGACGCCCTCCGCTCGATATTTCGACGAATGTCTGCCACGCCGACGTCTCGACGTCGGACCCGCGACACCCGACGCGTTCGTCGTCCCCGCCCCGTCGACGCGTCCCGAAACCGTCGCCGCCGCGCACGCGCACGCGCCCATCGCCAGCGCCACCACCGTCGCCACTCGCGTCCCTCGACTCAACACCGATCGCCACGACGACTCCCCGGCCTCACACATCTCTCGCACCGCGCCCTCGTCGCCCCGTTCCGTCGAGTCGCGCGCGAACGCATCCCGCGCGATCGCGCGCTCGGGATCATCGTCGTCTCGCGTCAACAGCGCCTCGCGCTCACCGCGCGTCATCCCTCCGCGCCTCGCCCAGAGGTCCACCGATGACGTTTTCACCGGTTTCCGTCGTCCGCGCGCGCGCGCGCGTCAGAGCGCGTCCTCGCGCGTCGCGATGTCGCGCGAGACGGTGTCATGGGTGTTACGACTCGCGCGTTCGATCGCGCGTCACTCGGCGGCGTCTCCTCGTCGTCCGCGGTCGTCCCCGCGCGCGAATTCGTGCGACACACCGCGAAGGGACGATGCGCGGACGCGACGTCGAGCGCGCGCTCGTCTCGCGCGAGACGTCGAGCGCGTACGGCGCGGAGAGGGACGCGCGAGGTGGCGCGCGAGGAGCCGATGACGACGAGGATGACGGCGCGGGGAGACGCGCGAGACGAACGTGGAGACGCACGCGCGGTGTGGGGGTGATGATTCTCGCGGTGTGTGCGTGCGCGTGCGCGAGCGCGATCGGGGGGGTCGGGGGGGGACGAAGGAGAGGGATGAAGACGCGCGCGGCGTTGGGCGCCGGCGGTTGGGAGACGCCGCGCGTGCCGGATAATTTTTTCGGGGAACGTCTGAGCGCGGACGCGCGGGCGAACGCGCCGAGTAAGGCTGAAAAGTGGAATAGAGTGTCGCTGCGCACGCGGGTGCCGAGCGTGCGGACGAGGGGTGGGAGTGGAATGCGGGCGAGGCGAGCGCCGCCGATGGGGGTCCCGGGACTTCGCGCGCACGTGACGCGCGCGCAGAGAGCGAGCGATGATGCGAGGATATTGGTGCTCACGAAACCGTTCGAGTGGGGGATGACGTATTTGCAAATCGCGAGCGTTAAGAGGTGGGCGCCGGATCTTTTGCCGCACGTGACGGTGTTGACGTACGACGACGAGACGCAAAAGGCGTGCGAGGCGCATCGAGGCGTGGATTGTTTCTTCGACGCAAACTTCGTTCGGAGGTACGGGAAGGATCCGAACGACGGTAAGGCGAGAAATGCGATGTCGTGGCGCAAGGTACACGCGGCGTTCGAGCTGCTCAAGGCGCAGATACCGGTGGTGATTTTAGATTCAGATACGGTTTTCTTGTCCGATCCCACCGAGGCGTGGTCGGCGGCGTTGGAAAAATACGACGTCGTCGTGAGTTCAGACGTCGGAAACGTGTACGATGCGCAGGGGAACATGAACACGAAATTAGTCATCTTCCCGGCGACGACGCGAAGCGTGACGCTGTGCGAACAATGGCTCGCCGGGGAGAGTCGCTTGGTGTCCAAGGTGAATTACGGCGAGTTCCCCGAGCAGAGTTACTTCAACTACGTCCTCGTCCCGCAGTCCGCGGGCGCGTACCACATCCACGCCATGAGCACGAGCGAATCCAGTAACTTTATCACCGCCGACGCTGGCGAGGACGGCACCTTTCCCGGCGCGCACACCGTCACCGCGTCGTACTGCGGAGACGCGCGCGACAAGGAACGCTTTCTCCAACACGTCCTCGAGACCAAGCACAACGCCGAGGCCGCCCTCGGCGTCGGTCCTCGTTCCAACCCATCCATCGCCTCCACCGCCATCCCACTCTCCTCGGCGACCGATTTCGACCACGACGGATTCCCCGACGCCGAGTCCTTTCCGCACCCGGATCTCAAATGCGACCACGTCAAGCGCCGACTCGTCGCGCAGCGTCGATACGAGGTCACCTCCGATCGACACATCGTCTGGACGTGACCATCGCGCGGGGCGTTCTCGCGCATTTCTTCCGCGCGCATCCACGATCCATAGCGTCAGTAGTGTCGTCGCTCGGTGTAAAGACACCCTCAGACGCGAGATAGCCAGCCCTTTGCCTCACACGTCGTGCGCTTTTTCACCCATTTTGTCCCGAACATCTCCGCGCGCGCCGACGTGCCGACGACATGCCCGCGCGCGCGAAACGACGCGAAGAGACGCGCGTCGCCGTCATCGGCGGCGGCGTGAGTGGACTCTCCGCCGCGTTCCTCTTACAGCGCGACGCGGAGAGGGCGAATGAAAAAGTGCGCGCTGGGGACGATGGTGATGGGGACGCGGGCGAAGCGACGCGCGCGCGCGCGCACCGCGCTGTGACGCTGTTCGAGAGTTCGAGCGAACTCGGTGGACACGCGTTGACGGTGCCATCGCCCTCGGCGGGGTGCGACGTCGATCTCGGGTTTCAAGTGTTCAACATGACGACGTATCCGCACTTGGTCGGACTCTTCGGGACGCTGGGCGTGGAGAGCGAACCGAGCGATATGTCCTTCTCTTTGTCCACGGGAAGCGTCGAGTGGGGATCGATCGGATTGCGAGGGGTGTTCGCGCAGCGTTCGAACGCGAGGAGTGGGAAGTTTCTCAACATGATTCGTGAAATTTTACGTTTCGGTCGCGAGGCGCCCGAGGTTTTAACGCCGGGACGCGAGAAAGAGTTCGAGGACGTGTCACTGGGACAGTATCTCGCGGCGAAGAAGTACTCGAGGTTTTTTCAAGAGTCGTACGTCGTGCCGATGTGCGCGGCGATCTGGAGTTGCAGCGATGACGACGCGATGGCGTTTCCGGTGCGGACGTTGGTGCGGTTTTGGGCCAACCATCACTTGTTAAACGTCGTTGAGCGTCCGAATTGGCGCGTCGTTCGCGGGCGATCCAAGGCGTACGTGGACGCAGTGGAGAAAGAATTGCGAGACGTTCGAAGGGGGACGCGCGTGTGTTCGGTCAGACGAACGCTCGACGGGTCGAAAGTCAAGGTGACGTACGCGAGAACGAACGCCAAGGGCAAGACGCGAGAAGAGTCGGAACTCTTCGATGACGTCGTCTTCGCGTGTCACAGCGATCAGGCGTTGGCGTTGCTCGGTCCGTGCGCGACGCCGGCGGAGCGACGCGCGCTCGGAGACGTCAAGTACCAAGAAAACGTCGTCTATTTACACACTGACGACACGCTCATGCCTCGCAACAGAGACGCGTGGGCGTCGTGGAATTGCCTTCGAGGCGATCGACTCGGCATCTCCGCCGACGAGGCGGCGAGCAGGAGCGTGTGCGTGACGTATTGGGTCAATTTGCTACAAAACCTCGCGCCAGGGACGAAGGATTTGTTCGTCACGCTCAATCCTCCGCGCGACCCCGCGTCGGGGACTGTGGAGCACAAGGTGACGCTCGCGCATCCTTTGTTCAACAAGGCGGCCATCGCCGCGCAACGGGACATCAAATCGCTTCAAGGCAAAGACAGAGTGTGGTTTTGTGGCGCGTGGTGCGGATACGGATTCCACGAGGACGGCATCAAGTCCGCGGTCGATTGCGTTGACGAAATGCTCGGAAAGTCGTCGGTGCCGTGGTCGCCGCGCGCGTGCGATCCGAAACTCTCCACGATGACGAAGATGATCTTACCCATGTTCCAGCGCGCGTGCACGGGATGGCTTCCGGCGAACAAGCGTCTGCGTATGATTCTACCGGACGGGAGCGAGCGCGTGATGAGCGGGAAGGGGGCGAACGAGAACGCCAAGACCATCACGATGACGGTGTTCAATCAAAGACTCTTCATGCAGACGATTTTACGCGCCGATATAGGTCTCGGCGAATGTTACATGAACGGTGATTTCGACGTGGATTTGATCGATTTCATGGATATGATTTGCAAGGGCCACCCCGCGGCGTCCGGCGTCGACACCGAGGATTGTAAACCGAAGATGCGGTACGATCCCGTCGGTCTTCTCACCGAGGCGGTCAACTGGGTCGGCGCGCAGATGGAGATGGCGGCGCACAAGGCGCTCAGTAACACCAAAGAGGGATCGCGTAAGAATATTGAGTATCACTACGACGCCGGGAACGATTTCTACAAGTTATTTTTGGATTCGACGATGTTTTACTCGAGCGCTATTCACGGAGACATCGACGACGCGAACATGTCGGTGGACGTCTTGAACAAGTTCACCACGTACAAACAGCGAGAGGCGCACTTGGAGCATTCGCAGTACGCGAAAATCGACGCCATGATCGCAAGAGCGAAGATCGAAAAGGGTGACCACGTGCTCGAGATTGGCTGCGGCTGGGGCATGTGCGCTATTCGCATGGCGCGAACCAAGCACTGTCGCGTCACCGGTTTGACGCTGTCCCACGAGCAACACGCGGAGGCGACGGCGCGCGTCAAGGCTGCGGGATTATCGCACTTGATCGACATCGTCATCTGCGATTACCGCGACGTGCAGGGCACGTTCGACAAGGTGATTTCGATCGAGATGCTCGAAGCCGTCGGCCACGAACACTTGCCCACGTTCTTCGGCACCGTGCACAGAGTGTTGAAACCGGGCGGACGCGCGTCGATTCAGGTCATCACGATGCCAGACGGACGATACGAATCGTACTGCAACAGCGAAAGCGACTTCATTCGCGCGTACATCTTCCCGGGCGGACACTTGCCGTCTATCGGCGCGATGACGAGCGCGGCGCCGCGCGGATTGATGCTCGCGTCGTACGACGACATCGGTCTGCACTACGCCGTGACGTTGCGCCTGTGGCGCGAACGCATGATGCATCACGCCGATAAAATTCTTGGTATGGGATACACGCGTCGATTCTTGCGCATGTTTGAGTTTTACTTTGCGTATTGCGAGGCGGCGTTCGCGAACAAGTTGATTTACGACTTGCAAATGACGTGGATCAAGTACAGCGACGACGCCACGATCAACACGCCCTCGCAGTCGGCGTTGCCGCACGCCAAAGACATCGCGATGGTCGGTGCGGTGTGCGCCGCGTTCGCGCAGCACAACCCCGCGAGCGTCGTGGAGATGTACGCATTGGCGGTGCCTCTGCTCTTGTCCTTCGCGACGGTTTTCGCGTCGACGTTCGCGGTCGCCGCGATTTCGCTCAACGTATCCCTACCCAAGTGGAGCAAAAAAGTGAGCAAGGTGAAACTCGAGGAAGCGTCGACCGCGCACGGCACGCTCACCGAACGAACGTTGGCGCTGACCGTTCCGTTCATGCGCGCCGTCGTCTCCGCGGCGTTGGGTTTCGCGGCGTGCGCGTTCGTCGACGACACCCAAGGCGCGCGCGACGGCGCCATCGAGTGGATGCTCCCAGACACCAAGACCGGTAAGACGCGCGCCGTTCGTCTGTTGTCGGCGTTCGTCATCGTCACGCTCGGACGCATCGTCGTCGCGAGCGCGCGTCGCGATGCGCGCGTCGTCTCCAGAAACGCCCTCGCGCTCGCCGCGACGTTGGCCGCGCTTCACCGCGACGTCTTCGTCGTCACCGGCGCGTGCGCGCTCATCGTCGAGGTGTGTCACGCCACCGCGCACTTCCGCGATTTCACGCGCGTCGCCAGCGGGTTCCCACACTACGAGACGTTCGCGTACGCGGCGTCTCGCCGGCTCGCCGGCGTCGCCTTTTACCTCTTCCGGGTCATCCCCACCATCTCCGCCGCCATCGCCTGCACCGCCCACGTTCGCGCCGGATCCATCGATGCCGCATCGTCCATCAACGGCGTCCTCGCCGTCACCGCGTGCGTCCTCGCCGTCGCGGGATGCGCGCGCGCGTACGTCGCCGACGCGCAACGCGCGTCGGCGGAGCGTCTCGTGCGCGCGCGCATTCTCGAAATTTCCACCTCAGCCGACGTCTGAGCGCTCGACGTCCGCGCGCTCGACGCGTGCGCGTGCGTTCGTTTTAAACGCGTCGTCCGTCTCGGTCGACGGACGCGCATCATGCATTCATTATTCCCGTTGTACAAAAGTTTCGTCGAGTCCCGAAAACTGTCCCCAACCGTCTCCGCACACATCGGCGCGATCGCCCCACCGCGCGCGACGATGACGGTCGAGAGCCCGTCCGCGCTGGCCCACGGGGTGAAACGCGTCGGGTTCCACATCCTGGGCGAGCTCATCGGGAGCGGCGGGACCTCGCGCGTGCACAAAGCCGTCGACCAGCGCACGGGAAGCGTCTGCGCCATCAAAGAGATTCCGCTTCGGGAGATGTCGCACGATCAGCTCGAGCGCATCACGAGCGAGGTGGAGCTTCTGTCGAGGTTGGAGCACCCGAACATCGTCAAGTACGAGGGAGCGACGAAGGTTGGGGACAGTCTGTACATTTTGTTGGAGTACGCGGAGAACGGTTCGTTGGCGCGCGTGGTGCATCCGAGTCGATTCGGGGCGTTTCCCGAGAGTCTGTGCGCGGTGTACGTCGCGCAGGTGTTGCGTGGATTGGCGTATCTGCACAGTCAGGGGGTGGTGCATCGAGACATCAAGGGGGCGAACATTTTGACGACGAAGGAGGGCGTCGTGAAGTTGGCCGACTTTGGCGTCGCCACCAAGGGTGGTCGTCACGCGCCCGGAGATGGATTCGGGGATCTATTCGGCGCGGATGATGTCGGGACGAAGGGTGCGGGCGAGGCGTCGGAAGGGGAGGAGAGTGGAGAGGGTGGGGTGATCGGCGCGACGGAGAGCGACGAGGCGGCGATGGGGACGCCGTATTGGATGGCGCCCGAGGTGATCGAGATGCGGAACGTGACCGCGGCAGCGGACATTTGGAGCGTCGGATGCACCATCATAGAGTTGTTGACGAGTTCGCCGCCGTATTTCGATTTAGATCCGATGCCCGCGTTGTTTAGGATTGTTCGGGACGAACATCCGCCGTTGCCGCCTAGAATTTCAGACGCCATGAAGGATTTCTTGTTGTTGTGTTTCAAGCGAGATCCCAAAGACAGACCGACCGCGGAGGAGCTCATGAATCACACGTGGTTGATGGACGAGCACAAGGTGCTCAGCGAGATATTACCGAAGAGTGAAGGAGCCGCGACGTCGGCGGCGGGCGAGGCGAACGGCGAAGACGTCATCGCCAAGGTGATCGATCAGATGGCCAACATCGGCGTCAACGCGCCGAACGCGAGCGCGTCGGCGAACATGTCGTCTCTCTTGAGTTCGCGAGATCGTTCGAGTTCGCACACAGATTTAGCAAACTGGATGAGAAGCGACACTGGGATGACGAAGGCGCAAATCGAACTCAACAAGTCTCTCGTCGAAAACATCGATCGTTTGCGCGACGCCTTCGAGACGTCCGCGAGCGGGGAGACGACGATCGACGAAGTGGAAATAGTGGGCGAGGAATTCATTCGCACGTTGGAAGAATCGAAGAGCGTATTGGTGACGAACGAGACACTCTTCACCATGCGCGTATGCGGCATTCTCATGGGCGTCCTTGAAGCCGACACGTCGTCCACGCGTTTGCGCACGGTGGCGCTCGAGTGCGTCGCAGCGGCGAGCACGACGAGTCGAGACATATTGACGTCGTTCGTCACGTTGGGTGTCTTACCCAAGGCGCTCGACGTGCTGAGGAATAAAGAGTTTAACATGCGCATCAAACTCGCGGCGTTGAAACTCTACCGCGCGACGGCAAAGGCGGGACCGGTGTTCACGCGATGTCTCGTCGCGTGCGGCGCGCTTCCCGTCTTGGTGGAGGTGCTGGATTACGGATTCAGTGGGAACGGACGCGAGCTCACCAAGCTCGCCTTGGGGGCTATTTACATCGCGGCGGAGATTGAGCGAGGCGACCAACTTCCGAAACAGCTCGGTCAAACGCTTTCGCTGACGCTCGCCAACGCCGGTCTATTCCCGAAACTCGTCGGATTACTCGGCACGACGCACACCGCGAGTCTCGAAGACGCGGCGATGAACGCCGACGATATGGACGAGACGCGAAGCGAGGGCGGATCGTCCATCTCTGGTTCCATCGGCGGCGCCAGTTCGTTCAGTCGCTCGCGCGGCGGTGGCGGCGGTGGCGGCGGCACGTCCAGCGGCGGTAAATACTATCGAGATCTCGTCGCTGAGACGCTGTATCGAGTCGCCAAGCGCGGCGACGGATGCGTCGAGGTGTCAAAATCTTTGGTGGACGTGCGCATCATTCACGGATGTTTGGCGCACCTCAGCGTCGTCCCGCGTTCGACGGCGACGAAAATTCTCGGCTTGATTCATCTCTTATCGCAACAGACGGAAGCGTTTGACGCGTTACAGAGCGCCGGTGCCATTCCCAAGCTCGTCAAGTGCGTCGAGAGCAACTTCAAATCTGGACACGCGCAGTCGTCCGAGATCGCGCTCAGAGCGTTGCGCAACCTCTGCGCGGTGAACAAGGAGCGTCAAGAGCAAGCCGCCGTCGCCGGTTTGATCCCACTCTTGGTTCAAATCATCGATCGCGCCAAGATCGGTGAATCAGACGCGGACGACGCGTCGACCAAGGACCACGCGCCCGCGTACGTCTCCCCCTCGGTGAAGCTCGCCGTGCCCCTCCTCTGCGACATGGCGTCCACGAGTCGACGCACGCGAGAGCTCCTCGAAAAACACGGCGCCCTGGACGCGTACGTCCGTCTCATCTCCGTCAACTCCGGATGGACCCTCTCCGCTCTCAACGCCGTCGGTTCCTGGCTCGCCATCGAACCTTGGAAAGTCGAGGCTCGCCTCCTCGAATCCGACGCCGCCGAGAGCGTGCACGAGGCGTTCGAGGCATCCGTCGGCGAGGCGAGCGTCCTCGAGGCTCTCCTCGATCTCGTCTCCAAATCCCCTCGCCTGTGCCAAGCGCTCGCCAACGAGGATTTCATCCCTCCCCTCATGGACGCCATCGCGGATCCATCGACGAAGACGACGATTCGAATCACGCTGTTGAAGACGCTCGGCGTCGTGCACGAGCACGCGCAGCGACCGAAGGAACTCATCATTCGACACGACGTCGTCGCGAGACTTCGCGCGCTCATCACCGACGACGGCGACGAGCGTCAGGCACAGGCGGTGCTCACGCAATTGGTGAATAAAATTCTCAGCACGATGCGGTTGAACCGAGTCGTGTGACGCGCCGCCGCCGCCGCCGCCGCCGCCGCGGGACGGGTCTCCTTCCACACATAGGAAATTTGTACTGTACACTATATACAACGAGTTATGACTCAAGAAATAGTCCCATCCACGTTATCCAATCCGAGCGCGACCCCGCGCGCGGTCGTCGACCCCGCACACGCCCGCGCGCGTTCCCGCATCGCGCGTCGCACGCACGAGATGTCCGCCGTCGTCGCCGTGCCCCTCGCGCGCGCGCGCGCCGTCGCCCGCGCGCCTTCCGCGCGTCGAGGCGCGATGATGACGATGACTGCCGGGACGTCCGCGCGTCGTATCTCTCCGTCTCTCGCGCGCGTCGCCGCGAGAGGGAGGACGACGACGGCGCACGGCGCGGCCGACGCGACGTATGACACGTCCGCGCACGAGCAATTGATGTCGGGACTGAAGGGCGCGGCGCTGAACGCCAAGGAGAAGAGATTTCCGAGCATGCAAGAGGTGCTGTCGAACATTCCGAAGGAGTGCTTCGAGCGAGACACGGCGAAGAGCTTGGCGTACGCGTTGACGTCGACGGCGATTACGTTGGCGTGTGGGGCGTTGGCGTACGCGTTCGTGCCGTTGCAGGCGGCGTATTGGCCGGTGTGGGTCGCGTACGCGTTCGTGACGGGAACGGCGGCGACCGGGTGCTGGGTCGCGGCGCACGAGTGCGGACACGGGGCGTTCAGCGATAATAAGACGGTTCAGGACACGGTTGGATACATTTTACACTCGCTGTTGCTCGTGCCGTACTTTTCGTGGCAGCGATCGCACGCGGTGCATCACTCGCGCACGAATCACGTCCTCGAGGGCGAGACGCACGTGCCCGCGCGACTCGGCACCGAGGACGCTAACATGGTCTTCAAGCTTCGAGGTTTGCTCGGTGAGGGACCTTTTACATTTTTGAACCTCATCGGCGTCTTCGCGCTCGGTTGGCCCATTTACTTGCTCACCGGCGCGAGCGGCGGACCGGTTCGCGGGAAGACGAATCACTTCTTACCCTTCATGGGCGAGCAAGGCAAGCACGCGCTCTTCCCGGGTAAGTGGGCGAAAAAGGTGTGGCAGTCCGACGTCGGCGTCATCGCGGTGCTCGGCGCGCTCGCCGCGTGGGCCGCGCACAGTGGGATCGCCACCGTCATGGCGCTCTACGTCGGTCCGTACATGGTGACCAACTTTTGGCTCGTCTTGTACACGTGGTTGCAACACACCGACGTGGACGTGCCGCACTTTGAGGGCGACGATTGGAACTTGGTCAAGGGGGCGTTCATGACCATCGATCGTCCGTACGGTCCGGTGTTCGATTTCTTGCACCATCGCATCGGGAGCACGCACGTCGCGCACCACATCAACCACACCATTCCGCACTATCACGCGAAAATGGCGACCGAGGCGTTGCAAAAGGCGTACCCGGATCTTTACCTCTACGATCCGACCCCGATCGCGACGGCGACATGGCGTGTCGGGAGCAAGTGCATCGCTATCGTGAAGAAGGGCGACGAGTGGGTCTTCACGGATAAGGAGCTCGCGCGTGCGTGCTAAGCTAGATTTAAGTTAGATGACGTGTCAATATCAAAACACAAAAACTGAGAGAACCGTGCGTTCTAATCGCGCGAGACCGAGACACCACCGTTCCCGTCATCGACCCGTCACGCGTGTCGCTCACGCCACGGTGAGCGGGGGCAAACCGAGACCGGAGACTTGCGTCGCCGTGAGGGACGCCTTTTTGCCCTTTTTGGGCGCGTTCTTCGCCTCGGCGCGCTTGTTGAGCTCCGCCTCGATGCCCTTCCACGCGACGGAGAACACCATCGCTTGCAACACGTTGGTGGCGATGCGAGTGGACAAACCGCGGCCGAACAAGCCCTTCATGCCGTCCTTCTCGAGGACGCCCTTGACGGCGCCGATGTATCCCAAACTGGCGTCTCCGGACGTTTGCTTCACCGTCTTGACGACGCGCAACGAGTTGGAGATGCAATCCGACACGATGGACGCGCACATACCGATCGCCGCGTTTCTGGCGTTTTGCTTCAACGCCGTATCTTGCTGCGGAATGTTCTTTTGCAAGTAGTTGAACGTCGCGAACCACGGATAGTTACCCACCCAATTCGCCGCGAAATTCGCCGCCGCGCCGTTATACAAGACGCCCACGCCGCCAGCTTTCACCTTATCCTTCAACATGTTAAACGCCGCGTTCCCTTGCACTTGCAACGTCGTCTTAAACGTATCCACCGGCGTCAAAAAGATTCGCCACGTCGCCCCGCCGACGCTCGCGAATCCCGTCATGACGCTCACCGGCATGTGCGGATAGTACGCCTCCAACGCCGCGATCACCCCGGTGTTCGCCGCCGTGTCCCCGAATCGGCTCAACGGCGCCTGCACGATGGCGAACGACATGCCTTTATACAATCTCGGCACGCCCCCTTCCTTATACAGCGACTTGATGCTTCCCAGCATCGTGCCCCCGTTGGCGTATTGATAATTCATCGCCGTGCGCATCCACATGAAGGTTCCCACCTGAATGACACCCGCGGCGAACCCGGCGACGCCCCCGCGGAACGCTCTCGCGGACGCCTTGCGCATGACGTCGTTAAAGTTGACCTTTTTCTTTTCCTCCACCTTGACCGCGGCGAGCGACGGGAGCGCGGGCGCGGAGACGACGACGGCGCCCGATCGGGGCGCGGGCGCGAGGATTCGATCGCGCGTCGACGCGCGCGTGCGCTCGCGAGAGGCGACGCGAAGTTCGACGGGCATGATTCGGAGGAGTGCGCCGGGGCGTTCGGAGGGAGGCGGGCGCGGACCGACGGTCGCGCGCGGGCGGTGAGTGACGCGCGCGGGCGCGGCGGGATCGAGGGTGCGGGCGTTTTTATGTATGTCCCATTGGTTGGTTTTGATGGATTTCAAAAGTATACGAATACGTACCGTATGTCTAAACATGTAGTACATATCGAAAGGCCGCCGAGGGGCGCGGCGCGGCGGACGCGCGCGTCAGTCCTCGGCCGCGCGCGACGCGCGAACCGATCGATGGGTCGCGTCGTCTTCGCGCTCGCGACGTGACGCTCGCGACGCGACGCGTCGAATCAACGTCGGGAGACGCGGTCGTCCCGACCGAATGCGATCGTCGCATC
>Ga0066845_10000300_pt1 | contig 15404 bp, 6 predicted proteins | sample ETNtaG_31_FD_65488 | JGI IMG/M metagenome (GOLD analysis project Ga0066845, IMG submission 65488) | Marine microbial and viral communities from oxygen minimum zone, Eastern Pacific Ocean - ETNP201310SV78 | ecosystem: Environmental > Aquatic > Marine > Oceanic | place: Pacific Ocean: Eastern...
ATTGCATCCATTCTAATTCTCGTCATTCCCATTTCGGTCAAGGCCTTGATCCAGTTGGTCTTCATGGCCGCCGCCGACAACCTGCCCTATTTGATTCAAACGGTTAGTTGGTTGATTAACTCCAGCCAGAATTATTTTTTTACAGATATTGGATTCTTGTCAGAATTTTTTCTTTAGATTAGGCTCATAAAGGGGAGTCAGGTCGGCGGGATGCTTGGAGGGACAATGATGGGAGTCATGAAGCACCTAGGTTCGGTCTGGAAGCAGCCTAAGCAAAACATCCCTGCAGCAGCCCGCCGTGATAGAATGGCAGGCTGGAGGCGAGAGCCGGTTTTCCAGAGAATTGAGCGCCCAACACGTCTAGATGCTGCTCGCCGCGTTGGCTACAGAGCAAAGCAAGGAATTACTGTAGTGCGCACACGCGTAAGGCGGGGCGGACTACGAAAGGGTAAAATTCACATGAAGAGAAAGCCATCAAAGGCTGGTATCAAGAAAATCACCATGGCTAAGTCCATCCAAAGAATGGCGGAAGAGCGAACAAGCAAGCGCTATCCTAACCTTGAGGTCCTAAACTCATACTGGGTCGGCGAAGACGGAAAGAACAAATTCTTCGAAGTAATCATGGTTGATCCTCATCACCCTGCAATTAAGTCCGACAAACAATTAGGCTGGATTGCTGAAGGCAATAGTCACCGTGGACGTGCTTTCAGAGGAAAAACCAGTGCTGGCAAGCGTGGACGTGGATTGTACAACAAGGGTAAGGGTGCTGAGAAACTCCGCCCTTCCTTGAAGGCCCACAAGAACCTCGGAAAGTAATCCTTCTCGGGAGTAACTTGATTTCTTCCTTCATAGCGGAAGCCTTCGATGGCGGAGAGCGAAGTCAGTCAAATTCGGGATTTACCGGTCATCCTTCCCGATGGCCGACTTCTCGGTACCGTACACGACACAGTGATAGAGACGGAGTCCTGGAACTGCACACACATCTTTGTGGCCGATCCCCCAGCAGATTTAGTCGAAGGCAGAATCCACGTTGCCGTTCCTTGGAATTGGGTGCGTTCGGTCGGAGATGTAGTGGTCTTACGCTGGTTCCCTCCCACTCCAATTCCTAAGGACGAATAATCAATCAAAATCCTTTGATTTAATTGATATTTATACACACGGAAATGCGATACGATTCAAAAGGTGAGGGTGAACCCCTGCGTGATGCAACGTAGTTCCGTAGCGCTGATGGTCTTGCTCCTATTGACCTCATCAGCCCCTGCAATCGACGCTGCTGGGAAGGGGGTAATTTCCTGTACTCCGGCTGATTTAGACATGGTTCCAGCTAGTTGGGACATTGACGATGGTGCTTGTGTTCGAATAGATCTTGGTGTTCTTTCTGCAGGAGACACGTTATCTTTCGACGTATCAGCAGATACCAATATTGACATTCTGCTATTTTCGGCAAGTTCAATTTCAGTCTATCAGAATGAACAGAATTATCGCTTAGACTCGGTTTGGCATTCCGATTCAGTATTCGAATCATTTCAAGGAGATGGCACTTGGCATTGGACGGCTCCCGATGATAGAGGTGACACCCGCTGGTACCTAGTTCTCGATAACATGGCTCATCCACAGGATCAAGGTGAGGGAGCTCAGGCAGGTAGTCTCGCTACAGTAGTCCTAGACATCGAAGAAGTCGATAGTCCCGTATTCGGAATAGTCGATACCATTGTCCGATTGGATAGTGGAGGTCATTCGGTACTTGCTGGCCCACTAGTTCTCGACGAAGGAACCCAAGTCAACATATTCGTGACAACTATGCAAGGAGCGCCGGATATTTTCCTAGTGACTGGGACTCAAATGGAATTTTACGAACAGGGGACTACTGCTAATGGAATGGATGACAATAATGCAGATATGTTATTAGTTTTGGAAGAAAGAAGTATTTCATGGTCCGTAAATTCTGACTACTCAGGTCAGGAACTGTATCTTGTAGTGGATAATCGTCCAGGCCCTCCTAGCGGTGGTGCAGGTACAGGGTTCGTGGCAACCACAGTAGTAATGGATCTCATTCCAATTTTGCAACCAACAATTACCAACGCCTCTGATCTAGCTACAATTGACGTTGGAGCAGAGGTAATACTCGATGCTTCAAACACTCCAAACTTTTCAGATCAAATTGATAGTGAAAACGGCTTTCAATGGGACACCAACGGTGATGGATTCTATGATGCCTCAGGGTCGACAATCACGGTAAGTTGGACCGAACCAGCCGAGATTAGTATCGGTCTTAGAGCAGTTTCACAAGATGGTCGAAGCGCTACAGTTTATCTCAATACAACAATTCAGGATATTAGCCCACCCGATGTGAGTTTGTCTGCTAGCGATATAATTCGCAAAGACTTCGACGACGAACTATTGCTAACTGCGAATATTGACGATAATTGGGGTATTTATTCCGTCGAGTGGTTGGTCGATGAGACAGTAATTCAGAACTACAGTACTTGGAATTGGCAGGACGGAAAAACATTCACTTTCCGTTTTGATTCAAGTTACCTAGCAGGTAACCACGATGTTACCATTCGGGTTACTGACAATGAAGGACAAGTAACCGAGCGTACCGCAATCATCGATTTGTACGATTCAACACCTCCATTGGTTCCACAACAGACAGTAGAGACAACTGCTATTCTTGGTCAACCTATTCAGTTAACCGCCGAGGCTATTGATGCCGAGTCCCCAACTCTGACCTATTTCTGGGATTTGGATATCCAGACAGATGCCAATTCAGACGGAATAATGAATAACGATATGGATGCTAGTGGTTCGTCTATAACCGAAATTTTCCAACAGAAAGGTACCTACGAAATTGTTTGTACAATCGTCAACGAAGCAGGTGCATCTACTCAAGTTACCTACTTAGTATCCGTCCGTTCTTCCTCTGATGATAGTTCTGGATTAAGTCCAATGATGATGGGGATGGTTGTGGTTGTAATCCTAATCATTATCATCGCCATAATTGGTATGATTACATGGCGCCGAATGTCGAATGCAAGACTTGAGGCGTTGCTTGAGGAACAAGCCGCGGCTGAGGAAGAGAAGCCCAGAGAACTCAGCGTCGAGGAACAAAAGGCGATGTATGGTGCAGGTTCTGCCACTCTTGACCAGCCAACATCAATGTCGACTACATCGCAATTTGGCCAGTATGGAACTGGTATGTCTGGTGCGAGTGACCCACAGGCCACAATTAGCGAGGATGCGGCGATGGGTGATTCCGATCTTGAAGCATTGATGAGTACTCCAGAACCGGTTTCTGAATCTAATCAATCGAGTCCTGCTTCGGAACTTCTCAGCCAGTTTTCCGACGATGATTCTGCTGTGGAGGAGGATTCAGTAGAATTTTCACATGACGAGTTCGCAGGCATTTCAGAAGAGGCTTGGTCTCCAGATGAGTCTGATGAAATTGAACAAGAGGGGTCACTACCAACACCTCCAACCCCAGAACCCGAAGTAGATTCTCTCCTAGATGGAGAAGATCTTCCTGTGCCTCCAGTTCCCCAAGGTGAGGAACTCTCTGCTACGCCAACGCTAGAGGAAGATTCCGAACCTAAATCCAGAACTGTCCAGCAGGATTGTAGCCAGTGTCAGCAACGCTTTGAGGTGACCTTGCCAGAAGGCCATGATGTTGCACGAACTGCCTGCCCGTCCTGTGGCGCTATTGAGACAATCCGGTTGACTTGAATAGCGGATTTCTTTGCATTCCTTTCCCTCAATAGATGAGGTTCTTTGTGCTCTTGTAGCCCAAGACCCTAAATCGCACCTCATAGAGGTGCGTCTATGGAGAATGGTTCAGTGCGCTTGATTCGTGCTGCGCCGAAAAACAAAATCTCTCTACCGGTTTTACTGGTAATTCTCTTTTTGTTACCGACAATGGCACCCTTTGCAACCGTTAGTGGTGAGGCTAGAATAGAGTCACAGGACTTTCAGATTCTAGATGAGTTGGGCAGCGTTCTAAACCAAAGAGAACAAGTGATTTTGGGTGATTCTGTTAGCAATATCGCTGGTCCTCTATTGGACCAGGTCAGAGTTGGAGTACAGGATACTTCAGTCGCTGACCCTCTCCACGATATCGACGAGGCTCTAGATGATGTCTTCCTCGTAGAAACCGCCGCTCCTACAGTCTATCACCCTGAACCTTACGTTATTCTTACCGACGAAAATAGTCGACCCCCTGGAGAGGTCAGAACAATTTGGTCAACTTTGTTCAATTTGACCGATTATGTCATATGGAGTAGATATGTTGACAACGATGGTAATGTTGTTGAACAGTCTGAGAGTATTACATTCCTAACCAGTTTACTTTCTCTTTTGGACCCCGAAACCGATTTCTTACTACACCAAATGGATATTGATGACGATGGCGATGATGATATTCAAGTGGGCCTCAGTGTCAATTTGAATAATATTGATCTATCCGGCACAACTCTTTCAGCATCTCCACAATTAGATTACCAAGTTAGCGTTCTTCCATCAAGTACTACTGATTCCGATTGGGATAATCTGCAAACCCTTGAGGTTAGTATCCTCAAAGCGTTTGCATATTCAGATGGCATTCTGAACGAAGGAGAATCATACGTCTGGGTTATTGATTCTAAGTTTACTCACACCCCTTATGATTTTACTTTAGGCGTTGGTCTAGAGAGGTTTTCTTTCGATATCTCAGGTGCTGGAGCTGACCTAGTTTTGTCGCTAGTTAATGCGCTTACATTCGGGGTTTTCAATGGAGGGGATGAGTCAGGAATTACCATTGCATCTATCGCAGCCCCTTATCAAATTTCGATCGACAACTCAGGGCAAACAGAATGTCCGGATCGTTATTCCCCAATTGAGTTGACAACTTTACCTTCGAGCGAAATATCCTGTAGTGTAACCGCAGGATTTGGATATGTTCACTACTCGCCACCAGATTCTCAGGACGATAGGGATGTTTGGGAAGTTGCCTATATCGAGGCTGCAGTACATCCTAACCGACTTGCAACCATCCTTCCAGAAGAAGTCGAAGTGACCATTAGAACCGATAGTACCCTTGCAGATGGAACTGGTGATTTAGGAGAAAATGGTTTGACCACGGTTGAGTATTGGGCTGATGAGAGGGCTGATTTACATATCCATTTTCATGAAAATCGGTCAGAAGTCCCTCCTGATAATTCCGATGGTATTTACGGTAATGTGACCGACTCAAGTGGCTGGTTCCGAGGTATGCCGAAAGGAAGTCTGACCACAGAGGAGATAGATCGTACATTCACGATGTTGGGTTCTAAATCAGAACCCGAATTACCAGGCGGCCAACCAAATCGTCTGGGTTTGATTATTGGAGTAAAGAATTTCACAAGAGATACGTCTCAAAATGTCGATGATCCTTCTTTGCCTGTTAATCCTGCATATCCTCCTAAGACTTTACTTCTGGTTCGTTCGGTACAGTCTCTAGAATCTGTAGAATATCACTCTTGGATGAAACGTGGAGGTACAGACACAGACCATAGACGAATCCAAATTACAGCTGAAGAAATACCCACTGCTTTAGTCTTCTTTGGCTCATTTGAATTAGGAGGAGCCGAGGATGCAGATACAAGCCTTGATTCGGCCCAGAATCTCGATTTCCTGTCTAGAATTTTAGATGTAGTTCTGATAAATATCGTCGATTTATTCCTTGATATTGGCACTATATTGAATGATATTCCATCTGCTACGGTGGATGTAATCAGCGGAGGTGTTGGAGGCTCGGGAGGTCTCTCAGGTGAAACATTGCATCTACTCATGCACAATAATTGGAGGATAGAGAGGGAAGCCAGGACACTATCCGAGATAGGTCTACAAATTGGCTCAAGCCCTCATCCAACCATGTTTGGTGATCATCTAATCTTGTCTAAGGACAGAGGATTAGACACTGTACAGGGACGGAATGGGCCCCAGACTCCATTAGTGCAGGTAGCTGCAAGTTTACGATTCAGCGGACTCAGTGCATTTACTCTGATAGATGAAATCGAAACTGACTCCCAGTCATTCTCTCTCCGAACATCATCTGAACAATCTTTCACATTCCTTTACATCGATCATCAACCTTCAAACCTCGATGATGCTGCACATCAAGGACTATGGATTTCCGATATTCCAGATAACGTAACAGCGGACTTAACTCCAGAATTAGCTACCTATACTGCCAGTTCCACTATAGATAGAATTAGTTATACTGGAATTGAAGGAAGTCAGAGACAAGCTGCCCATATTCTAGATATTCCCGCCGACTTTACTGTTGAATTTGGAGATACAACGAAATGGACAGCATCAACTCCTATTTCTACAATTCACGCACAGTTAACGGATGCTGAAAATCCAGTAACGATGAGTGGAGACCACTTCCTCTTCCATCACCATCCCGATGATGGGACGTCGACAATTTCGACTAGGATTTCTGGTCTGCAAGAGGTTGGATGGAAAGCCCCTGCTGTAGCTGGTGCAACAGGTGCAATGGGACAAGGTACCGCCTTTATGTCCGTAGCAGGAGATCGTACTATGAGCATCAATGTTGATCATGCACCAACTCAAGATGAAGGAGGCCTCTCCGCGTTGGTACTTATCGATCCATTGCCTTCAAATGTTTCAGTAGATATCCCAACGGGAGCCGATGCGGGGAATAATTTAGTCATCCCAGAATTGAATACTTCTCAAGGAGTTTCTGGAGTTGCCTTTTTCCTAGGAGGATTTGCTGACCTTGGTCGTTCAGTAAATACGGTCCTTTCTGGAGTGACCAGCGAAATTTCTACCGGTTCAACCGGTGGAAACGGGTCCTTTTCTTATGGCTTAGAACTGGATGCAGATAGTGAATTTGATCTTATATTTGAGGCAAGTCAGGGCAATGGTACTGCGGAAGAACCGGCATGGGTTCATGGTATCTCTATGAACGCAGCTCCTAGTGGGATTTCTGACGGTTTCCATATTAGAGGGTGGATTCCAAATCTGCCTCCATTAATCGATATCACCGTTAGTCGTATGCCTAATTCAGACGGTGATGATTGGACAATTATGTTGGGTATGGAGGGATGGCTCCCAGCACGAAGTGAATTCATGCTCAATGCAAAGGGTGTAAATGGACAAGACCTCATGCTTACATTACAAGGTTTGACTGTTGGTGAGGCCACTAATTTGGGTATCGACTCCCAATTCACCATCAGGGAAACCAGTGGGGGAATTAATGAAGTAACTACATCCACTAGATTCGTATTATCAAATAGACTGGAGTGGGTTCATGCAGAGCTAATTAACAGGGACGCAGGTGCACGAACAGAGATGTTAATCAACGATATTCCAGAATCAATAGATTTGCTAGCCAGCCTTGGTACTTCAATATCAATTGACATGATTGTGCCAGAAAAATATCGTCGGGATGGCCCAGCGGTAGATTCTATCATGTTGCAACAGATGCAGTGGATGGAAGGTGCATGGTGGCCTGCTACGGTCTTCCTAACCGATGTTCCAGATTCGATTAATCTGACCACAGAAGCAGACGTAGATTATGATATCACGAAAACCCTGGCATTCCAAGGTACTCCGGTTCTTGATTTCTCAGCATCAGATAGCGGAATGTCGCTATACATTGAGGCCAATGGAAGAGCGATAAATAATCGCGGCGATATTATACTTCTGGCTGAGGGATTGACGGACCGCATGGTGATTAAGCCAACATCCGATTATGGTCTAGCAATTAGAAGCGGTGGTGACGGTGTTGAGAGAATTTACCTAAGAGCTTCCAATATGCCTACAACACCTCCTTTGGTAATTGAGGAAGTAGAGGCTCTTGGAGAAAATCTTCGAAGCGCAACTATCCGAGTTGTTGAGATTGTAGGTCCATACAGCGTAATCGAATTGGAAGATGTTCAAGGCGGGAGAATAATCGCTTCAGCTCGTGCTTCCGCTGAAGTTGATGCACTTGGTACTACATTTGACCTTAGAGGCGTCCTCCTCGATGCTCAAACGACGGGAGGAGTTCCTACCGGAACGAGTATTGGAGTCAATGGATTAGCATCCGATTTATCTCTTCTAAATCTGATTCCTGGTTTTGAAGGCTCAACTCACCACATAATAGTCCCAGAACCATTTTCATCCGGAGTTTTGACACTATGTGCTACTTTCTTGGGAGGTGATTAATTTGGGATTATTGGATAAAATTCGCTCTGAAGATGAGGAATCAGAGGATTCTGACGCCGCAACTGAACGTGCTCATGAGATTCTTCAAATCGTCGGAGAGCGTGTTGAGAAAGTTCGACCGAGCAGAGTTATTTTCGCCTCTGTAGCTGTTTTACTGATACTGAGTGGAATCATGATCATTGGAACCTGGATAGTACCATACGACAGAACTTCTGTAGATGTAGTCTATCTGCAAGGAGTCGGTGGTCATGTTGTTTTGGTTGAATTAGACAACAAAGGATCCCGTTCAATTACTGACGTCCAATTAGATATTAGATTCCTAGATGATGATAGTAATGAAATTGCCAGATCTACCTTCCAAACCGATGAAATTGCCGCACATACTTCGATTGCTGGTGATAACCTAGAACTTATTGCCCCGGGTGCTTCAGTTTGGGAAAATTACACCATTGAGATAATCTTAGATTATACTTATCGTGGTACACAATATAATGAAAGATGGACCTACAATGTAGGGAGTTGGACTATGGAGATGTTTACTTATGCGGCACCTATGCACTTCCTTTGAAACGACCTTAGGTCGTGAATTATTCGAAATGCATGCGACCCGAATACTGAAAGGCGACTCAATTGGGGGCTGATTCATGGGACAGAGAATTGCGGTTGCGTTAATCGGGTTATTCCTAATATCCTTGTTTCCAGTTGGTGATTTTAATATCAACCAAGCTGAAGATTCAACAGAGTCTCTAGATTGGTCTGTAAATCGCATAGAAATAGCTGCCGACCCCAATTCAATCCAAGATCTTCAATCCCCAACCGTGACAGAGGGATTTGAGAGAGTTAGGGACAACTATGCTGATTCTAGCATCGGAGTATACACCGAGTCGGGATTGATTCCATCCGTTCATTTACCAAATTCTCTTTCCCATTCTCGTTTGGACTTGGCAATGGTCGTCGTTGATGGTGATGTGGGAATTTGGGATGCTCGTCTGGAATTAGAATCCTCAGCGGAAGTTGAGATACGAACAACCGTCCCCCCCTCCGGTTTCTTGGTTCAAGGAACTCCTCAGGAATTAGATAAGCTAACAATTAATTCTGTAGTTGTTGCAGTACATCCAGTTCCAATCGGACTACTTGTTCACCCATTACTGACAGTGATTGAGGATGGCTCGATTATGGTTGAGATACTTGGCTGGAAGGATGATAACTTACAGAGGCATATGGAACCAGGGCTTGGTTTGGAAAGTTCTCTTACAGATGTTGCAAGTAAGTGGCTTACCGATGGATGGAGTCCTGAGGAGGGCCGATACTGGGGTGAAATTGAACTTTCTAACTTAGCCAGCATGCTTGAAGACCCTGCTGTAGCATATGTAGCTCCTCTACCTGTTTTGGAACTAAAGAATGACAATGCTAGAAGCCATATGGGAATCAATACGGTTGAATCATTCTTCATTACAGATATAGATGGGGCGGGTCAAACTATTGCTGTCGGCGACTCGGGAATAGATCACGATCATGGAGATTTCAACAACCGCATTGTCGGTAGAACTTCAGTTACACCAGGGGATTCCTCTACTGCCGACTTATCAGATGGACACGGAACTCACGTTGCATGCACTGTGTTAGGTTCTGGAATGAGAAGTAGTGGTAACTATGAGGGAGTAGCGCCGGGAGCTGACCTATATTTTCAAGCGATGGAGGATGATGACACCGGTGCCCTATACAGTTACGGAATCAATAGTATGTTGAATTCTGCTTACAACGCAGGCGCTCGCTTACACACAAATAGTTGGGGTGCAGGCAGCGGTTTCGGTTCATACTCAACCCAATCCGAAGATGCGGATGACCGAACTTCAACTTGGGACCAATACTGGAACTATGATGGGATGACAGTTCTCTTTGCAGCAGGAAACGAAAGAAACGATGGTGTATCTCCACCCGGTACAGCGAAGAATGTAATCACCGTTGGTGGGCACAAGAACCGATACAGTGGCTCACCGGATGAAATGTACTATTGGAGTAGCCGAGGACCTACTGACGATGGACGACTTAAGCCGGATTTAGTAGGCCCAGGTGATGGAGTCCGTTCATGTCTTTCCCAAGAAGCCGATCAAGCATCTTCTGGCTGGTCGAATAATTGGTACATTGAGTACAGCGGTACCTCGATGGCAACACCAGCAACGGCGGGTGCTGCAACCTTAGTGCGACAATATCTCATGGATGTTGCAAATAGGCCCGCGCCTCAAGGAGCGCTAGTAAAGGCCCTACTAATTCTCGGCGCTCAAGATATGGGGGCTAGAAACATTCCAAACAATGACGAGGGTTGGGGTAGGGTAAATCTTGTCAATTCACTTGTTCCAGATAGTGATGAAGGAATTTTTGTCGATGACCGTAGTCGTATTTCTTCCGGTCAAACCAAGGAATATACTTTCGATATAACAAGAGGTGCAGAACCACTCAAAGTGGTATTAGCCTGGTCAGATTATCCTGGCTCTTCCCAGACTACAAATCAATTGCGTAATGACCTGAACCTAGAGGTGATTCACCCCAACGGAGGGACTTCCTTCAAAGGTAATGTTTTCAGCGGCGGAAAATCAATTGCGGGTGGTAATTTTGACGATAAAAACAACGTCGAAGTAGTGCTGATAGATAATGCAGGCGTTGGCACATGGACAGTTCGTGTAACCGATGATTATCATGGAGGAAGTAGGACTTGGCAGCCATATGCTTTAGCAGTAAGGGGAGTCAACGTAAACGATCTATCGCCCGATCCAACATTTGCTCCTGACGTTTCAATCAACCCACCAATTCCACAAATTGGAGATCCCGTTCAGATTCAGGTGACCGTAGAAAATCTTGGCGCTGGATCGGTTTCAGGTCTTGATGTGATGGCTAGGGCCGATGGCAGCCACATCTCAACTCAAACCATTTCGATGGGTCCAGGTGAGTCAGTAGATGTACAGTGGAATTGGACTCCATCTACTGAAGGTTTAGTCGATTTGTCTTTCCACATAGATCCAAATGATTTGGTAGAGGAATCAAATGAAGGAAATAATCTACTAACTCATACGATGATAATTAGCGCTCCAGGAGTCAGGGTGACATCAGATGAACCATTCATGACTTTGGGTGAAGCAGATGACAGTTCCACATCATGGAATATGCTTCTAACTAATACTGCATTATTCGAAACTAATGCAACAATCGAAACAAGTCCTCCTGTAAGGTTGAGTGATGGTGTTGTATTCGATTGGTATTCCTCACTTACTTCAAACACCTTTAATCTGCAAGAGGCAGAATCGGTAGAGGTAGGCCTCACACTTATCCATCCGGCTCCTCCTGAGCCTGGAACATATGTGATGACGGTAACCGGAACGGATATCGAGAATGATATTGAGTCTGAGTTAGATCTGTATTTCGATGTGCCAATACTAGCGGCAGCTGATGTGCTAATTACATCTGGTAAAATTCCAGTCAGCCCTATTTCGCAAACCCAATTACAAGTATTCGTAACCAACGAAGGTAATGGACCTCAAACTTACGATGTAGAGTTAAGCTCGCCTGCTGGTTGGCATCTGGGTCTGGATACTTTAGGGGCCTTTGAAGGCTCATCCCACGGTTCAACCGGAACTCTTGCTGTGGGAGAGAGTCGATCAATCGACATAACCGTCAACCCACCAGGTGCTATGATTCCAGCAGGATTGAATTTCGATGCCGGTCTGACAGTCCATTCTAGAGTCAGTAGTGACTCTTGGTCAGTTCCCATTACGTTAGAGGTGATGGCTATCGACCAACTTTCTGCAACTCCTATTAGTGACGGGATTCAATACGAGGTTGCTCCAGATGAAACTCTGAATCTCGAAATTGATTTCTTGAATACGGGTAACCGTCACCTAACCATGACTCCATATCAGAGAGCGATTCCATCTGGATGGTCGATTGTTGGTGGGCTTAACACATTGGAAGCACCGGCAGGAGAGACCACAACTTGGTCGGTTACTTTGCAAGGAAATGGCCGAGCAACAAGTGGTGATTTCAAACTACGATTCGCTACGGATGATGGCTTCTCACTGGATTGGAATAGAACCATCGATGTTCTATCAGCAGCGATTCCGAGTCTTGCATTCCACCAAGTAGTATTAGCCGATGGAACAACATCACCAACACCCCTAGGAGTTGGTGCGCATCCAGTTGGAACAGGTTTTGATTTGGCATGGGAGGTTGAGAATGAAGGCACTTCGACTTGGCGCCCAACGACTTCAATCATCGTTCCTAATAATGACAATTGGGAAGCAAACTGCCCCAGCACACCATCATCACTAGCCGCTGGAGCGAGTAGTATAATCTGGTGCACAGTTACTATTCCTGTCTCAGAACAAGCGGGTTCGGAACCAGTAGTTACTCTAAGGATGGAAGGAGAAGGTGTAGTTATTGAAAATACTATTTCACTGCTTGTTGATTCGGTTGCGGCCGTAGTTTGGGATTTACGCACCGAATCTTTTGCCCATGAAGGATATCCAGTTCAGATGACAATAGACATTCAGAATGTTGGGAATTCGCAAATAAATCACAGACTTGATGTAAATGCTCCTGGTGATTGGGGTGTTTTCATCGACGATGAATTGTTAGTAATATTAAGTCCAGGAGAATCAAGATCTATAGTGATAGAATTTACTCCTGACAGCGGTAGTGACGGAACTATCCAGTTGACACTAAGAAATGGAGAACTTATTCAAGATTCTACTTTCAGTTTTGAGGTCGATGTGATGCCTGCAAGAGGTGAGAGTAACAACATGGCATCTACTCTAATTCCTATCCTCGTTATTCTACTAATCTCGATTCTTGCAGTAGGCGGATTCTATGTGTTCCAACAAAGGGGAGGCAACTTGGAATCAATAATGGCAAACGAAGCTGTAAGTAAGATTACCGACTCTCTAAATATCACCGAAAAAGAAAGCGGTTCTGGTATTGAATGCTGGGTCTGTAGTGGTGATATCATCGTTGGTGAAGCCTTAGCTTGCGGTAGTTGCGGGGCTCGTTATCATCGACCAGGTCAAGTAGGTGGATGTGATATTCTTTCACTTGGAAAGTGCCTTCACTGCAATGCCGATTGGAACGAGTTAGTCGACGCATAAATCGCGACCCTAATGGGTCGCATAGCCCGAAGCCCTTAGAGGGGCCCGATTGTCGGCCAATCGATGAATCGTGCTTCTTCGGCCCGTCTACTGACGGTATTGCTAGTAATCACGATGCTATCTCCATTGGTTCAGGCCGAGATAGATCCTCGATTAACTGCCAGCCCAACAGCTCAGGAAGCAGATGCAGATAACCCGGCAGAATATACCATCACAATCCATAATGATGGCGACGATGATATGGCGGTTAGCCTGAGTACTCAACAGGACTCATCTAATTGTAACGGCTTCAGTTCGACTATAGAACAGGTATCTGGAACCATAGGCGGCGGCGAATCTGAACAAGTAACACTTACTGTCAGTGTAAATGAGCAGGCAAATGGAGAGTGTGAAACAACCGTCCAAGCGACAGCAACTGGTGGAGCTGGGGCGCCCAAGAATGCCGACGTAACCGTAACAACCACTGCAGGAGACGGCGGAGGCCTCTATGCCGTCAAATTATCAACCGATGAGACAGATGTTGAATTTGATGGAAGCGATTCAGTAGTCTGGGAAGTTGAGGTTGAGAATACGGGCGAACAACAGGCCAATGTACAACTGGAGATGACCAGTGATAACGACTGTGAATCGGATGATCTTACCGCTGAGGTAGACCCTACCGTAGTTCAGTTGGATTCAGGAGATACTGAAACCGTCGAAGTAACCGTTGATGTTCCCGACGGTAGCTCAACCGAAGCAGGAGAGCATTGCTTCCTCCTTTTGGCTACGGTAACCAATGATCCGAATGCCGCCGATAGAGCCGAGGACAATCTCACTCTCAAATTGAGTGTACCAGAAGTGAAGGAATGTGATGGCTCACTGCAGACTTCTTCCCACAATCTCGACCCTGGCCAGACAGCGACAAATAGTTTTGAGGTAGAAAATATTGGAAATACTGAATGGACAGTCCAAACCCAAGCCCAATCTCCTGGAACAGATATCTCTGGATGGATTGAATTTGATAGCCCGAGGTCTGCATTATTAGCCAAACCAGGAAATTCTGATGACAGTCATACGTTCACCTTCTCAGTAACACCCGACGATTCAGTTGAGGCCGGTTCACAGATCGAAATAAAGATACAAGGCCGTTCAAACCAAGGGGTTGGGTGTGAACAAACACTCACAGTGACTATAGGACAGGTTCATGAAGCCAGACTGACACTGAGTACCTCGAAATTATCCAATGTAGAACCAGGAACATCCGATTCAGTTACTATAACAGTAGAAAACCGCGGTAATGGTTTAGATACGTTTTCTCTAACAACAATGGACCTTCCAGAAGGATGGCAAATTTCTTTTTCTCAGTCTTCTGTGACGATAAACAGTAAGCATAATTCTAACAATGAAGAATCACTAACTGCTACAGTAAATGTACCATCAAATGCTCTAGCAGGGGACAATAATGTTGAATTCGGTGTGACTGTGAGTGGCTCAACAACCATATTGCATAGCAGAGTGCTAACAGTTTCCGTAGCCGCAAGACACGACCTTACTGCAGACATACTTTCGACTCAACAAACTGGTCGTTCAGGCCAAGTAGTTCAGTTCCCAATTGATATTGTTAACACAGGTAATATTCGAGACACATTCAAACTACAGGTTTGTGACCCCAATGATCAAACTGGCTGTAACCCTCCAATGTGGGCCGCATCATATTCCGATACATCTGGAAACTCAATTACTCAAATTGTTCTTGATCCAGGAGAATCTAGAAGGGTGTTCCTTGACGTAACGGTGGAAGGAGAGGAAGATGCAGATTCGGTAACAATACTGTCGCGCATAGCAATTTTTGGAACGAGTGAGAAGATAGAGCAGACGATTAGTGTGATAGTCTCGAATTACGATTATGGCATGGCCATCTCTCCCGAAATGCCAGGGCCAATTTCAGGTCAAATGGATATTGTTCTTCCACCTGGGGGGTCCACGCAAGTCAGTTTTTGGATAGAGAATACAGGTAACTTCCCCGGCGGTGATGGTGCAGTCATCTCTATGACTGGTATGGAATCTTCAGTACTCCGCCGAGTTCTAATCAATGGAGTAGCG
>Ga0066845_10000303_pt1 | contig 15346 bp, 11 predicted proteins | sample ETNtaG_31_FD_65488 | JGI IMG/M metagenome (GOLD analysis project Ga0066845, IMG submission 65488) | Marine microbial and viral communities from oxygen minimum zone, Eastern Pacific Ocean - ETNP201310SV78 | ecosystem: Environmental > Aquatic > Marine > Oceanic | place: Pacific Ocean: Eastern...
GTGGTATTTCTCCACCTCTGCAGTGTATTTCTCAACTTCAGTGGCGCCTTGGATTCGCCCTCCGAAGGAGATGTTCATTTTCCGCTTTGCACCACCGACCATGGCGCCACCGGATTCAATGACATCACCACGAAGCGTGACAAATCGTGTCCCACCCATGTGCTTGCGAGCGATGCTCATGTTTTCGACAATGAGTGTGTTGCGAAGTACAAAGCGTACGGCGACATCGATGCGAGGGTCGTAATCCAGCATTTCGTGGGCGAAGCCAAGAACGCCATCTTTCCTTGCGGTCATGACGGTTTTTCCTCCCGCACGAGAACTGGCGAGTTTGTTCAACGGCAGGAAGGTTGCTCGGCCAGCACGGTTTTCAGCCAGCCACCGAATAGCATTGGCAGCATCTTGGTCGGTCTCCACAACCACCGAGGCCATACCTGCTCCGATAGCGGTGGCGAGCGAGACGTCGTGTGAACTGTCCTTTGGCGCACACAGCTCAGCCACGGTTCCGATAATGCCTTGCAATTGTTGGTTATCTCGAGCGGCAAGAACGGCGCTCGCACCACCAGCCAAGCCTTTTGCACCAGACTTTTGCTCCATTTCTGCTTTGGCCAGAGAGAGTGAACGCTCTGCCTCTCGTAGTTTGATTTCAATACGCGTCCGGTCCTCGGCCAGTTGAGATTCTGCCCGTTGGGCTTCGTTCAATTGTTGCGCAAGCGATGCACGGTCGTATTCCGGGGCATCCTCGGCCATTTCTTGTAAGCGAATATCCAACTCGCCAAGAGCAAGTCGTATCTCCTCACTTTCTTGTTGAGCTTTGGCCAATTGGTCCCCAACCAAGTCCGCTTCCACAGCAAGTTTGTCAACGTCCGTTTGCGCTTCTTGGCGATGTGATTCATGAGTTTGAACCACGCCCTCTGCGGATGCCAACGCATCCGTTAGGTGTTGGTTTTGTTCGCCAGCCGTGGCGAGAGCCGCTCTGATGCGCTGTTCTTCATCTTGAGCCTCTTGAAGTTCGTTCAGTGCTTCTGCAAGGGCCTCGTTGGCTGATTGAAGCCCAGTGATGAACGTCTCGAGTTCTTCCTTTGCTTCGTCGAGTTGCTGGGTGACAGTCAACGCTTCCTCGTCTTCTTCCTCTTCTTCCCGAGCCGCTTCCAGCAGTCGGTCGTTGTTGAGTTCGATCGCCACTTGAAGAGCCTGAATGGCTTGGCCCAACTCAGAGGTTTCTCCGCCGGTAAGCAGGTTGATCTCCTTTTGAATTTCTGCGATTTTATCATCGAGTTCCAACAGCGTCTTTTCGGTTGCTTTGTGGTCATCCAACAGGTCCTGGCTTTCATCGAGATACTTTTGGCGCTGCTCAATGTGGAACTTCAATTCGTTCTTCATGGTGGCATAGCGTGATTGAAGAAGCATGGCGTTGGTCATTTGAATCGCATCGCTGACCTCTTTGGCCTGTTGCGCAACATGACGTTCTTTCGCAAGAGTAGAGAGGCGTTCAAGTTGCTCTTTTTCGAGCAATCCGATGCGGTCAAGGTAATTTTCAACCATCTCTTTCTGTTTGTTGGCTTTGCGAATTTCATCATCGTAAGAGGTGACGCCAGCGACATTGTCCAAGACCTTGCGGCGTTCGTTTGCTGTCATCTTTGCGAGGCTGGTCACGTCGCCTTGGAGCACGATGTTGTAGCCGTCCGGACGTGCGTTTGCTGCGCCAAGAAGTCGGTGGAACACCTTCTGCGTGCTGTCTTCTCCGTTGAGTTTGTAGGTTGTAACCGGGTTGTTTGAGGCGGTCAAGCGAATGCTGCGAGACATTCGAATCTCTTCCTTGTCCAGTGGAAGACGGCGCCGGCCGTTGCTCATGACAGGGTTGGCAAAGACCAGGGTGACCGAGCAATCACGGGCGGGTTTGGAATTCTTGCCGCCATTGAAGATGAGATCGGTGGAATTCTGGGCCCGAATGACCCGGTTAGATTTGGGCCCAAGAACGAATTGAATCGCGTCGCCACAATTGGATTTACCCGAGCCATTTGGCCCGGTGATGGCGGTAAAACCGCGGTCCAGCGGGACGGTCACCTCGCCCTTGAACGATTTGAAATTCAGCACCTCAAGTGATTTCAGATACATCCCTATCCCTCCTGCAATGGAAGTTTCATTCCATCACTTTCTTGCCACCGGCGCTTTACAGGTTTTAAACAATACGAAGAATCAAGGCTCAGTGCCTCGGTTTTCGGGACTCTCTTCGCTTCGCCGAAACGGCATCAAAAGACACCGTTTTGGTTGCACTTCTTACATCCCGCACCCTGACAATACGGACAGGTGGCCATCACGAGCAACTTGCTGCGTCGTCGGCTCATGGCAAGGCCCTTGTCGGATTGCAAGAAGCGTGAGCGCTCAACACGTTCCATGGTTCGCTTGTCGTGCTTTTCTGCGTTGAAGAATGACGTACGGAAGACCCCGGCTTTTTCACGGCGGCGATCGAGTTTGTCTCGAGTTTGTGCGACCGCTTCAGCCTCCCAATATTTGGGTCCACGAATCATAATGACACCCAAAACGGCAAACATGATCTGGACAACCCAAGGCTGGACGGGGAAAGGAAACATGGTAGCCAAACCCTCGGAGCTGGCCGATGTGGGTAGCAACGAAAGTCGATCCAGGACGGCAAGCGTACACAGGACCGAGCCCATGATGAAACCCAACTTTCGCAATCGGCGTGCCCATCCTTTGTTTTGTGGAAGTTCAAAACCGTAAACGAACAAAAACAGGCCCTCCATGAGCATGAGGACATCTGCCCCCGACCACTGACCCACTTCACCGAGGCAATAGGAGGTCCCTGTGTCTTTGAGTTCCTGCTCGACCGTGTCAAACGCACAACTGGGGTCGAACATCAAAAAAGCATCCAGTTTGTAGCCGTCGGCTCCGTCGATGACTTGAGGAGCAACGCTACCAAACTGGACATTAACGATGACAAACAACATCATCAAGAGGCCGAAAAGCGTGATAATTTTCCTCATCGGCAGACGAAACACGCTAGGACCTCATCGTTTCCAACCCGCCATGATTCATAGTGATTACGAGAAAGAGGTCGTACGAGCAAGCCATCATGGTCAAGAAGGGGAAAGCGGAGGCTGAACCACGGGAGGAGAAGGCCTTGGCCCACATCGCCATCATCGGAAGCGGCATCGCGGGTTTGTTTGCCGCCTCAAAACTGGCTGAAGCAGGCCACAACGTCTCCGTCATCACCAAACAACGCCCCAAAGATTCCTCGACCAACTGGGCACAGGGTGGCATCGCTGCCATTTTGGATAAAACAAACCAAGAGGGCATGGAAGCGCATGTCCAAGACACGCTTCGTTCGGGAGATGGCGGATGTGATGAAGCGGTGGTTCGGTCGATCATCAGCGAAGCTGGCGACCGGATTCGTGATCTGATTCAAATCGGGGTTGAGTTTGAGAAAACATCCGATGGCTCCTATTCCTTCATCCGAGAGGGGGGCCACTCCAGTAAGCGAATATTGCACGCAAAAGACGCCACTGGAAAAGAGATTGAGCGGGCCTTAACCGCTTTTGCACGCCAACACCCAAACATCACACTCAGACCCAACACGCTCGCCATTGATTTGATTCAACGCCAACACGGAAACCCTGAGATGGGGGTTGCTGGCGTGTGGTGTTTGGACCAAGAAACGCAAAACGTCGTGAACATCGAGGCCGACGCCATCGTGCTCGCTACGGGCGGCGTTGGGCGTCTTTGGAAAGAGACCACTAACCCCGATGTCGCCACCGGAGATGGTTTGGCCATGGCCTATAGAACGGGCGCCAGCGTCGACCACTTGGCCTTTATCCAGTTTCATCCGACCGCGCTTGCCACGGAGGCTGAACGGCCGTTTCTCGTCTCAGAAGCCGTTCGAGGCGTGGGCGCTGTTTTGCTGGACGAGGAAGGTCTGGCATCATGGAACAAGGCCTGTGAATCAGCCCGCAAGCAAGGCGAAGCCGCACCAGCGCCGGATCCGTTTTCCTTCACGCTGAAATACACGCCCGAAGGCTCGATGGCCACCCGGGATATCGTCGCTCGGGCCATCGATCAACAAATGAAAAAACACGGAACAAACCATGTCTATCTCATCACCTCACACCTTGATGAACCACTGAGCGAGAAGTTTCCCAATATCGCTCGCCGATTAGCGGAGGAGGGGTTGAGACTTGGAGAGGACCCGATACCGGTCGTTCCCGCTGCACATTACATGGTAGGGGGCGTTCGAGTTGATGATATCGGCCGCGCCTTTGTCCGTGAGCGAGATGAAATCATGCCCCACCTCTATGCGATTGGTGAAGTGGCAAGCACGGGAATGCACGGTGCAAACCGACTGGCTTCAAACAGCCTTCTCGAAGCGGTTGTTTTCGCTGAACGTGTGGCGCAACACCTCATTCAACATCCACCCCCACCGTACATTGGCACCCATCCTTCATGGCGGGCGGACGGCTTGGGGGCGCTGAAAGAACACGCCCCCATCATCCACGACCGCACCAGTTTGGTGAGAACCATGTCAGAAGAAGTGGGGATCGTCCGCTCCAATCAACGGTTGAAGCGAGCAAAACGACGCTTGGACCTCCTGCAAAAAGAAGTGGACATGATGTGGAAGGGTTCACTCCCTACTCGGGAAATCGTGGAACTCCGCAACTTGTGTCTCATCGGTCAATTGGTCGTCCATGATGCACTCGGTCAAACCGAAAACAAAGGACTCCACTACAACGTGGACCTGTTCAAGGATGACACGCACGAACAAGTGAAGCCAGCATCTGATTGATGGGTGCCGCCAACCCGTGGTGTTCAGCTCGCTCCACCACTGCTTGGTTCAGCGCACCGATTTCTGTTTGGCGCCCGGCCTTCACGTCCTGTAGCATGCTGCAAGTGTTGTCCCGTGTTTGTTCAAGGACGGTTCTCAATTGCTGTTCGAACACGTGCTCATCAGGGAGTTCAACTCGTTCCATCACGGCCACCGCCGAGGCTTCACGATAGACCATCATGCAAGCAGCAAACAGGTCGGGTTCAAGCAATTCTCCGTTTTTCAGCCCACCAAGCGCAGCCAAGGGATTGATGGCGAGATTGAGCATGACCTTTTTCCAAATCAAAGCAACAGGGTCAACCTCCACGAGGGCGTTCAATTGAGCCTCGTTGAGGAGATGAACCACGCGCTGAAGTTGATCGGATGGAGGACCAAGCGGCGTGGTGGCCATCGCTACAGCCCCATAACCCGCCCAAAAGGTGGGTCGGTCGGATTGAGTAAACGCCCCGTGAGTGGTGCTGGCAGCCAGTACACGCGTGGGACCGAGGATACGAGACAGGACCTCGACATGACCCAAGCCGTTGGAAAGGGCGAACGCAACACCGTTCGGCTTCAAAAACGCCGTTGCCTGTTGAGCCAAATGAGGCACATCGTACGATTTACAGGCAAGAATCACAAGGTCCGACCCTTGATTCAGTTCGAGTTCATGTGGAAGCTCCTCGCATGAATACAGAAACCGGTTGGGCTCAAAGTTGAGGGTGCGGTGACCTTCAATCCCGAGGCCCTCGAGCATTTGTTGAGCCCCTCGCTCTCCACGAACATGAAGATGGACTTCAGCCGTGGTTGAGGCAAGACTTGAGGCAACGATGCTGCCGATGGAACCAACGCCCAAAACGGAAACTCGCATACCATCACCTCACTGATAACTCGATAGATGCAGGACGACGGAGCCCGCCTCGTAGGTCAACCACATGGTGGCAAGCGGAGCATCAGGGGGCGTTAACGTGAAGGTGGTGTCGCCGGGGCTCAAAGCGTTCCCATCCCAGTTGTGGACCCAATCTTCACCAAAACTACCACCTCGGTCAAGTCTGAAGGGGACCGTCTCGTTGGCCGGGTTGTGAAGGGTAAAGGTCGTCATGCCGGTGTTGAGAAGGGTCCCGTTGGTGGCGAGAGCCCAAGGCGTGGTCCAAAACCGAGAAGTGGAATTCATCCACGTCACCATCAATTCGGGACCTTGGACGACTTTGAAAGAGAGGTCAGGGTATGGATTGTAAGCGTCTCTGCAAAGCGTGAGGTTGGCTCCATCGGGGGCCAGGAGCGTCAAATTCTGCGTGGGTTGAAGAGAGGGGAGTTGGGCAGCCGTTCGCAAATTCATGTCCCAAATCCACGGACCGGATTCAGGTCGAACCGGGGTGTTCAAACTCGCATTGAGCGGGCAATGCTCTGCGTCCATTGACAAAACTCCCTCGCCGTCAAACAAAGCACCCCAACCGGTTGGATGGCCAGGGGCGATCTGCCAGCCCTCGGCAGGCACATGGGCCACCAACGGCCTTCGCTCGGGCAACGACGGCGAGAAGGTGTGGTTGTTGAGATGGAGAATGGCCATTGATGGGTCAAACACCATCGGGTCAAGACCGGCCAAACAAAATTGAGGGGGGACTTCGGTGAGGTTCACTTCCATGGTTGACTCGCCGGGTATGTTGACGAGTTGCGTTTGGAGACCGTCAAGTGGCGTAAAACCCGTGCTGATGTTGAGCGAGGTTGAATTCATCAAACTCCCGTCCAAATCAATGCAGCGGTGGACATAGGCCCCTGCCGGGACATCGTACCATTGCGATGCAGGCACCACCTCAAGAGAGGGACGCACTTGAACGGGAACGGCTTCGTGCTCTCCGTTGATGGCCACGACATAACTGAGGTTTGCCATCGTAGGTTGGTTTGCCCCGGACCATGTGAGGTTCATCCAGAAAAACGCCGTCCGTTTTGGAAGAAGATCAGAACCGCAACCCAGGCCGTCAATCGTGTATGTTTCTTCACCGTCGCAGTCCCAAGAAATGCTCCATGCCTGATCGGGTTGCTCGAGGTAGGCCGAAACAGCGTACGGCTTCATCAGCGCCGAGGGGTTTGCCACGCGGACTTCCGTGGTGGAAAGCCATGTGCCGTCCTCTTGGAGAGTGGCTGGTTCTGGTGAAATCAACTGATGCGTCAACGGGTCATCCCATCCCGTCTCATGGAATACGGGTTGGCCAGCAGGAAGGAGAAGGACGAAGACAAAGAGGAGGAGCAATCCCATTCGACTGTGTTCGGTTTCGCTAAGCCCGGTTGTCTCGTCTAAAATAAGCGGTATTCGGAGGTCATTACCAAAGAAAAACAACAGGGGCAATAGCAAAGCGAAAACCAGGAACCAAAGTGAAAACTGTTCGAAAACGCCGAAAACATAAGCGGTGAATAATCCGAGTACAAGAATCAGACTTTGCGTGCTTGAACTGCGGGCATCAAAGAGACCCATGCGTGCAATGAGAAGACGCCCTCCCGGCAAGGTGGGAACGGGCAGGACCGAAATCCAAGCGAAAAGCATCAGCATGCCTCCAACATGGACCCAGGGGTGCGCCCACAAGATACGGACAAAGGCGTCGTTTTGTCCAAATCCGTCAGCGAGCAACGAAAGGAAGAGAGGAGGTGCAGAAACCAGAGGCATCGTGGCGGACGCCAAATATTCCGGCGTCATCGAAATTCCTGCAAACATCAACATGGCTCCCGCCCCACCCAGCATCAGCGGTACGCTCAGAGCCGTATAGCCCAGAGACGCTCTGTTGGGCCAAGGGCGAGCATCCATTCTCGGCATCGTTGGAAGAAGCAGAATCCCAAAAGGCCAGACCAACCATGAGGAGGGGAAAAGCCCGAGGGCGTACAGGGCGATGGTGAAATCGGGCACGGGCAGGAGGTGGCCACTCCGAACACCAAATCGCTTGGCGACCCTGCGCTGAAGAGTTGAAGCAAGGAACAAGACGAGAAGGGCTGGCAGCGTGTAACCGATGAGGGCGTCGACCAAAGAGGAGGAATGAAACCAGCCCTCAGCAGGGCGTGCGCCAGCCATCCAAAGATCGCCTGCGAGGGTGAGCGTCAAAAAAGAAAGAGCCCAAAAGAGAACAACCGTATTGAGGCGAGGGAATTGGCGTTCAGGGGCCGGAAAGACGGTCACTACCCAATCTTCGTCCTTGGTCAATTTCGCCATCCAACCCAAGCGGTCAAGGTGAGCGTTGAGGCGAATCAAGTCATCATGAACGTCATCGTCAAGAGCCGCAACACACCATGAAGGCCAACGGCCTCCGTTTTTTCGTAGGACGGTGAAGTAGGATTGAAGGGTCGAACCGAGCAATTCGTGTTGCGACCATGCTTTTTTGTGATGCGGCAATCCAGAGGGAGAAGTTGACGAATCTTCGCTCACGGTCAACCCCCCTTGTCGTCATGGTGTGGGCCCTCCTCCATGAATCCCTCGTAAAGGGGTGGAGAAAGAATCACTTGTTCTTGAATCGCTTCAGACGGAAAGTTTCCTCGCGTTCCATTTCTTCAAGACGAAGTTGAATGAAGACCTTGGCTTCCTCAAGTTCTGGGATGACCTTGAACTCGAGGGCATTGACACGACGCTTGGTAGCTTCAATTTCAGCCAAAAGGCGCTTCAACGTGGCTTCCATTTCGGATGCCGTTACGATTTTTTCAATCAATTCGCTGAAGGAATCGCTGGCTTCATCGATGTAAGGCGATGAGCCGATGAAACCAATCCCTCGCTCGGCAAAGGTGGACTTGAGGTTGCTTCCGCTGACGCTTGGAACAACCACACCCATGATGTTGCGGCGTTCAACCTCAACTTCTGGGTGGGCGGAGTTCGCGATGGCCGCAGCACGAACAGCCAAACCACCTTCGATGGCATTGGCCAAGTCAATACGAGTCTTGGCAAGACGATAGGCGTCGGTCAGATCTCGCTTCGCTTCAATCATCTCCGAAAGAAGGGTACGGAACTCGTGGAAGAGACCGTCTCGCTTCATTTTCAGCAACTTGTAACCGTTCTTGGTCTGCTTGATTCGAGCCTTGAGTTTGATGAGTTCGCTGCGGGTTGGTTTGATGTCCAATGCCATGCTTTCTCACCTCCGTCATTCGAATTTTGGAACGCTCACTCGCGGTTGTCTGGGTGGTACTTCTCAATCCACTTTTGGTCAAGACGGACGAGGTACTTCGTGTCGATGGAAGACATCAACGTCCAGCACAAGTCAAGGGTTTCGTTGATCGAGCGGTCTTCGTCTCGAGATTGTCGAAGGAACTGGTCTTCGAACACACCGGAGAAGTCCAAGAGTTGCTTATCACGCTCGTTGAGGGCATCTTCACCAACAATGGCGACCAATCCACGAAGTTCTCGACCCTGAGCGTACGCAGCGTACATCTGGTCGGAAACCGATTTGTGGTCCTCACGGGTGGTTTCGGCACCAATACAGGAACCCATCAGTCGAGACAATGAAGGCAAGACGTTGATGGGCGGATAGATACCCTGCTGATGGAGTTCACGACTGATAACAATCTGACCTTCAGTGATGTATCCGGAAAGGTCGGGAATCGGGTGCGTGATGTCATCACCAGGCATGGTGAGAATGGGGAATTGGGTGATGGACCCCTTCTTGCCCTTCACGATACCAGCACGCTCGTAGAGCATGGCCAAATCCGTGTACATGTATCCGGGGTAGCCACGTCGACCAGGCACTTCTTCACGAGCAGCACCAATTTGTCGCAGTGCATCACAGTAGTTCGTCATGTCCGTGTAGATGACCAGAACGTGGTAGTCCTTCTCAAAGGCGAGGTATTCAGCCGCGGTCAAAGCAAGACGAGGCGTAATGATTCGCTCAACAGCTGGGTCGTCGGCAAGGTTGACGAACAACACAGCGTTTTCGAGAGCACCGGTTCGCTCCAAGTCAGAACGGAAGAAGTTGTATTCTTCAGCGGTGATACCCATGGCGCAGAACACCACAATGAACTCCTCATCGGAATCCTTGAGCTTGGCTTGGCGAGCAATCTGCAAGGCGATGTCGTTGTGGGGCAGACCCGATGCTGAAAAGATCGGGAGTTTCTGTCCACGAACAAGCGTCGTACAACAGTCAATGGCAGAGATACCCGTCTGAATGAAGTCGTGGGGTGATTGTCGGCTGTAGGGGTTGATGGCCGCACCGATGATGTCTGCTTTTTCGTCAGCCACGATTTCTGGGCCACCATCACGAGGACGGCCGGCACCATCGAGAATTCGTCCAACCAAATCGGTGCTCACGGGGAGTTTGAAGACATCGCCCATGAAGGTGACACCGGTTTCTCGGTTGATTTTAGCCGTGCCTTCAAACACTTGAACGATGACAAGGTCGTCCGAGGTGTCAAGCACCTGGCCGTTCTTGATGTCGCCGTTGGCGAGTCGGAGGGTAACGATTTCACCAAACGCAACGGGCTCGGTTTTGTTCAAAAAGACCAAGGGGCCCTTCACGTCGGTAATGGTTCGGTATTCTTTTCCAGTCATCTTCATCCTCTCCTCAGTTGGCCTCCACGGCGTTGGCGATTTGTTCGTTCATTTCCTTGACCATCTCTTCGATGCGGTCAATGTAGCCCTTTTCGAATCGGCCACGCATCAAGTCTGAGCGGGCGGGCACGTTCACAACATCGTTGAGCAGAGCACCGTCTGCCATGGCACCCTTTGCTGCTTCTTGGAAGGAAAGGATGGCCTTGGCCATGTGGTACTGCAGGTGAATGTCGCAGTATGCATCGACATCGTGGAACCCGTTTTGCTGCAAGAAGAACTCACGAATCATACGGGCGACTTCCAAGGTCAACTGCTGGTCAACAGGCAGGGCATCGGAACCGACCAACTGGACGATTTCTTGCAACTCAGCCTCAATTTGGAGCAATCCGCTGATTTGGGTACGGATTTCGGGGAAATCCTGTGCGATGTTGTCTCGGAACCACTGGTCGAGACTCTGCGGGTAGAGCGAATAGGAGTTCAGCCAGTTGATGGCGGGGAAGTGGCGTTGTCGAGCCAGACCGGCGTCAAGTCCCCAGAACACCTTCACGATACGAAGGGTACCTTGGGACACCGGTTCGGAGATGTCTCCACCAGGTGGCGACACAGCACCGATGACCGTGACCGAGCCGTCGTCGCCGTTGAGGGTTTCAACACGACCTGCTCGTTCGTAGAACTCGGCAATTCGAGAAGAAAGGTAAGCAGGGTAGCCTTCCTCACCGGGCATCTCTTCCAAACGGGACGAAATCTCACGCATGGCTTCAGCCCAACGGGAGGTTGAATCGGCCATGAGGGCCACGTCGTAGCCCATGTCTCGGAAGTACTCGGCGATGGTGATTCCGGTGTACACGGAAGCCTCACGGGCAGCCACAGGCATGTTGGAGGTGTTGGCGATCATGACGGTTCGGTTCATGAGCGGCTTACCGGTGTTTGGGTCAATCAAGTGAGGGAACTCGTCCAACACTTCGGTCATCTCGTTTCCACGTTCACCGCAGCCGATGTAAACAACAAGCTGTGCGTCAGAATACTTGGCTAGAGACTGCTGAGTGACGGTCTTTCCTGAACCGAACGGACCAGGAATACCTGCAGCACCGCCCTTGGCGAGCGGGAACAGGAAGTCCAGAATGCGCATACCGGTCACCAGTGGGGTGTCGGGTGCGTACTTCTGGGTGTAAGGACGAGGGGAACGGACGGGCCACTTCTGCATCATCTGCAACTCTGTGCCGTCTTCGAACACACAAACGGTTTGTGTGACGTTGAAATCGCCTGACTCGATGGACTTGACCTTGCCGGACTTGCCGGGTGGGACCATGATCTTGTGAACGATGGTTTCGGTCTCTTGGACGTGGCCAATCACTTGGCCGCTGACCACTTCATCGCCCTTGGCCACTTGAGGTTCAAACGTCCAGGTCTTCTCCATGTCGAAAGCGTCGGCATCAACACCACGAGTGATGAAAACACCCATGACTTCCTCAAGGGTAGCAAGAGGTCGCTGAATACCGTCGTAAATCTGGGTCAGGAGGCCAGGCCCAAGGGAAACGGACAACGTCTCTTCGGTGTTCAACACGGGCTCGCCAGGTCGAATACCCGAGGTGTCTTCGTACACCTGGATAACAGCCTTGTCGCCGTGCAGTTCAATCACTTCGCCCATCAAACCTTCATGGCCAACACGCACAACGTCATACATTGCTGCGTTCATGCCCGTCGCGGTTACGACAGGTCCCGAAATTCGGTAAATCACTCCTTCATTGCTCATTTTTTCTTCCTCCTGTTTTTGGTTGGAACTTCACTTCCACAAATCGACTCCTATGGCCTTACGAATGGTATCTCGCAAGGTGGTGTCTTCCTCCGTTCCGATGCCGAGCACGGTGGGAGAAACGGACGCCGACAATTGATCTCTCAATCGGTCGGGCAACGTGGTCATCACGGCGGAGTCGACCACCACGATACCAACGCTTTTGCTGTTGAGGAGCGAACGAAGTGCGGCGTGCAATTCGTCATCGCTCTCGGGATTATGAAGATTGGACACTCCAGCAAGCTGGAAGCCAAGGGTAAAGGCGGGTGAACCAACGACTGCGATATCCATGATTTCACCTCAGAGTACGTGCGCCTCAAGCACTTCGGCAGACAGACCGGCAAGCCGGCCACGCACGATCAATCGCAAGTCGGAAACTTCCTGAACCTTCATGGCGATGTAGTGGATGATGGGAAGGGCCGATACAGGATGGAGGTAGCTCATCCGTTGCATCATGGCGTATTCCCTTGCTTTCATCCACGTCACGACGGGATCTAGACTGCGGGTAGCATCGGCTTCTTCAAGCACGGACTCAAACGCAGCGTTGTCAAACCGGTCGCCTGCTCGAAGCAAATCAAGCATTGCATCCTTGCCACCGGTGGCGATGGCTGAGAACGCTCGTTTTGGAACGAGGCGCCCACCGGGAATCAACAACGAGACCAATTGTTCGTTGGAGATTCCAACAGCACTGGCTTCCAGGATGTTGACGATGTTTTTGTGGTCGATTTCTGCGGCGAACAATCGAGACAAGAAGCGAGCAGGTGCTCCCTTGGATTGGAGCAAGGCTCGTTGGGATGCGGCGTAGTAATGGCGGTCAAGAGCGTCTTCATAGTCAGCCAGCGTTCCGTTTTCAGGGACTTTGGCAAGGGCTGAGCCGAAGGACTTTCGTCGCATCAAGGCAGCAGCGGATTTCATGTCGTCGCAACTTTCAACCACTTTGAGCCACGGCGTGTTGACGTCGTTGATCTCTGGAAGGATGCTGTTACCAACTTCCTCAACAGAAACCTCGTTATGGATGGCACGGAACACCGCTTTGGCGTTCTGGTACTCAAACCGGGACGTGTAAATCTCAATGAGCGGGCGAATGGTTCTGTTGGCCATGTTGACCATCTCGGTCAGTTCACCTTCGAGATTGTGCGTCAGCGCCGCTTCAACCAAGTCACCACCGGAGAGTTTTCCAGCGTACAAATCGATTTCTGTTCGGTATCCGATATCACCCACTGCCACCGTCAACTGGTCGACGGATTGGTTGATGAGTTGGCGAAGGCGAGCTCGGTCAGCCAACTTCTGTCGTCGTGCCTTGGCACGAGAGACGACATAAGGGGTGTTTCCGAGCATCATGTGTTCACCTTCTTCATCCAAACAGTGTTTCGTTCACAGCAGCGAGTTGGTTGGACCAGGCTCGCTCAAGCATGTTGTCAAATCGCATGTCAAAGGAGACAGAGCCGTCTTCAGCTTCCAAAACGAAGCCGCCCAAGCCGTCCACGCTTTCGCCAACCTTACGGTCGCCTGCCTCTTTCGAGATGGCGGCCCGGTCAACTTCGACAGGACGGATCACGTACTTGCCTTTGGCGAGTTTCTTGGAACTGGCCAGCAAGGATTTGAGAAGAGCTGCTCGTCCTTTCATCCCTGGGTCGGCAATGTGCGTTCGTGCAGCCTCGAGGGTTGCATCGAGCACTTTGCGACGGGCAATCAGAACATCCTTTTGGTTGGATTGTCGAGCGCTCGCCACGGTTTCTCGGGCGATTTGCTCGGCTTCTTTCTCAGCACGCTGCTGGGCTTGTTCTCGCAAGGCTGAGGCTTTGGCCTCGGCGTCCGCAAGCAATTGCTTGGCTTCGGCTTTGGCTTCTGCAATCAGCGCTTTTGCGTCGCTTTCAGCGGCCGCAGCGATGTCGTTGGCAAGTGTTTCTAGGGTCATCGTATCGTCTCCATTGTTCGTCGTTCAAATTTGGGCAGAGCCCAACGGTCGACCGTCGTCCTCAGTTGAGGAAGAGCGGTAGGGCACCGAGAATCACGATGGATTCTGGGAGAGCGGTGAAGATCAAAGCGACACCGAACTTGCTGCCGTCTTCGGCGAGCATGCCGACAGCTGCGCTGCCGATGGCGGCTTGGGAGAAACCTGCACCGATGGCGGCAAGGCCAAGGGCAAGTCCGACACCAACGTCGCCGGTCATTCCGTCAGTTGCACTCGAATCGGTCGTTGCTTCGTCTGCAGCAGCAACACCTTGGGCGACCAAGGCGAGCGTTGCCAGAACGATCAGTGTGCGTAGGCTCATTTTTAGGGTATTCTTGTTCATTTTTCTACCTCCAGTTTGTTGTCCATGGGACTATGATTGCCCCTCCGTATGGAGGGTGCGACCGCCAATCGGGGTAAAAACCCGACCGGAGCCGTCGTAGAACTTGCCCATCCATTCCACGAAGTGGAGACGGGCTGCGTGGATGCTCGGGGAAAGCAATCCAAGCGCGAGTGCAAAGGCTTGAATGAAGAGGAAAAGGACAAGACCGAGAACGATGGAAACCACACCGCCACCCGACCACATCAGGTCCCATCCCATGGTGATGGAGACTTCAGCGATTTTGACACCGGCCACGCCGACGCCCATGACACGAAGGTAAGAGAGCGTATTGGCAAGCAGGCCAAAGGTTTCGATGGGGCCCATGATGAGGCCACCTGCCAACCCAAACTTCTCAAAGACGGCCAGGCCGATGATGAGGCAGACCACGCCCACGAGGGTGGCGATGGCGTAGGGTGTGGCGTCAAAGACGCCTTGGTCGGTGGTCAAGAACCCGTAGATGTGGAGGGTTCCTGCGGCGAGGATGATGATCCAACTGCCCTTTTCAAAGAACGCTGCGACCACGCCGTGGGCTCGTGCCACGTTGATGAATCCGAGGATGAATCCAAACATCAGGTGGGCAACACCGAGGTAAACCGAGAGCAGAACGTATTCGTTGAGGGACGAGGTGGCTCGGTGGAACGGAATGTGCATGTAGCTCATGTTGAGCGTGTCGGTGATGAAACCGGGGAACGTGATGTTATCGTACGTCCACGCATAAATTCCGGCCAGCGGTGAGGCCTCGCCCATTTGGCCCGTGTCGTCCCACACAAAGCCGAAACCTTCTGCGAAGAGGAAGCCCCAAATCATGCACCAAACGCCCATCCACTTGAGGATGGTGATGCCGTTTTTGGCGACGGGGTCGGCGGCAAAGGATTTCGTCCCGAGCCAAAGGC
>Ga0066845_10000317_pt1 | contig 15137 bp, 8 predicted proteins | sample ETNtaG_31_FD_65488 | JGI IMG/M metagenome (GOLD analysis project Ga0066845, IMG submission 65488) | Marine microbial and viral communities from oxygen minimum zone, Eastern Pacific Ocean - ETNP201310SV78 | ecosystem: Environmental > Aquatic > Marine > Oceanic | place: Pacific Ocean: Eastern...
GGAAAGCATGGTATGGGTCTACATTCCAATCTTGCATTCCCCAGACGATGTATACGCTACCGTTGTAATTGTCAAGCACATCCTGAAGGTGATACCTCTCATCCCAATAATCGTTCCACTCGTCACCGCCAAACCCTGCTCCAAGCCATGTTGTGAAGGGACTAACTGGCCCAATCGCGTCGTCGCTACACATTCGCATATCATCCTCGGTTGCGTCAGCAGTTGCACCTTCATACAGAACATCGTAGAGCATCGCCCTAGCCTCTGATGATCCGTTGCGGTAGAACATCTGCTGGACACCAATAGAGCCGGAGATAGGAACTATTGTCTTCAGATGTTGAGATGGGTTTTGGGCAGCTTCCCAATTTGTCGTTCCAGCATAGGACTTACCCATTAATCCAACATTTCCATTTGACCAATTCTGCTCGCCCAACCAATGCACTGCGGCTTGGATTCCTATTTGTTCACCTAAGCCTTTGACGTCTTGGCAATGTGTCGATTTCCCAGTTCCGAAAGTTGAGACTTGAGCTAAAGCGTAGCCATGAGGTACGAATTGGTCTAACACCCACGCACCTACTCCAGCGTCAGGAATTGTATTCGGGTTCGAGTCATCACCTGCTACCCCTTCTCCTCCGAAGTCGTAGTAGGGGTGGATAGTTGCAATTACTGGAACTTTGGTTCCAGGTTCTACATCTGGCATCCACAATGCAATGTGCATCAGAGCTGGCCCGGGATATCCTACATCTTGCTCGCTTGGAGGTAAATCGACTTCGACGAAGTGTTCAGTAGGGCCACTCCAAGTGTAAGGACCTGCTTCTGGCAATTGGCTACGCAAGCCAGTCATATTGAGATCCATCTTATGGCGTTCGTTGACTGGGGTATTCCACCAATCATCATCATCTGCTCCGACGATAGAAGGTCCCGCTGCAGTCCAAAGGGTGGAAACAAAGAGCATCAAAACGATAGCAACGGCCGCAACTCCTCCGCCCAGAAGATAGCGTGAATCTACGCCCTCAAATTTACCGGATAGGCTGAAGCCATTTTCGTTGATGTCTTCGATTATAGTGGCCTCAAGGACATGTTCATTGGAGTGGTCATGGCCACAGCACTCCTCGCCCATCAGTTCTCCGACTTGTGTCTAGCAAATGAGACTGATGCTTCTTCGAAGCATCATGCGCGAGGGCTCAAATCCACATCAAGCACAAGATGATCCCAATGAGGCGCGTAGGATTTTACTCGAACTCTAGAACTTTCGGAAATTGAAAAATCGTGATTTAAATTTGATAATTTGGTGATTATTTCATCGACCCAAGAATCGTGATCAGAGGCCGGTGCTATTCCATGGATGTGAAGGCATCCTCCAATTTTCTTAAGGCAGTTAATAGCCAATTCAAATCCACCTTCTGCGGTAGGTAATAATCCAAGGATTACTCTATCCGCTTGGCCTGATAAATTCGGTGCAGTCAAACGATTATCACCTTCATGAATAGTACATCTATTGGCGACATTGTTTCGCTCTAATGACCACTTTAATGCCCTTATGGCATTTGGGTTCCATTCGCAACAATGAACATGATTTACTTGCGAATTAACTAGCATTGGAAGAGTATAGTATCCGATTCCTGAAAATAAATCGACAACGGTTTCTTCGACTCCTCCAACCTCACCCATTCTACGGCGCTCATTGACGTTTCCAGCGGAGAACATACACTGAGTGAAATTGTATCCATAATCAATTCCATTTTCTCTTCGAATCACCCAATCATCTTCACCACGAAGAAGCTCGACAGTTGATTCACGTTTTTCCCCAATGATTTCACCAATTTTTCCGATCCGATTTACTTTCAGAGCAGATGCAATTGCAGACCATAATTCTGGTCCAAGGATATGTTTCCAGCCTTCTTCATTGAAAGACGTACGAGGCATTAGGACGACATCGGCAAACTTTTCCCATCGTTTTGGAAGATTGTCCAGCAAAGAAGAATCAGCACCCTTCTGCTGAATCAATTGGCCGACGAATTCACGTAGTCGACCATGCGGGTCCTGCTCATGCATCGCTTCTCTGACGATGCATGCCGGATTCAGACTTATGGTATATGGCCGTCCATACGCGCGGCATGCGCCGCGCGGCAGTTGCCTTGGTCCTGCTACTGATGATGCAGACAGTAGCCGCCGCTCCACCACCGGGCGATGCAGAAGTAGTCAACGATATATGTTCAACTTGGAATGGTGGAAATGGAATCTGCGACGACTATGATTCTGGCCTAGATGCAACAGTTACTGATGAGTGGGTTGAAGGACAGGTTCGAATGGTTATGGAAACCGCTTCAACTATCGAGATGAGTATAGAATTTGGAATCTATGAGTTACCAAGAGATGAATTGGGACTTGTTGATATTGACTTAGAAGGAGATAGCACAACATCAGATGGAATCCCAGCAGATTACATCAGAAACTATCGTGATTTAGTTAGAAGTGGGTCATCTGTAGAAGACAAAATGATTGATTATGTTGAAGACTTAATTCAAGAAATTATAGACGAAAATTTCCCTGGGGCAACGATTGGCCCGATTCAACCAACATCTGAAATTACTTTCTTTTCGAGGGAAGAAGCGGCTTGTACAATTAATCCAGATATCGATTCAGTCGATGAAGAATTAGACAGAGACAACGATCCATTCTATCCTCCCATCTGTTTGCGATCTGCATTATCTCTAATCATCGATCCAACAAATATCGGTATGGACCCTAATACCGGAGATGTGGACAGAATGATGCAGGGATTAATGCTAATGGGGGGCGAGGTAATTTCCAATTTTACTACAGTCGCATCTTCCGGACATTATCTAGAATACGTTATGATTCCTCCGTCATTTGCCACAGTTTCTTCAGTTAATTCGCCGGCAGAAATTTTCTCACTAGACCAAAGTGACCAAGCAAAAACAGGAGCAAGGGTTTCCATTAACAACCTTGCGGGCTCCCCATTTTCAGAGCCAACTTTGGTCAACTTGATAGCAACTCTCGATAGTGGGAGTTCTCCCCCTGATTGGCAAAGTGAAGCAGGTCCGTCCGTACGATTGGAGGTTTATGTTGATCTTAGAGATCAGATGAATAGTCGGATTTATCTGAATATCTATGTTCATCATCTTGATGCCGATGTTCTTGCTGATTGGGGGCTTAATCTTGAAAGTTCAACGATTAAATTAGACTCTATCACTTCTGATGGCATAAGAATGTTTGATTCCGAATTGGATGTTGACGTTTTTGATATGTTAACCTCTTTTCCAATAGAGTCTCTTTCTGAATCATTTACTAAATATCTCGGGGTTGATGTTTTATTCCAAACCCCATTTTTTGCTACTGCAGATGAATCGGGTGGATTAGATTTCATTCATACACCAGGTACCACCTGTGAAGAAAATTTGGCCTACAGATATTGTTTGGAAAATCCGGGAGCTATGGCAAGTACCTATCCTGTGATTTTACAGACTGGTACTATTCCCTCTGAAATGCAGGTATCAAATATCGTCAACCAGTTAATTCAGCATGCAGAAGGAGATGTCTCAAGTCTAGATTTATCGATTTTAACAGATGAAGATTTGGCCTCAATAATGAGTGTATTGGAATTAGAATTAGAGGTAGACACCTCTTTCCTTAATGATGGATTACCAGAAAACTTTCCGACCACTGACACTAGTATGTATGTGCTGTTACCCGAATGGTTGGACCTAGACGGGTCTGATACAGAGGTCTTAGAATTTCATTCTAATTCTAATATTAATGAAAACCTGGGTATACGTGGTTCTAGGCCATATGATTGGCAGCATGCAATTTGCCTAGAGAGTGGCCGAGGAGGAGTGGGTGTTCCCACTGAGTGCACCGATGATAGTGAGGATTTAATTTGCGGCTCAAAACAAGAAACCTGTGTTTCTATGGATGTAGATTTGGAAATAGAAAGGATGTCAATAAGGGAGACAAAATCTGCTATCGAGTTTGAATTTACCGCCGAAGTTACCCTTGAGATATACCGCCTCGGTGTCAACCTAGAAGAGGAAAACATGGAAATTAGTCCAATTCCTGCCGACATAATTCGTAGAATAATTGCAATTGGAGATAGAAGATCTGGGGGATTATTGGAAGGTTCAGATCTTCAGGCAACAATTCCATTAGCTAGTGGAGATTACAACCTTGAGGTTTCGAATATTGGCTTAATCGGTTTATCCGATGCACTCATGGATGAAGTGGAAAAAGCATTCGAGGAAATTGAGAAAATTGGTTCTCAGGATTTGATTATTGGATCAGAAACACTCAATTCAAATTTGGAAATAAAACCACTACCAATTGCATTAGAAATACCTTCAATGACAATGCCTTTGAATATGGAAGTTAGTGATACTAATCCAATAGAGATAGGTGTTAGAGTCTCAACTTCATCGTTAACCGTCGCTCTCATTCCTGGCGTTGAAGATGAAGTGAAGATTAGTTTCGCTCCTGCATCAGTTGAAGCCAATCCTCTGGCCTCTGCATTTGCAGATCTAGGGCTTCAATTCTCCGATTTCGGAGTTAGTTCTGAGAGTGCAATATTCTATTCAGTTGTCCCACCGATTATGGAAAATACTCTTTGGGGCTTAATCAAAAGTTCCGCTAGATTAGAAATTACAATGCCTGATTCAATTCGATTACTGGAATTTGAAAGTCAAAAAGGGCTGGGTTATGTTGAGGTAATTGATGGCAAACAGGTTCTGAATTATCGAACTCCTGTTTGCCCCGAGGCGGAAAATTGGCCACAATGCTATCGTCAACATGATACTATATCTTGGAGTATTGAGGTGAGTTATATCTTCATTCTTGGTGAGGTTGCTCAATACATTTTGGTAATTCTTGTATTCTTAGGTCTAGCTATCAGTCGATGGCGACGACGAAGAAAGGCCCGTAAGGCTGCTTCCAAAAGTGAAAAAGAAGCAATTGAAGAGAAAATGTTAGAACTGGAACTAGCCGCCCAATTGGGAGATTTAGAGGAAAAATTAGCTATTGAAAACACCGAAGATTTCGAGATTGAATCCTCTAATTGGTGGGATCAAGATAGTCCAGAATAGTCATCCATGAAGGTGGGTGTATATTCGATGTGCCAAGGCTCTACCAATCCCCGGAGTAGCGGCTAATTGCGCTTCCGTTGCATGTTCTATACCCTTCATTCCTCCAAAATGACGTAGTAGAGACTGAATTTTCTTTGCCCCGAGACCTTCAACTTCTTCCAGTGGGCTCTTCAAACCACCTTTTGAACGACGTTTTCTATGGTAGGTATTGACAAATCTATGTGCCTCATCACGAGCATAAACTAAGACTCTTGACTTTCTGTCTAATTTTACCGCATCGACATCTAGACGCCAAAGTGTTTCTTCTTTCTTTGCAAGTGCTGCAATTGGAAAACGGTCACCTAAACCATGGGATTTTAGCATCGCATGAATGTGTTTAAGATGAGTTTCTCCGCCATCTAGTAACAATAAATCAGGCCATTCTTGTTGTCGCTTCAACCATCTTTCAACAACTTCCTGCATCATTCTCAAATCATCTGCAGCATCGGTTTTCACTCGGTATGTTCTGTATTCTTTTTTCGATGGCCTACCATTTCGCAAAACCACGGCCGCCCCAACTCTTTCTTTACCCTGTATTTGAGCCATATCAAAGCATACAATATGGTCCAATGAGTCAAATCCGTGCACCTTTGCCGCCTGGTCTGCTGCTATCTGTTCCAAGTTACCCGATCTCTTGGTTGACTGGCGAGTAGCTTGAATCTCGGCATTAGCATCTGCCATTGCTCGCAACTTCGTCAGTTCACCCCGCTGGGGATTGCGTACTGTCACCCTCTTTCCTCTTCTCTCGCTTAGCCAATCATTCATTGAATCGGTTAGGGGAGCAGGTACTAGCAAGGTCTTAGGAGGCCTACGATTAGCATAATGTTCTGACAAAACTAGTGATACGGATGCTACGATATCTCCGCGGTGGAGGACTGGATAGCTCACTTGTCCCTGAATTACCCCGTCTTTAGCGTGTAGAATCAAAACAACTGCAACTTCACCAACAGAAGAAAACCCAACAGCATCGCAGTCCTGATAAAATCTTGAATGAATAACTTGCTGAGATAAGGTAGTATTTACCGCTTGGATCAGATCTCTCTTTTGAGCCGCAGTTTCGTAATCGAGTTCAGCAGATGCCCTATCCATTTCCTCTTGTAATGCCTCGATTAGTACGCCTGCATCCCCATCAAGTACACTACTAGCGGCTCTAACCTGTTGGTCATATCCTTCAGACTCTATACATGGCCCGTGGCAGAGTCCAATATGCATTGCAAGGCATCCGCTAGGCAACAATTCTGGGCAATCACGGATACCAAATTGTGATCGAATTAGCCGAATTACCTTTTTTGCAGCACCAGCGTCGGGAAATGGTCCCCAACGCTGAGAGTTTTTTGGAGGATGGCGTGTGTAGATTACCCTAGGATGTTCATGCCCAGTGAATGCGATAAACGGGTATGATTTGTCATCCATTAACATAGAGTTGTATCGAGGTTTATGTTTTCTGATTAGTTGCCTTTCGAGAATTAAAGCTTCAGAAGGACTCTGTGTTACGATATATTCTACATCATCGGATTCTGCAACTAATTTTGGTACCTTTTCTCTTTTCTGTTTCGCCGCAAAATAAGACCCCACTCGTGAACGTAGATTTGTGGCCTTACCAACGTACTGAACCCGTCCGTCAGCCCGCTTAAAAAGATAGACTCCGGACTTGCGCGGGAGGTCGAGAGAGGCTGGATTGACTGCCATGGGCATGACTCGGTAAAGGTCAATGCCCATGAACTGATGGCCTCGCTGAAGATACATGCTGAGCGAGACACAGCGGCGTCTATTACTTCGCTTGGCCGATTTCGGAGTCGAAGTAGAGAGTGCTTGGGACGCCCCTAGAGGTCTCTCTCTTCCGGGTCTTGCTGAACACCTAGGACTAGTTCGCTCAGCAATCCATAATCCCTTGAAGGAGTTGGAATCTTCTGGCTTGATTTCTACTCGCTCTGCCCATGTTATCGGCGGAGGACCTCGCCGTCGAACCGTTGTACATCTGACAGATACTGGAAGGCAAAGGGCCGAACTTTTGTCCGAAGAACAAATGCCTGAAAAATCCGAAAGTCTTGCTGTAGGACCTATTCCAAATAAAATTCAAATTCAAGGCAGAGATGATGAATTGGAGAGTTTATTGACAAAAATTTTGGCAGGTGAAAATTTGCAATTAACCGGTCTTCCAGGAATCGGAAAAACTAGCCTTTCACGCTCCCTTGCAGAGTTATTGATGGAGCGTGGATTCAAAATTCGATGGGCCACATGTAACTCTGACACCGACGCATTTGCAATTGGTTCAATGTGGCTAGGCAAACAATCACCTCGAGACCCCGTAGCAATTGCATCTGCTGCAAGTGGCAATAAAACCGCATTATTTCTTGATGAAGTCCAGGAGTTGCATCCTCGTCATTTGAGTTCAGTGAAATCGCTACTATCTGCTTGTTCAGAAACTTCCACAGGAGTTCTCGCATCGATCCGCGCACCAAGCCCATTCGGAACATTGTCTAATTTTGAAGAAATCAGAATCCATGGATTGGACACCCCTGATGCTGTCGAATTATTGCCAAAATCAATCGGCAATGAATCCGCAAAACAGGTTGCTGAAGCATTGGGGGGACATCCATTAGCACTACATCTATGGTCTCCTGATGAAGAGATTCCAGAAGAAGGGCAGGCAGTACAAGACTTTGTTCAAAGAACAGTTCTGAGAAGGTTAACTGACGAGGGTCTTGGTACCTTGGACGAACTAAGTCTCTCACCATTACCGTTGTCTGTTGAGGAATTATCTGTTGCCGATGGTATTGCTGAATTGGATGACTCGGCCGTTCTCAGATGGATGCAAAGTCTAGTAGAGCCACATCATCTGATTCGAAATGTTCGAAGAGCAACAGTTGATGAAAAAATCGCACGAGAATTACATACAAAGGCAGCGGGTATCTGGTCTAAAAGAGAAGGAAATAGAGCTCGAAGAATCGAGGCTCATCATCGTTTGAATTCTGGCGATGAACTCGATACAGAATGGTTGGTAGAAAGTGTTGCTAAAATTTCTCTCGAAGATAGTGCAGCAGCAGCGGTGCTTATTGATGATGCAATTCAGATTAACGATGAAGATAATCTACGCTTCACAGCAATCGATCTCGCCTTTGAGAGGGGCGAGACTGATATTGCCTCTGAACACATAGATTCAGTCTCAGAAAGTCCCCAGAAATTAATCAGGAAAGCGAGGCTTGCTAGGCAACAGGGGAATTTACAAGAGGCCGAAAATTTACTACAATCTGCGTTTGAATTACTACCTCCTGCAGAAGCAGTTAGGGTAAAAATAGCCACCTTGGTTAGAGCCCACGACGATAGGTTACCCGGTCAGCCAACCAAAGTCCAAAGTTCACAAATTGAAGAGATAGATTTGTCCAGACTTCCTAATGCGGATATCGCTTCTGCTTACCTAGCACTAGACTTGCTTAGACACGCGGTGGCTGTAGAATCAGGAAGTGTCGAAACCTTAGCCAATGTTCGTTCCTCTTTAGTAGCGCAAATGGGAGAGAATCATCCACGATTGGCATTGATTGATATGCGAACTCTAATCACTTCAAAAGCCGAAGGGTCATTGGATGCGGCTAAGGAATATATCGAATCCGAAGTCGATCAAATCGACAAAATAATTGCAATTCATCTAACACTTGAAGCAACCTCACCTTCTCATCCAGATTGGCTAGTCACCGCCCACAATAATACAATCGGAATTGAATTACGACCTGAAATCCCATCACATCGAAGATTACTGGCCCAGCGGTGGTATTGGAGGGGAGTTCTTGAGCCAAATATGCGATTATCACACTGGAGAGAAGCGATTAGTCGTTTCAAATCGGCTGAGTGTCCATCCGCTGCTTCTGAACTATTACTGAGATTAACTCGCTCACTTTGACGAGAATTAATTCAGTAGATTATATCTCTGCGCCAATTAGCGTCCTAGTTTCAGCAATTCCATCGATTGCCCGAACTTCGTTCATTATGCACCGAGTAAGTTCGTTATCATCATCTCCTTCGACTTTAACGAATAAATCATGTATTCCAAAAACGATCCACTGACCGCTTACATTAGCCAATTTAGCGACCTTGTCACGTACCTCAACTTCTCTTCCTGGCTCGGTTGTAATTAGTACAAATCCAACCGCCATGATTCAAACCTCCACCGCAATCAATGTCTCTGTTTGTTCAATACCTGGTATATTTCGAAAATCACCAATAAGGATTCTTGACATCTCCTTATCGTCCTTGAAATCGATTCTAGCCGCAAGGTCATATTCGCCGTATACAACATGAGTCTCGACTACATTTTCCAAGTCCAGAAGTGCTCTGTAAACCTCTGATTCCTTCATTGGTTTAGTCTTGATGAGGACAAATGCAGTACTCAATCCAATGACCTCTTGGAGGTTTGCGTCGGATGTTCGTTTATCACTGCTGTGTAGTCGATGCTAATCACTTCCAGCAGGGGGGAAACAATACAACGAATGAAGCGAGCGGGTTAACTCATGCGCGCGAGGCAGGGTAGGTCAACCGGCCTCGCAATTTTTCTCATTGGATTATTGGTTGTATCCTACTGTCTTCCTGTTGCTGCTAATGCTGCAAATAGTAAAAGCACAACAGTTTGGTCTGGAACTGTCCTCCTTCCTGATGGATATCTGGTAGGCGCTCAAGATATTTTGATCATACAGGAAGGAACAACAATTCGGCTTGGTTCGGATGAGAGTCTTACCATAGATGGAAGGGTCATGATTGAGGGTACGGAAAATGACCCCATAATCCTAGAATCAATTCTAGGTAAGCACGATGGCATCAGATTCAATCAATCTAGTCAAGGACTAGGATCAAGTATTGAAAATCTGACAATAACAGATGCAGAATTTGGTATCACGATATATGGTTCAAATCCACAACTAACAGATGTTACTGTAGAAAACGCCGATAGAGTTGCTGTAGACTTATTTGACGGAGCAACTCCAACAATCAATAATCTGGAGATCAATGGAGGAGGTCAAGATGTCCACGGTACCTCCAACAGTTGGAGATATGGTATTGGGCTCTCGGTAGGAGCCAATTCAGCGCCGACTCTCGACGGCCTGATTGCTGATGGATTAATCACCCGTGCTGTGAATTATTGGGGTAATTCAGGTGGTTTACTTTCAAACCTAGAAATTAGTAATATTTCAGGGGCTACCCTTGCCGTTGGAACCGGTATTTGGGTTGAAGACTCAAGACCGTTGATTACCGATGTAAACATACAGCGCTCAGATAATGGTGTCTTTGTTCGACATATCACAGATGGTTGGGTTACTCGGCCAACCTTCCAAAGGGTTGTAATTGAGGACAGTATGTATCGTGGCGTTCTCGTAGAGCAATATAACCACAGTCAGTTCAGTAATCTACCTGCAAATGCGGTATTCGAGGATCTTACCATACGCGGAACTGGTGGAGTAAATGCGAAAACCTCAGGTCTAGCATTTTCTGCATTTGAAGTCAATACAAGTGGCGTTATTGTTGACAATGCCTTAATCGAAGATAACCCAGTTGTCGGATTCAAAGGATACTTAATCGGGTCTTCAACGATAATTAATGGGCTTGAGATAAACAACAATGGTAAGCCACTTACAAATACTCCAATTAACGATAGAGCAGGATTATTCCTTCGTAGCGTTAATTGGGCTCCAATAATCAACGATCTGGTAGTAACTAACTCCACTGGACCAGGAATTCTATTGTGGAAGGGAGGAGCGATGGGTCAAGATTGGTGGACATCTGATAACGGAGCAAGTGGCGCTGATTTCCGAGAATTCCATCCTCAGGTTACAATCCTCAGAAGCCTAGATAACGCAGGTCATGGAGTATCGATAAGAGACTCTAGCAATGTCGAATTATCTCATGTTCTTACATCAGGTAATGGGATTGCTTCTAGTCAGCCTGAAAATGGAGCAGGGATATTTTTCGATGAAGCCAATGATGTGATGAGCGGTGGAAAGAATGTCTCCTGCTTCACATGTATTTCGAATGGAGATCAGTATGGTATAGTCGCTAGAGATAGTATAGATCTACAATTACTTGCAGTTGAGGTCCACGATCCATTAAGTGGCCCTGCATTGGATATCGACAATAGCGGTCTTTCTAGGGATGGTTTGGTAATTATCGATGATATGAGAATAAATCTCAATCAATCCAGCTATGCGATCCAATTGCAAGATGTAAATGCAGAAATTCACGGCCTCGATCTATCTGGAGATAATCGCGGAGTATACTGGAGTGCTGGCGATTCGATTACCTCCTACCTATCTACCAGCATAATCTCAGGTAATGATGGTTCATGTTTCGATATCGTAGACCATTCCGAACTACTAGTCAACAACCTAGGTTTAGCTTGTGCTACTGGTTCCAAGCCTACTGTAGAATCAAGTTTTGTGAATTTTACAGATTCCGGCTTTATTCCCGGAACCGGTCATGAAACTACATTCCATCTAGAATCTTCAAGCCACGTTCGTTGGATATCCTCGAGTCCCATTTCTGATCCAACATTTACCTCCTCTGACAATATATTGGACATCATGTGGTTCATTGAGGTTCATGCGGTAAATCAATTGTTGAGGCATATACCATACGCTGAAGTGAACCTTTCGTTTTCTTCTTGGGAAGCAGATTATTCATCCACACTGCCGTATTATGGATTCGACACACTAGGGCCCTATGTTGGAAGCCGATGGCTTCCATCTCAAGGCTGGTCAACAGACAATACAGTCAATCTTGGATGTGATTATGACGGTGTACACAACGATTCTACTCCGATGACTTTGGATGATGATTTAGTTGCATATTGTCAGCTAGAGTTGACAAATCAACCACCGTTCATCATTTGGTCAACACCTGAGGATGAGGCAGAATATCCAAGTGGTTCTTCAGTTACTTTCGATGCTAGGCAATCATGGGATTTAGATAATGACGAATTAACCTACACATGGACTAGTACTTTAGACGGTGATTTGCTTTCCTCTTGCTTTGGTACCCTACCCTCCGAGAATAATGGCTCATACTTAGTTGCCAACAATCCCCCAGAGACAATTGACGGGTGCCTATCTGATGGTGAACAGGAAGTCACCTTGGAAATTTGCGATAGTGGAAATCAGTGTGTTAGCGAAACCCGAACAATTGAACTCTTCAATCGCCCTCCTTCCTTGTCGGTCTCTACTTCTCCAGGCATCTCGTCTTGGGGAATAATGCACCTCGGGCGGACTGCGAATGCAACAATTTCTCTGGAGGGAAGCAGTGACCCAGAAGGCGACCAACTAACCTGTTGGATTGAAACAAATTACGGTTTCTCTACAGCAACAGATCAGGGTTGCCCTGTGATATTTGACATCAATTTTCCAGGTGCACCAACACAGTTTACTTTGACAATCTATCTCTCAGACGGGAATAATCCAGACGTAACTTGGAGTTTTAATGTAAATTTGTTTAACGAAATACCAGAGCCTGAATTCGACGTATTACGAGCCGGTGAGACCTCAGATAATCTCGTGATTTTGGATGGTTCTATGGTGTTTGATCCTGAAGGTGACGAGGTTCGCTTTGAATTCTGGAGTGACCTTGATGGATTACTTATCTCAGGCGTAACTCCAGACGATGAAATAGAATGGCGAGGTTGGTTGACTAAAGGTTCGCATACGATCACGATGTACACTAGTGACGACAGACCAGGACACGTCAGCACATGGAACTCCGTGACTGAACAAGTGAGTGTGAACAACTCTGCTCCGATTTCAGTAATTGCTCAACCAGCCGACCAGATGCTTACAGATTCTAGCGAAGTAGTTCGCTTTGATGCCACAGGTTCTGGAGACTGGGATTTGGCTTGTGGTGATTTACCAAACAACGGAAGTGGCTTCGTCTGCAGTCCAACCGCCGCATCTAGCAAGGATTTGGTAAGTATAGTTTGGACTTCAGATAGATTGCCAGAGCCAATAGGAAGTGGATGGGTCATTGATTCTAGATTGCCAAAAGGGTATCACACAGTGACCTTAACTATCGATGACGGCTCATCAGATGTTGCAACTTCATCGATAGTTGTAAGAGTCGAGGAATCAGCTCCAGTTCTTATCCTAGATTCTCCGATTCCTGAGGTTGAAGTCTATTCAAATGCTCCAGTTTTATTCGATTTCAGACAGTCATTTGACCCAGATGGAGATGACTTCACAGTCACGGTTACCTCGGACCTGTTAGCTGAACCAATCCTACAGGATAAAACGAACGAATACTGGTATAACGACTATCTGCCAGCAGGTGAACACCGACTAACTTTCGAGCTAAGGGATTCTACAGACAGGGTACGTACTCACACTCAGACTCTATTTGTGATGCAGACCGGACCAGTTGCAATAATCGATGGGCTGCTCGATGGTCAATACATTCCTCCAGGTTCTACAATTACTCTAGATGGCTCTCAATCATTTGATTACGATGATGATATTGTTCTCTATGAATGGACCACGGGGGACGGCCAAACAATTGGAACAAGGGAAATTATGGAAGTTGAATTTACTCCAGGCCCTATCCGAATTGATCTGCTAGTCAAAGACTCAAGGGGAGCGTCTTCGACCACATCGGTTAATCTGACTATTGGGGCATCTTCGCCGGTTCTAAGTCAAATGATGATTGTGCCAAATCAGATCGAGATGGACAATCCTACCCCAATGAAAATCACAGTCAATCTTGAAGACGCTGATGGAACGACTCAGTCAGTTACAGGAGTGATGAAAATTAGTGGTTCAGAACTGAATTTAGTTTTCCAAGACGATGGAACGCGAGGCGATGATGTAGCCGGAGATGGAATTTGGACCTACGTCGGTACTTGGCTAATCGAAGAAGAGGGCTGGGTTAATGTCGAGGTTTGGGCGATAGATGGTGAGTTTACCAGTCCTGCCTTGATAGAAACTATCTCAGTTGAGGAACCCCAAACTACCTCTTTTGTATCATGGATAGCGGGTAGTGGACTACCATACCTTGTTGTGGTGGTTGTAGCACTCATTTTGCTTGGCATGGTCTATCAGAAAAATAGGAATGAAGCAATACGCCGGGACTTAGAGATGATTGAGTCATGGTCAACCTTTGACCCTAGAGAATTAGATGATGAGTTCGATGTCAACTGAACATTTCTCAGTTGAAATCGGCCGTGTCGGCTCAACATTGAAGGTGGTTGAATCCACAGTCGAATCATGCGAACCGCACCCAAAGTGATGCTAGGGCTCGGTGGAGTCATGCTGGTGATTGGAATACTTGCCTTTGCGATAGGCGGTGCGGTCATCTCTGACGTTTCTCCAGATAGCGAGGATTGGAGTGGCACTCTCAAGTGGGAGGGAACGACTCCGACGACTTATACAGGCGAATTTGATTGGACTCATATCTACAATGTCTGGGTCGAGGAAGGAAGTTCAGTTCAGGTGGAAGTTATCGATGGAGATAACGAAAACCGCTTCTTTTCTTGTGAGGAATTGGATGATTGCTCGATTTTCGATGGAGATGGAGCAATCCCTGGATTCGAGTATATCGGTGAAGTTTCCTTCGTGGATTCGGGGACTTGGCAAGTCGAATTCAGCGGGGAAAATAACGTGAATGTGATGATTCGCGATGATGATTCTTTCGGAGGATTTCTAGGAATATTGGGAGGCGGCGGTGTCTGTTGCTTCGGGATTCTTTTCCTTCTCATCGGGGGGATTCTCGCTGCTACGATGAAGGACAAACCGAAGGTTGGGATTTCTCCAATTGTTCCTGTCGAAACCGAAGATTTTGTCGTGGTTCATGATTCATCATCTCAATCAGATGGCGAATGGTGGGAAGAATCCGACATTGAAAAAAAATCCTGAATCACAGGGTACCCATTGAGTCGATTTTACTCTGGTCCCCAAGGAGTGACCTGCCGGGTCAGACCTAGGCGATGGGTGAAGAGGAATCGAAGGTTGAGTAAACCATCTCCCCAAGTATTGATCTCAG
>Ga0066845_10000319_pt1 | contig 15003 bp, 10 predicted proteins | sample ETNtaG_31_FD_65488 | JGI IMG/M metagenome (GOLD analysis project Ga0066845, IMG submission 65488) | Marine microbial and viral communities from oxygen minimum zone, Eastern Pacific Ocean - ETNP201310SV78 | ecosystem: Environmental > Aquatic > Marine > Oceanic | place: Pacific Ocean: Eastern...
CGCGAGACGACAACGATGAGGAGGAGGAGGAGGAGGAGGAGGAGGAGGACGCGAACGATCGTACGATCGCTCTCGCCTGCATGATGCGCGCGTCACTGACGTTTGAATGAGTGAACGAACGAATGAACGAATGAACGAATGAACGAACGAGTTAAAGAGCTACAGAACGACCTCGCGGCTGAAAATATGTGTTGCTACAGAGAAATGAGACTACGGATGGATGCGCTAGAGAAAGAGGAAGGGGGAGGCCGGCGCGGTGACGAGCGAGTACAGACGCTTGAAGAGCTCACCGCAGCACGCGACGAAGGTGACGGTGAGGATGACGAGGAGAAAACCGACCCAAGGGGTGGAATCGTCGTCCTGATCGACACCGTGCAGGCCACCGTCGGAATCGAGCGCGCGGCCGCGAGAGCAACACGCCTTGACGAGGGACGGTTTACGCTCTGGAAAACCGTGGGGAAGGGAACTCTCGAAACGCACCGTGCGTTTACCGTTGTTGCGCAACGATCCCGTGGGTGTCAAGATGCCTCTGGGCGACGCCGAGTCGCTCGCTCGGGCGTCCTCGTGTTCGTGCTCGTCCCGCACCTCCACCTCGGTCTTCGCCTCGCGCCCTCGCCCTCTGACTGGTAACCATAAATCTTTCGCGCTATCGTTCATCCATTCCTCGCGCGGGTCCTCGTCCTCGTCCTCGTCCTCGTCCTCGTCCTCGCCCTCGCTCGCACGGGACCTTCGTTGTCGTTGTCTGACCGATCGCGCGCCGCTCGCGGTCGCGCGCGCGCGACGATCGGGCGCGACGTCGAGACGATGCGCCGCGGCATCGGCCCACGCTCGAGCGCGTCGTCGACGCGCGCCGACGTCGCTCGCGACGGACATCGCGCGAGACGCGACGCGCGCGTCAGGACGGGTTCGAGCGAGGCGACGCCGTCGGGTTCGGGGAGGTATCCGCGACGCGCGCGCGTCGGACGGTGACGTCCCGATGCGCCCGTTCGAATGATGTCTTGATTTTTGGACGCGGGGCGTTAACCACCGAGGCGAGCGAGCCGGTGGACGCGCGAATGAACGAGCGAACGACCCCTGGCGTGCTGTAATCTATCGATAGTATATTTTAATTGATTCTTTTCTATTTCAAACGGATACGTTCTCATGCCCCTTTGCGGTGCTGTAGAGCGCGCTCATAATTCCTCAGACTCTTTCGCGTATTTCCCAAGTCCGATGGTGTTTTTCGCACGCTTATCCGCTCGTTTAATCGGGAAGGGTGCGCGCCCCTGCTGCGCTTCTACCGGCAACATCATCAAAAAATTTTCACAAAACTCACCCAGCGTTTTCACGTTGAAACTGTCGATGAGCCTTGCCTCCGCGTCGCGCTTCTTCGTGATGGGATCGTACCCCACCATCACGAGCCTGCCTTTCGCGAGGACATCCATGTACTCCTTTTCCTCACCTTCATAAATAGCCGTTTGTAAATACAGTACATCATTCACCGTCGGTGGAACGACATGGATGAGCACCATGAATCCCGCTACGGCTTCCCCAATCTTTTCGAGCGTCTGGTGAATGCGCACGCCGTACTCCTCCGCAAACTCCTTGAGCATGAACACATAAACCTTTGGCATGTCATTTTTCGCGTGCAAATTAGCCCGCTGTACCTCATCCACGGTTCCTCGATTGTCCGGAAACACCGGCCACTTCGCGTAAGGTGGGATGAGGGAGAAGAAGGCGAATCGCACAATGTTTGTCACGTTGCGGTCCATGTCCTTCTTCATCTCCGTGATGTGTTGACTATCCATGTAGTGCGGCGCTGGAATAAAAATCTTCGGTAGTTGATGCTCGGATTTTAAGCGCATCACGCGCCCAAACGTCACGTCGTCGTGACCGTACGCTCGGAAGGTGTGCTCGGCATCGGTGAAGGCGTCAACCGCCGACGCGTGCGCCTTGCCAGACCGAAACAATGCCAACACCGCCAACGTCTCCGTGCGCGAGTCCTCCACGAATTTGAGCAAATCATCTTCGGCATCAAATTCCTCCACAGCTCGCGCGCCAGGTAACTGTTCGTTCACGAAAATAGGTCAGACAGAGCCGAGACACGGGGGACGAGCGGACGACGACATCTTGCCGAGATCGAACGCGCATTCTGAGCGAGCGCGCCGTCGCGTCCGTACCGAAATCAACGCGCACAGCGCGACACAAAGCGCCACGAGCGAGAGTGCGCGTGAAGACTTCATCGAGAAACTCGTCGATCGCGTCGAACTCTATCGCCAACGACGGCCTTCGCCAGTCTCTTCCGAGGACTGACTCCAGAATTCCACTCCACTAATCCCACTTGTCTTGGGAAACAGGGAAGCGAAGAAGTGGTGGGACCGACCGAGAGAAATTTCGTGAGGCACCGGAAAGAACGCTCCGACGCCTTCAAATAGGATCGTGATCGAAGGTAACGCCGAGCGCGCGCGCGTACTACGAAATCTTTCGCAACAGCCGTCAGAGTCTGAAAAAATAACAAACAATGAATCGATATTTTTATTTAATTATTTCAGAGCTCGCGCTGCATCTCGTTTTGAGGCCGCAATACAGAGTGATATTCCGTAACTGATGTTCACGATGGCACGTGAACGCATGCGTCCGATTTCAAATCGAAATTTGCCTCGGCGACGCGATTTCGCCGTTCATTTCCGCCAGCACCCGTGTACACCAGAAAATTATTGCCGAGACAGCAGGAGAATTATTCGGCCAAATGCCAGTTCTAGCGATTCTACCAATCAGCTACAACGAGATAAGGTGACCTTATCTCTTAGGAGGCGCGTGAGATGCATCAATCATATTCGATGTCGAATCTAACGACACTTGTGAGCACCTTAACGAAATACAAGCAGGAATTAATTATTGCAAAGTGAAAATAATTTTTTTCATTAACGCCTGTCGAGCTATACGTGGAGATCGTGGACTGGAGTATTCATCGCAACGCGATGACTCTAGATCCTGAAATTTGTCCTAAAATCATTGAATCACGAGCGAGAAATGAAATAAATATCCCAGCGATGAGAATTAATAAACCAATTAAATAAATTAGTCCACTCAAGAAACGCCTGCAACACGGTAAAAACGACGTCAGTCACTGCATTCCGAGGCGCACACTTCACGTAAACTTGCAGACTAATACGCACCTCATCAATCCCATGATAGTGCGCCTTGCCGCGAAAGATTTCGCCGCAGTAATTAATTCGCCGAGGGGTGGTCCTAGAATAATTAAAACTGAGCAGATACCGACCCGCGCATACGATCGAACGATTCGTCGTATATCGGGTAGCACACATAATTTTGTTGGAATTAATTCCTCCTTCGTCGCGTCGTTATTCGCGCGTGCGCTGCCAGGAACGGTCATCATCAGGAAACTCGGATAGTCGTTACCATTTAATGCGCTCACCGTTCCGACTGTGAGCTCCCGAACGCTCACTTGTTCCCCAGTACGCTTCGATTCGTACTCGTGCGTCACCTCACATTGATCGTGATCGTGACCCGAAAGCACTAACGCGGGTTCGATCGCACGGAGTAGTCTCTGTGCGGACTTTTCGGTCAAATAGTCCTGATACATGACTTGCGGAGGCTTGCCTATCATTCGTCCCGGTATGACTGCCGAGTTTCGATTCGGACCACACTTCTGCCCTGGATTCGGTAACGGTATGTGCGTGAGCAAAACTCTGGGTGTTTGCGATTTTTCTTCGCCCAGACCATCTATGAATGCCCAAGTTTCATTCGAGGCCGGTCCGTGACCGTCGAGAACCATGGCGTTGACGCCGACAAAGTCGACGCCTCCCACATGAGCGACAAAGTTACTCCTTCCGTACCACTCTTCGAAGCGCGCGAGCATGCCTGGGTGATATCTCATGACTTCAGCGTACCCAACGTCGTGATTGCCCACCACGGTGAGGTATTTAGAATCCTCTCCGTCCCGCGGCCAACTCAGCGCGGCGTCTACTCGTCGCCGCTGCGCGTGCCACTCCTCCTCGTCCAATCGAGCGCCGTGACCAAACAGATCACCCAAGAAGACCACTTTATCCGGTGAAAATTTCCGTACCGCCGTTCTCAGAGCTCTCTTCACGTACGCGTCGCACACCGCCTCCGCGAACGCCAATCCAGACGACCCTTTCTTCAGGTTCTTGTACGTAAACTCGTCCACCAACTGCGGGTCCGCCACCACCATCACTCGCGTCCCGTCCTTCACCTTGGGCCAAGAACACCCACGCTGCGCCGACGCGTGCGCGTACATCTCTCCCGTGTACACCACTCCCAGCCACACCACCGCCAAGACCGCGACCACCGCGTCCAACGGTCGCCGCCTCACACCAACGCCTCTCTTCTTCGCGTCCTCAGCCTCGTCCTTCCCGACCCGTTCCTCCCTCTTCTCCCGCCTCCCCGATCGACGCTTCGGCGTCATCACGTTCGTCGACGACGTCGCCCTCCATCCCTCCCCATCCTCCGTCTCCGTCCGCGTCCGTCGACGTCGAACCGACGACATCCCACGACCTCTCCTTTCTCCGTCTGTCGTTCGTTCGTTCGTTCGTTCGGTCGTTCGTTCGGTCGGTCGGTCCACCCGCCGCGCGCGCGCGTCCCGCATCGTCCCGCGCGCGTGGTCGACCAATTCCTTCTACTGTACGCTCTTTTTATCGATCAATTTTTATCGACACACGCACCACATATACACGAGGGTTGACGTCCACCCCCCCCGTTCCCCACCCGCCGTCCCTCGGCGCGACGTTCGTTTTTTTTTGTCCACTGTCAGCGCTGACGACGACGGATGTTCGGTCCGTCAGCGCGGGGCGCGGCGTCGATCGCGCGCGCGTCGACGGAGGAGGCGAGAGACGTCGGAGACGTCGGTCGATCGATCGCGACGCGACGCGACGCGACGCGACGCCTCGATCAAACGATCAATCGCAATCACCACTCTCTCGATTAGTGAGTGGTGGTCTGATTGATTGATTGATTGACTGATCGATTCTCGCCCGACGCGACCGCGGTGGTGGTCGTCGTGATGAATCGACAGACGTCCATGCCGACGGCGGGAACGAACGGAGGAGATCAGGGGACGCTGCCGCCGGACGCGTTCAGGTCCACGAAATCTTCTTCGTTTCTGAGACGGTTTTGGAAAGCGTCGACGTTTCGACAGAGGTTGAACGCGACGGAGTTGGAGTCCACGCTGCGAGAGCTGGACACGAAACTCGGCAACTCGGATTCGGGGAGTTCGGGCAAGGAAGACGCGAACGCCGGGCGCGCTCGAGTGGAATTAAACGACGGAGACGTGTACAGAGGGGCGTGGATCAATCATCAACCGGTGGGTTTCGGACGATATTCGTGGGCCAACGGTAACGAGTACATAGGTAAATTTCAAGACGGAGCGCCGTGCGGTCAGGGCACTTTCGAGTGGGCTCATGGAGGCGTGTATGAAGGTGAATTCCAGGATGGTTTGATGCAAGGAAACGGTGTGTACACTTCTCCATCCGGAGCGGAGTATCGAGGTTCATGGCGACGAGGTAAAAAGCACGGTTTGGGTCTACAATTGTACGCAAACGGAGATAGCTACGAAGGCTTGTGGAATAACGGAGCTCCAAACGGACCGGGCACGTATAGGTGGAACATTCAGAACGAGGAATTAGATCTAGAGGAGTTCAACGGTGAGTGGGTGAATGGTAAAATGCACGGTTGGGGAACCCTGCGTTGGTTTTCCGGTGATCGTTACGATGGCAACTGGTTGCACGGTGCGATGTCGGGAGACGGAATCATGACGTGGAGAGACGGTTTTTCTTTCAGTGGGCAATGGAAAGATGGGAAACGGCACGGTTTAGGTGCTTTCAGGGCGGTATCCACGCAACTTAGTGACGACAACCCTCGAAACACTCTCGCTTTCACTTTGGGGATGCGACGTCATGGAAAATCAAAAAGTTTTGATGAGAGCGAAGGGGAGGAGTGTTCCTTGGCTGACGTTGGAGACCCGTACGTGTTGCTGTGCAATTGTGATGAGGATCAGATTGTGCAGAAGGAAATCGTGGAGGCAGACCGTGTCACGCACAAACACTCGGGATGGAGTCGACCTATGGCCAGTAGATCTACGAAAGTCCGCAAAGTGCGCCACGGCGAGACTATTTATAAAGGTCACGGAAGTTACGATTTAATGGTTCAACTTCGTGTCGGTATTCGATGGAGTACAAGTATAATGCAGCATTCAGCGAACACTGAGTTACGACCTATCAGTTTTGAGACGACGGTCAAACAGGTCTTTCCTCGGAATGGTTCCGCGAAGACGCCGCCGCACTTTGCTCGTACTTTCAAGTGGAAAGAATACAGACCCGAAGTTTTTCAAAAGCTGAGGGATCGTTGGGGGGTTCAACCCGCGGAATTCATGCTCTCTCTCTGTGGGGACCAAGCGCTGAGGGAGTTGTCTTCTCCTGGGAAGTCAGGGAGTGTGTTTTACATATCGCACGATGACAAGTTCCTTCTCAAGACTATGCGAAAGGCGGAAATGGAAAATCTCAAGTTGTGGCTGCACTCATACTACAAACACGTCCACGACAATCCTGACACGCTCTTACCCAAGTTTTTCGGCCTTTACAGCATCAAAGCAATCGGAAGTGCGCGAAAAGTTCGCTTCATCGTGATGGCAAATCTTTTTGCGAGTAATCACGAGATAAATCGTACTTTTGATCTGAAAGGATCGATGCACGGTCGCTTCACGAAAGCTGACGACGCGAAGCCCAATGCCGTGTATAAAGACTTAGATTTATCTTCCGTATTCCGCATGGAAGAGGGTAAGAGCGAAAAACTGATCGCTCAACTACAGATGGATTGCGCATTTTTGCAGCGATTACGAGTCATGGATTATAGTCTACTTGTCGGGGTTCACATACTTCCGCCCACGTTGGCTGAGGACAAAGCCAAGCAACTCGCGTCTCCCACGTCCCCGTCGGAAAGTCACTCGCCATGGGGAGGCGCGGAGTGGAGAGATCGGGCGATCGATTCTGTTCGGAGAAATGTTAAAGCCATGGATTTGTACACTAATAGAAAAGAATTCGGCTTTTCCAGCAGCGTTGAGGTATCGACAAAGAGTCTAGAGACGCTGCGCCCGCCACCGGGGACGGACGACTTGCTCGCACTCTCCACGAATAGTAGGAAAGGTGAATTAGGCATGGCCATGTCCGCTGTTGCGGTACATGGAAGAGTCTTGACGACGGAAGGTCCCAAGTCATGCGCTCTGGAGGAACAAACCGAGCCTCAGGACGTCATTCTGTACATGGGGATAATCGACATCCTCCAGGTGTACTCGACTTCCAAAAATTTGGAGACAAAAATGATGGGAGCCATTGGAAAGAAGTCCTTCTCCTCCGTGGATCCGATTAGCTATGCGAAACGTTTCATGAACTTTATGTCCAAACTCTTTGAGTAGAATAGTTATAATGATACAGTCAATTCTCAATCTAAGCGCTATCTTTCTCTCGTCGTTCCTTGTCTTCTTCTGAAACGTCTTCCTCGCTCGAGGTTTCTGTCTTCTCAGCTTTCTCCAAAATGTCTTCAACTTTCGAAATCATGGATACTGTCTTACTAGAGAAGCTTTCTTCCCGACCATTTTCATATTCAGACCTTACTTCTTTGAATCCTTCACGATATGCGTTGATGAATTCGCGAACGCCATCTCTATATGCTCGTCCTCGCGTTTCGTACAAGTACGTGACGAAAGGTTTAAATCCAGCCTTACTAGCTCTCAGCGTCTTCTTGGCTTCATCAGTAAGTAAACGACCCTCCTCTAATACCTCACTCGAATCTTCCGACGTCGACGCTTCGCCCATTTCCCTATCACCTTCCTCGCTCTCCTCCGCTCCCGCTTCCTCTTGCGCTTCTTGCCTTCGAAACACGTTCTTCCAACTCTCCTTCCACGTCTCGATCGCCTCCGACCACACCTCCCGGTGCTCCTCGAACGTGAGTTCACGAAGCTTCCGAGGCCTGTACGAGGGTGGATCCGGCATCGAGCGCGGCCAAACGATCTCGCGAAAGTCTTCTCGCAGGTACCGAGCCAACCTCGCGAACAGTGACCGCGCGGGCGGACCCGAGCGAGGCATGACGATCGCGCAGCGACAAAGAAAAAGCGTGCGCGAACGCGTCCTCTTCACCCTCGCGCGCACCGCTCGCGACTGCGCGCCTCACCGACGCGAAGTGTCGTTCGCTCGCGCGTCGTCACCGTCGAAATTACTTCGACGCTGGTCATTTTGAGGCGCGGAGGCGAGGCGCCGACCGCGCGAGGAGCGCAATCGAGCGCGCGCGAGAGGGCTCGAGCGATCGATCGACGCGCGATCATGACCACCCCGTACTGGCTCGTGAGTTTACCGCTAAACGGCTCGAGCGCGGACGAGACTTGGGCGACACTGCAGCGACACACGGGCGGGAGCAACGATTTATCCGTCAACTATCGTCTGGGATGTCCGGATCTGCGAGTTGGAACGCTCGACAGTCTGCTCGCCCTGAGCGATGATTTAGTCAAGGTGAACGCGCTGGCGGAGCAAGTCGTCGAGAAGGTTCGCAGGCAATACGTGGACCTGAGCTCGAGTCCGAGCGCAAACTCATCAGTGATGGGAGGTAATCACGAGTCTGGAACGGCGAGCCATAGCTTGACGGTCGAGGGGGAGTCCGTGGAGAGATACATGACCACATTCGAGTGGGACGAGGCGAAGAATCCCGCGCGTCGAGCGCTGAAAGAGACCGTGGAGAAACTCTCGGACCGACTGGCGCGGATCGACGACGAGTTCAAGTTGAAGTGCGGTCAGCTGACGACTTCAAAGAATCTCCTGAACGCTGTCAATCGTAAGAGCGGCGCCGGAATCAACGCTAAGGATTTGTGTGGCATCATCAATCCAGCCAATCTCGTGGAGACGGAAAACTTAACCACGCTCATCGTTCAAGTTCCAAAGTTGAAGACGGAGGAGTGGATGGACTCTTACGAGACCCTTTCAAGCTTTGTCGTCCCACGCTCATCGCAAGTCCTTCACGTGGAGGGAGATAACGAGTTGAGATCAGTAGTTTTGTTTCGACGCGTGGTGGATGCGTTCATAAATGCGGCGAGGGAGATGGGATGTACCGCTCGTGAATATTCCCACGACCCCGAGGCTTCGCGCTCCGCAAAGGAACAGAAGAGTGCGTTGGAGCAAGAAGTAGCGGAGCGAAGTGAATCTCTCATAGAATGGTGCCAAATGAGTTATGGAGAGGTATTCAGTACCATGATGCACGTGTGCGTCGTCAGATTGTTTGTGGAAAGTATTCTTCGGTATGGCTTGCCCCCCGACTTCCAAGCCATCCTTATGAAACCGAACCTCAAGCACTCGACGAAGCTGCGAAAAATATTGAATGAGGAATTCGGTAAAGGTGCATCATCTCACTGGGATGACGGCACTACTGGTGATGATCAAGTCGGGATATCTGAGGATATGTATTCATACGTATCACTCTCGATGAAAGTCTGAGAAACGCTGAACGCTTGATTGTAGACACGATAGATTTATTAGCACAACATTGTTTATCTTACCAACACACGAAATGTTCATTAAAATATCTATAACTCTATCGGAACGAAAACATTTTAGCCAGTTTGTCAGCAACCTTGCTAGTCAAGTCGCTGCTTGAAGCTGATTTAGAAACCTCGACATCGGTCGACTCTTGTGCCTTGCGCTCCGCCTTTTCAAGGCGAGCTTCGATGTCTTTGATCAGTTCGGTCGCCTCATCTTGAATCTCACCAGCACAATCACGTCCTTCCGCATCCAACGCGAGATCCTTCGCAATGTCAAAGTATGCTCTCGCCTCCTTGAAGTCCTTCTTGAAGACGTTGTGGCAGGCGAGGGCGAGGTTTTGCTTAGCCTTCAGGATCATCACTTCCGCTTCGCAATCTATCTCAAACTCTTCAATATGCTTGTCCGCATCTTCAGGTTTCAAGCGTAAGAGCATCGGCGCAGTCTCCATGAGATCCTCGAAATCGACCGTGGCGCTATCGTACATTCGAGCGAGGTCTGAGAAGTTGAGTTTCTTGTCAGCCTTCTCCTTCTTCGCACGGCCACTGAGCTTCTTATCAAGCATATCACTCACGAATTTGTTTCGATCGATCATTTTGTCCTTCACTATCAACGATAGCGCGATTTCGGTCAACTTGATTCGTTCAGCTTTCTCCTCAGCTTCTTCATCTTGATACAACGCCTTGGCGTCTTCCTTTGCGACATCATCGTTGAGTTTGATGCGAGCTTCATCGTAATACGTCATGGCTTTCGTAAACAATGTATTCGCCTTGTGACCTGTGGAGTTGCTGAGAGAATCGATCTTCTTAAGATGCTCTTGAGCCTGGGCAATCAGGATTCGCGCGTCGCGATTCTTCAACTCAAAGTCCATCGCGTGCCAGCGAATTTTATCGTCTATCTCTGGCGGTCCGGCAACCTCCGTCGTAAACACCTTGTTTGTCGATAAATCATTGACACAATCCTTCGCAATGCTTTCCACGTCGATCGTTCGACCTTGTTTGTATGAAGCAAGGCGAATGAGATCGGTGATTTCTTCCACGCGCTCCCGATACAGCTCGAGCCGTTTCTGATCACCGAGTAGTCCTAATTTCTCGTACACGCGCTTCGCACGTGAAAGTTTTGTAACAGCAACAACGTAATCTTTCCCCTGTTCGATCGCATACGTGCCTCCGATGTAGTTGGCATACGCATCTCCTTCCAACGCGGTCTGTTCGCTCCCCAACTGTGAACAAAATTGAGCCAACTCAGTCGCGTAAGACGCCGCCTTCCGCAGGCGACGAAGCACGTGCTGTTTCAAGTCACTCTTTCTCTTCTTCACGTTGGTCAAATCCTTCATCTCCATCGCGTACGCCCACGCGCGTTCACTCTGCGTGAGCGGAACCAAGAGGGTGCGCTCATCCGTGATCGCGTTTGCAACCAAAGGTTGCTGCACGAAGCGTCCCTTGCCGTGCTTCATCTTGCACGTCTTATACAAACGAGCCAGACGTCTGGCGCAGTACGCTCTGTAGCGCGCGTAATCTCGATGTTTCATGCCGTGTTCGCGCTGACCCGTGGATACGATCTCGAGAATCTCGAGCGAGACATTTGACAGTTTCGGCGAACTCGGCTCGGCGTCGACAGCCATGGGCTCGGCCTCATCCACCATCGCGAGCTTCCGTCGCACGCGTTGAGTTTTCGTTTCACCTCGCGACGATCCGCGCGGGTCGGTTCAATCGCGCCTGACACTGGCGCGCCCGCGTTTGCTCGGGTCTAGGGCATCCGAGAGCGCGGGGACGCGATGCGGGTCGGCAGACGAAAAATGTGTGTGTGCACGGTTGACGATTAAATGGCGCCGATGTTTTTAAGGAGCGCGGTGTGAGTCGGAAACGGATCAGCCTTCCCGTCTGCGATGGCTTTCTCCGATAATCCGTAAAAGTAACCATTTCTCCACGGGAACTCTTTGACGCCGCACGGGAAATGCGCCACCGTTTTCGCGTACGCGATGAGACGATCGACAGCACCGGGAGCGAACTTCGCTCCCGTGCACGCCGAGGTCCCGGATAACAATTCTTCGATTAAGCCGACGACTTCGTCCTTGTACGTCGTCGCGACGTCACCAACCTTTGCGCCCTCGTGCTGCGCGCCAACGAGCATCATGGCGCAAATCCAAATAAGCTTTTCGTACATCGATCCCTCGTACGTCGACGCATCCAAGACGTGGCAGCTCAAATCACCGTTGTGAAAGCGAGCGGCGACGGCGTCGGCCCACTTACCGGTGACGGCGGTGAGACCTTCGGGATTCAATTCGGTCACGCCGTCCGTCGGTTTATCGCCGGCAGCTGCCACCGCAAAATAGATGAGAGCCTGCGTGTTTGAGCCGAGACCCTGGGCGTCGAGGAAAGTCTGCAACATGCCGTTTTGCATGAAAACCAAATCTTCTCTGCGCTCCGGAGGCGTGTTCTTGATGACGTCTTCGAGGACATCGTTGCGAGTCGCCACGAAAATTGGTCCCGTCTTTGGCTCGCTCGGGAAACTCTCCCCTCGTCGAACGATGACATCACCCTCGACGCCCATTTCCGCGAGCGCTTGTCCGACGCGTCCACCGCCAACGATCACGGCGGGCATGACTTCACCCTTCGCGGCGTTCTGTGCGAATCGAGATCGAAACGAGGCGGCGCGTCAGTCGATAATCCAGAAAAGCGTCCCGGCGACGCTTAGCCATCTACACGAGCTTGGCACGCACCGTCATGAGGTTTGAAGCGCGCCTGGGGACGTTCTTAACCGTTCGGAGGTGAGAGAAAGTCGCCTTGTTCACGTGAGCGCGCGCAGAGCTCGAGTACATCACGACTCGTGCGTTGGACTGGGGTGAGATGCCTCGTCGGCGACACGAAAGAGGGGGGTGGGACGTTCTTCATTCGTCTCGTTCGCCATTCGTCTTTCGAAATTCACGTAAATATAGCACATCGACTAAATCAGTCACTCTAATTGTGTCGTTCGTTTTATTTAAATATCGAAACAGCGTCCCGAACGTACTCAGTGCCGTTTCAGGGCGTTCTCCGCGAGGTATAGAGCGCCGTTTATGCCAGTCTCGTATCCCCACGCGGGCGGAACAATGTAGTGTCGGAAATTCGTATCATTGGTGATCTCCTCCGTGTTGACGTATCCAGCCAGAATCTCACGAACTTTCGTGCGAATCTTATCGAAGAGGCAAGCGCGTTGCATCACCCCACCGCCGAGAACGATGCGTTCGGGCGACACGGTGAGGATGAGATTTACGCACAAGCCCGCAAGGTAGTGCGCGGCGTAATCCCAAATTTCGTCATCATCCGGTAATTCAGCGAGTTGGCTCGCCTCGATACCTCGTCGTTTCGCCAAGGCTCCACTTCCAACCATCCCTTCGACGCAGTTCCCGTGAAACGGACAACAACCTTCAAACGTCTCCCCAGGAAGCATCTTAACGTGCATGTGACCAGCCTCTGGATGGAGCATTCCGTGGATGGGGTCACCCCCGGCGACGACGCCGACGCCAACACCGGTACCAACCGTCGCGTAACAACAGGATTCACCGCCGTGTCTCCCCAAGCGCTTCAACTCGCGCCTGAGCGAGCTGTGCTCCAACAACGCCGGAGCGTTGACGTCCGTGTCGAAAGCCAACGGCACGTCATCAACCGTCTTCAGCCTCGCTGTCGCTCGCCACGCCTTCGCCCCGGCTTCATCTTGTGGACCAAAAAGCGCCCCCAACACGTCCGTGTTCTCCCATCCAGCCTTTGGGGTGGTGGTGATGTACCCGTACTGATCGTCCATGACGTCCAACTCCACCGGTCCGAACGTGGCCACCCCGATCGCCTCCGCGTCCCACGCGTGCGCCTCGATCCATTCCCGAATCTCACCCAGCGTCGCCTCCGGCGTCGTCGTCTGAAAATGCGCCTCCACTCGCTGCACGTCCTCCGCGTACGTCGCGCTCTGCACGCTCTTCGAGCTGCTCACCGTGTCTCCACCCTCGACGTCGATGGTGATCGCGCGCGCGATCCACGTGGTACCACCGCCCTCGACGCCGAGTAATTTCACCAATCGTCCCATCTCGCTCCCTCTTCCTCCCGCGCCCTCACGCGGCGCGCGCGCGACGGGAAACGACGCGAACGCGCGCCGATCGAACGAATTCTCGGCAGCCGCGTCCCAACGAACGACGAGGCGGTCGCGCGCGAGGTGGTGGGGGTTCATTCCACCGGTCGTGACCGGTCGAAGTGTCCCCTGCATTCTGGACAAAGTGCATGGGCACGAGATGGGTGAAACAGAGATACAATACGAGAAAAACACACACAAAAGTGCGATACGAAGGATGTCCGCGCGTCGCGCCCGCGTCGATGCGTCGGCTCGCGACGGGTGCGATCGACTCGCCCTCACACAGACGCTCGCCGTCGCGAACGCGATAAGAAGCCATGGGTAAGAAAGGAAAGGGTACTGGTTCTTTTGGTTCGCGCCGTAACAAGTCGCACACGCTGTGCCGACGGTACGTGTGCGCGCAGACGCGACGACGATGACGACGACCGCGATGGGCGTGACCCTAAATAGGGCTTGAAGCGCGCGCGTTCGACGCGATGAGACGGACGACTGACGACGGTGACGATGGATTTTAACGTCGATACAGATGCGGAAAGCGTTCCTACCACATTCAAAAGGGCACGTGCTCGGCCTGCGGCTATCCGTCCGCGAAAACGCGTAAATGTACGTCTTCGTCGCGTAAAGTGTGAGACCCTCGCGATGGATCCGGCGAGCGCGACGCGAGCGCGACGCGAGCGCTCGCTGACGCTGACGCTGACGCGTGCGATCGGTGGAAAGAAACGAATGATTCTTGAATGACGCGTACTGACCGTGCGTTGCGATTTTTACCCTCTCTCACAGACAACTGGAGCGTGAAGGCGATCGGCCGCAAGACCACGGGTACCGGCCGCATGCGGTACCTCAAGACCCTCCCGCGCAGATTCAAAAACGGTTTCCGGGAAGGCACCGTCGCGAAGGCTGCCAAGTAAAAGGCGCCGGTTGGGCGTTTGGTTTCTTAGCGAATAGGGCGAGCGAGGAGCTGTCGAGGTCTAGGAGACGGGCAGCTCCGGAAGAAGCTTATGTAGGGTGAAGGAGCGAACGAGCGTTTGTAACACGAACGATGAGCATCGCTGCTAAACGACGAGGACATCGACGCGCGCGACCCTATAACGCGAACGCACGTCTCGCGGTGAGAACTAACTCTACTATTATCATCACAACGCCGCGATATTGTTTTCGCGCATCGCCTTGCGAACTTGTTCGAGTGTCAGAAACATGCACACATTCCATCCGCCGAGACGCGCAAAGTTTGGTAAGAAACCGCCATAAAACGCCATGGGTCCCTCGTGCGCGAGCGTCTTCACGCAGCAATCGACGAACCCTTTATATTTACCAGCGGAGTCCCCCATCACTCGAGACTTGACGACGTCGACTGGGCTTCCCACCA
>Ga0066845_10000322_pt1 | contig 14923 bp, 13 predicted proteins | sample ETNtaG_31_FD_65488 | JGI IMG/M metagenome (GOLD analysis project Ga0066845, IMG submission 65488) | Marine microbial and viral communities from oxygen minimum zone, Eastern Pacific Ocean - ETNP201310SV78 | ecosystem: Environmental > Aquatic > Marine > Oceanic | place: Pacific Ocean: Eastern...
CGACGTCGTGGACCCAGAGCTCTGTCCCAACATCATCGAGCTCCTGCGCCCGTACCCTTTCCCCGCGCCGAGTCCCAACCTCGCCGTCGTCCTGCGCTCGTTCGCGGCGATGCGTTCGCGGTTGGCGTCCAAAACTTCCGCCCACGCCGCGTCGTCGCCCACCGTGCACGCGTCACCGCCGCGAAGCGCGCGCCAATCGACGCGCACGTCCGAACCGGACGGCGGCGTCATCGATCCCGCGATGCCGAGCGCGATCGCCGACGTCGCGACGACGAGAAAGGAGACGGCCCAACACGCGTCTCGACGCTGACGTCGGTCTCGCGCGACGTGCGGCGAGTCCATGGCGAGCGACGGCGAAGGCGGGCGACGCGCGTCGAGGACGATCGATCGACCGCGCGCGCGATCGCGTCGTAGACGTCTCGCGACGTCGCGCTCTCGAGACGACGCGTCGATCGATCGTCGATCCAACAACCTTCGAGCGCGTGATTTCCCTCGTTCGTTTTCATACCGTGTAGATTTACGCGCCATCAGATTTACTAGCAGTGTACTTCATTGGATATATTTGTGTACTCGCACACATAGTGTCTATTGTCCGAACTAAATTATTCGGACATACGGTCCACACGCGACCCCCCGACGATCGCGTTCGCTCCCTCGCCGCGCGACCGCACACGACGTCGCCCGCGAGCGTCGCCGTTCGCACTCCGGTTCGCGCGTGGTCCTCTGCGGTGCGTCGCTTGGAAACCAGCGCCAGAACGCACGCCAGCGCGCGCGTCGACGTCGATTCGAACGGGTGGACGCAAAGGGAGGGTTTCGATGGCGACGACGCGCGCGGCCACCGTGGCGCCGTCCACGACGATGCGCGTCTCGCGATGCGAGCGCGCGCGTGGGAAAACAGTGCACGCGTCCAAGCCCGCGCGGGGGACGACACGCGCGCGCGCGATGACGAGATCTGGTCCCGAGACGGTGCCGGTGGTGGTGCCGGATGGACGAGGCGGCGCGACGGACGTCTTCGGAGCGTTGTCGAGCGAGAGGATCGTCTTCCTCGGCTCGCGAATCGATGAGAACGTCGCCATGGATGCGTGCGCGAGATTGCTCGCGCTCGAGGCGGAAGATCCGGACGCGGAGATTCGGGTGTGGGTGAACTGCGTCGCGGGGACGCAGTATTGCGTCACCGCGATTTTGGATACGATGCAATACGTGTCGTGTCCGGTGTCCACCGTCGCGTTGGGATGCGTCGCCGGACCACCGGTGATGCTCGTCGCGGGCGGTGATAAGGGTAAGAGATACGGGATGACCAACTCGAGAATCATCCTCAGCCAACCGCTCGGTGGTTTGTCGGGGACGTCCATCGAGGTGAAGATTCAAGCCACCGAGTTGAACAGAAACGCGAAGGCGCAGGCAGCTTTCATCGCCAAGTTTTCGGGCCAAGACGTCGATGAATTGGAGGCGATGATGGCTCGCGATACGTACATGGGCGTGCAGGAAGCGATAGATTTCGGATTGCTCGATCACGCGTTGTAAGTGATTTTATTTTAGACTTCCGCGAAATGTCTTCGCGCCGAGAGCCGCGCCGTCCGCAGTCCTCGGCGTCGATATGCGCGCGATTCGAGCGCTCGGGCGACGACGCGCGGCGTCTTCGTGCGCGCGCGCCATGCCCGTCGACGTCGTCGCGCGCGCGACGACGAGCGCGTTCGCGTCGACGAGCGAGGCGAACCGAGGCGCGACCGGGTCGTTGGACTGGAACGCGCTCCTGCGCGCGCGACGCGCGGCGCGAAGAGAGATGCGCGACATCGATAGGGACGGCGCGAGAGAGGCGATGTCGAGCGCGCGCTCGGTGGAGGAGATGCGCGCGCGGGCGAGAGAGGCGACGGTGATGAGCGCGCGGGCGGTGCTCGCGGCGCTTCGAGCGGCGCGCGGGTGGAACGTGTTCGAGGGAGAGGATGGGGCGGAGATGTCGACGACGTTCGAACGAGTGTTGCGCGAGGAGGCCGATGGGATGAGCGTGCGTTCGTTGGCGCAGGTGTTTCACGACGCCGATCGCGCGAGATTTGAAGGTTTGCCCGGTGCGGATTTGGCGCGAGCGCTCGCGAGTCGCGTCGAACGCGAGATGGACACGCTGTCCGCGAACGACGTCGTCGGGGCGATTTGGGGGGTGGTGAATTTTTACAATCGCCGAACGATGAGCGGTGACGCGAGCGAGGCGGTGCGGTGGTTGTGTCGAGCGGCGACGGCGGCGTTGCGAAGACACTCGGCGACGTGGGATTTCAACGCGGGAGACGGGTCGACGCTCTGTAAAGCGTTGCAAAACACGATCGCGCTGTGTTCGCTCGCGCGATGCAATGTGCCTGTAGATGTGATCGAGGGACTCGTGAACGTGGCCGCGGAGAACGCCACTCACCTATCTCCGCGACAAGTTTCGTTCGTATTGCACGATGCCATCTCGGCAAGCATTACCGATGTCTTCACGAACGAAGCCATGGAAAAGCTCACGCGGAACATGCGATTGGAAGACGTTGAATTTCCAGCAGCTTCGTCTCTGCTGTGGTCGTACTCGAAGATGGATGCTGTGGAACGAGGGCTCGTCTCTCGAGCGCACGCGAACGAGTTACACGCCGTCAGCCTTGTCAAACTCGAGAGCGACGAGGTGCTGTCGTCGCGCGACGTCGCGATTCACCTGTACGCCACGGCGAGATTGGGTCCGGATTACATTGGTTTCCGAGACATTGACTATATCACAGCGGTGTGCAAACGGCTCTTCGACGAAGTCGAATCTCTCAATCAACGAGCAATCTGTATGATTCTTTGGTCAATCAACACGATGCGGCCGAGTGAAGATGGGGTCCATCTCTATGACGAGTTTTTGGATGCGCTCGGTAGCGCCGCTCTGCGTTCCGTGTACGCGTTCGCTCCACACGAGCTGGCTCCGACCATGCACGCACTCGCGTCGCTTCGGCTCACAAACCCAAAGCTCATCGAGCTCGCGAGCAAGCGCTTTCGAGATGACTTGGCCGCCTACGGGACGAAGCCTCAAAATATGACACTCATGCTATGGTCCTTCGCCGCGCTCGAGTACGACATCGGCGCGCGCGTGTTACGCGAGGCGATGCACGTCTTTCTCAAAGTCGTGCCAGACGTGTCGGCTCTCGAGACAAAGACGATTCTTCAATCCCTCGCCCGTTTACACCTCGTCTTCAGCGACGACGAGCACGACGTCGATAGCACACGAGCGGGCATCAACGCGGCGATCGAACGTCACATTGACGACTACACGCAATCGGATTGCGAGGTGCTCGCGTGGAGTTTGTTACAAATGTCCGTACCCGCGAGCGAGCGATTGCTCGAGCGCGTGGGCGTCGAATCGATAGCCAACGATATCGGCGACGTCGAATTTCTAGTCCGCAAACCTTCAGATTTCTAGCTCTCTAGTCGTGATTATTTATACAAGGGGTCTACCGCGCGCCTTAACCGCGAATCGCGTCAATTTTTGCGTCACTTTTTCGCGCGCTTGGCGCCTCCGAACTGTTTCCCTCCGGCACCGAACCTACCCATCCCGTACACGCCCGCGTGACTCTTCTTCTTTGCCTTCCCACTCATTCGCGCGCGATCGTCCTCGCTCTCACTGTCGTCGTCGTCGTCCCTCCCTCGCGCCGCCGCCTCGCGCTCGGCGCGTTCCGCCGCCTCCCTCTTCTTCCTCGCCAACGCCTTATCCAGCGCCGTTCGCGTCGCCCCCTGCGCCTTGGTGTCCTCCCACGACGTCTTCACCCGCGATCTCTTCGCCCCTAGACCCAATCTCGGCGCGCGCGACGCGCGCTCGCGCGACGCGTCCGCGTTCACCTCCTCGGCCGCGAACGTCTCGTGCGTCAACGCGGACGACGCGCCGAGCCACGACGCCGCGCGCGCGAACGCGACGCCGTTGGCGAAAACCTCCACGTCGTCCTCGTCGCTCTCCTCGGCCGCGTCCTCGGCGTCGACCGCCATGACGACGGGTCGTCGCGCGCGCGATTGTGCGGCGACTTCACACCGCCGACGCGCGCGCGAGCGAGCGACGATGGCGCCCGCGACGACGCTCGAACCGGCGAACGCGGGCGTGAGCGGGCACTCGGAGCGCGCGCGCGAGGCGGCGAAGCGACGCCGCGACGAGGGAGACGACGAGAGGGAGGAGGAGGGCGAGAAACGAGCGGTGGCGGCGACGTCCGCGGACGCGCGCGCGCGAGGACGCACGTCGTGCGTGCACGAGGTGGCGACGCCGAGGGATTGGATCGGTGACGTGGACGCGCTTCGGGATCCGAGGCACGAGGGGGCGCCGGCCAAGTCGTACCCGTTCGAGTTGGATGCGTTTCAGCGCACGGCGACGGCGGTGCTCGAGCGAAACGAGAGCGTGCTCGTCGCCGCGCACACGTCGGCGGGGAAGACGGTGGTCGCGGAGTATGCGATTGCGATGGCATTTCGAGATAAACAGCGAGTGATCTACACGTCGCCGCTCAAGGCGCTGAGTAATCAAAAGTTTCGCGAACTGAGCGAAGAGTTCGGCGACGTGGGATTGATGACGGGCGACGCGTCCATCAATCCGAACAGTACGTGCATCGTGATGACGACGGAGGTGCTTCGGTCGATGCTGTACAGAGGTGGGGACGTGATTCGGGAGGTGAAGTGGATCGTGTTCGACGAGGTGCACTACATGCGGGATCGCGAACGGGGCGTGGTGTGGGAAGAATCCATCATCTTCGCGCCGAAGGACGCGCGTTTGGTGTTCCTGAGCGCGACGCTCCCTAACGCGCTCGAATTCGCGCAGTGGGTGACGAGTTTACACAATCATCCGTGTCACGTGGTGTACACCGATCACAGACCGACGCCGCTGCAGCACTACGCGTTTCCGAAGGGCGGAAGCGGTTTGCATCTCGTCGTCAACGAACAGAGCCAGTTTAGATCTGATAATTTTACTAGATTACAGCAAGCCATCGCGGAGAGTGCGGAGTCCGGAGGCGGTAGCGGTGGTGGACGCGGTGGTGGACGCGGCGGTGGACGCGGTGGTGGAAGAGGCGGCGGTGGACGCGGCGGAAGAGGCGGGGGGTCCATGGGCGACGAAGACATTTTGCGCATCGTCAGAATGATCAAGGAGAAGACGTTTTTCCCCGTCATTGTGTTCAGTTTCAGTCGACGCGAGTGCGAGGAGTACGCGAAATACGTCGCAAAGCTCAATTTCAATACACCGGAGGAGGCGGAACAAGTTCGCGAGGTGTACAACGCCGCGTTGCTCAACTTGTCCGAGGAGGATAGACAGTTGACGGCGGTGCAAGCGATTCTACCGCTACTCGAGGCTGGAATCGGTATTCACCACAGCGGTTTGCTCCCGGTGTTAAAAGAATTGATTGAAATCCTCTTTGGCGAATCTTTGATCAAATGTTTGTTTGCGACGGAAACTTTCGCCATGGGATTGAACATGCCCGCGAGAACCGTCGTGTTCACCGCGGTGAAAAAGTTTGACGGAACGGACATGCGTGTCCTCGCACCCGGCGAGTACACGCAAATGTCGGGACGAGCTGGTCGTCGCGGAAAGGATGACCGCGGTATTTGCATCGTCATGTGCGATGAGCGCATGGAAGAGACCGCGATGAAGGAGATGATTCTCGGTCAACCTCAACCGCTCAACTCGGAGTTCAAATTGAGCTACTACAGCATTTTGAACCTCCTCAAGCGCGCGACCGGAACCATCGACGCAGAATACGTCATTTCGCGTTCGTTTCATCAATTTCAACACGCGAAACAGTTGCCCGAGATGAAGGCGCAGCTCACTGACGTGCAGGCGCAAGCGGCGAAAATCAAAGAGGTGGGAAGTGAAGAGATCCAAGAATACATCACGCTCAGGCGCGATTATCGCGATGCGGAGAAGTCTGTCCTCCGAACCATGCTCGAACCGTCGAATTGTTTGCGATTCTTCACATCTGGACGTCTCATTCGCGTCAGAGATGGCGACACCAACTGGGGATGGGGCGTAGTCGTGCAGTTGTCGAGCGCAAAGGATGCGCAAGGACGCGAAACGCACGTCTTGGACTGCTTGCTTCGATGCGGACCTGGGGCATCCGAGGGTAAACTGACGCCCGCCAATCGTAAAAAGCCCAAGTCTAACACAACCGAGATCATTCCCGTCGGAATCAATCTCGTGGACACCATTAGTGCGATACGTCTGACGCTTCCGGACGATTTGCGCCCGCCCGACGCGAGAGAGAGCATCTGGCTCGCTGTGGAGACGGTGACGAAAAAACTGCGCGAAAAGGGTAAAGAGATTCCGATGATCGATCCCGTCAAGGACATGGGTATCACCGACGTCGCCTTCGTGCGAACGTACAGATCTCTGGACGCGTTGCGAGATAGATTTCAATCGCACGCGCTGTACAGCGAGGCTGACGCTCGCGAAAATAGCGAATTGACGGCGAAAATCAACATCTTTGAACAAAAAGCCGATCTTCTGGCGCGCGCGGCAGAGCTGAAGACGCAGATTCAATCGAGTGAACTCACAAAGTTTAGGGACGATTTGAAGGCGCGAAGTAAAGTTCTTAAAAAGCTCGGTCATATCGACACCGACGGCGTCGTGCTCACCAAGGGACGCGCGGCGTGCGAGGTGGACACGGCGGATGAACTCTTAGTGACCGAACTCATGTTCAACGGCGTCTTCGCCGGGCTCCATCCGCACGAACTCGTCGCGTTGGCGTCGTGTTTCATGCCCGTCGAAAAAAGCAACACTTCAAACATGGACAAGTCTGCAAAGGCGCTCGCCAAGCCGCTCAAGGCGCTTCAAGAAGCCGCGAGAGAAATCGGCAACGTCCAGAAAGAGTGTAAGATTGACATCGAGGTCGAAGATTTCGTCGAATCGTTCAAACCATCCATGGTCGAGATCGTCTATTGCTGGGCCAAGGGCGAACCGTTCAGCGAGATTGTGAAAAAGACGGATTTATTTGAAGGGACGATTATTCGAGCGATGCGCCGTCTCGACGAATTGATGATGGAGCTTCACCGCGCGTGCATCGCCGTCGGTGATACCGGTCTCGCGCAAAAGTTTGAACAAGGAGCGGAGAGTTTACGCCACGGCATCGTCTTTGCGGATTCATTGTATACGTAGTGCTTGTAGTTTCTATTGATAAAGTACACGACCGTCCCTGTTCCTTCTACTCCTCGTCTTAGTCGGAATCTTGAGGGACTCCTCTCTCCTTCTTCTCCCTCTTTTCTTTCTTCTCCTTCTTCTCCTTCTTCTCCTTCTTCGTCTTTTTCTTCCTCTTGTCGGCGTCGAAGTCGTCCAACGCGTTGTGGTCCGCGAAGCCGCCACCGCGCGTGTCTCTCGCCGGGTCGTCGTACACGCCCACGTTCTGCGATTGACTGGTGCGACGAAGCTCGGTCACCGTTCGCTCCAAATTACGCACCGTCTGTCGCATCTCATCCATTTGGTTGATCAACTCGTCCCGTTCTCTCTCGGCGCGCGCGAGCTCGACGCGATACTCCTCCGCCGTTTCCTCGGCGCGTTTAATGTGATCCCTCTGATCCCTCTCAAAGTAATCCAACAACCACTGCACAGGATCTTCAGGCTTCTCATTCATTCTATACATCTTCGCGAACGCCAACACGAGCTCCTTCTCCGCATCCGTCTGTCGCAAGTGTCGCTGAAACGCGCTTCGGCGGTTGGCGCGCGCCTCCGCCTCCTCCCGCGTCAACTCCACGTCCACGAGCGTCGGATCGTACGATCCCTCGCGCGCGAACGAACTCTATCGATGTCATTAAGAGACGACCCGCGCGCTCGTCAGTCATCGAGCGTCCTCTCGCCTCCGCGTCCCCACGAATGTCACGCAATCGATCCATCGATTCATGCATTCATCCCGCGCGCGTCGTTCGTTCGTCGCATCGCGCGCGCACCATCCCGCTCGATTCGCTCGACGAAATATATCCTCGCCCGAATTCGTCGTCTCGCGCGCGCGTCCCCGCTCGCGCGCGCGTGTGTCGTCGACGCGAACGAATGGGCGACGATTCGGGCGCGCGCGCACGCGGGTGGGAAGGATAACGCGCCCGTTCGCCGCGCGAGTGCGCGACGCGAGCGAACGCGAGCCGCGAGTCGAGACGGAGAGCGTCGCGAAACGGTCCGTCGAGTCGCGATGATGCGCGTCACCGCGAGGACCACCGTCGGCGTCACCGCGAGGATGACGTCGACGACGAGGACGCGCGCGAGGGTGCGCTCGGCGCGCGCGACGCGCGTGCTCGCGCGCGCGACCGAGGGCGAGACGACGGAGGCGACGGAGGCGAAGAGTGATCCCGTTGACATCTCCGACGACGCGCTGGAGAAGAATCTGAGTAAATTCGCCAAGAAGACGGCGACGACGTTCGCGCCGAGACAGAGCGGGGCGGCGAAGAAGAACCCGGCGTACAAGGGGAGCGCGTTGTACGCGGTGTTCGAGGTGCAGGCGTATCTGGCGATCGTCGTGGGTGGATTATTGGCGTTTAACGTGATTTGGCCGAGCGATGAACCGTCCATCGCTCGATTGATGGGGATGTGGAGCGTGTGGATGTTCACGGTGCCGAGTCTTCGCGCGCGCGAGTGCGAGGCGACGGAGAAGGACGCGTTGAATTTGTTATTCGTGGCGATTCCGTTGGTGAACGTGATCATTCCGTTCTTTTGGAAATCGTTCGCGGGGGTTTTCACCGCGGACGTGTTGCTCATGGCGGCGGTGTACGCGCAAAAGGGCGTCTTCGCGAACGCCGGCGGGGAGACGCCCGCGCGGGACGAGGATTGACGCGCGACGTTGACGTTATTATCACACACACGCGCGCGCCCGTGACGAACCTATCACTAATCCACGACCCTCTACCAATATACGCGCGCGCGTCCGACGTCCCTTTCACGACTCAAACGTTTGATGCCCTCGAAGTTTCCGAAACTCGTCCCTCGCGCACGCGCGAAACGCTCGCCCTCGCTCCACGTCCACCTCCCCCTCCTCCAACGGATCCCTCGCGTACACGTCCGCGTAACACTTGGCGCTCGCGCACCGCAACACGCAATTCTCAAACACCGCCGGATCGTCCTCCGACGAGCACCCCTCCCACGCCTCGTCCCGCGCGCGTCGCTCGCACGCGCGTCGGCGTTCGCCGAGCTCGCGGTCGAGCGCGTTCATCCTCGACCCATTCTTCTGTCGACGTCGCTGCGCCGACGTCAGGCCCTGCGGACGGGAACGACGGGGACGAATCCGCGCGCGTCGTCGTCGTCAGTCGGTCGGTCGTCACTCCTCGCTCGTCGCGCGAAGAATGAATGAATGAATGAATGAATTATTCATCGATCGATGACGCGCGTCAACCGTCGTCCAGACGCACCTCACCCCCCGCGACGCACGCCGCGAACACGAGCGCGAGGACGCACGCGCGCCCCCGCGCGCGTGACGCCCGCCTCCGCGCGCGAGACGCGCGCGAGACCATACCGTTCGCGCGCGCGAATGCCGACCGACCGACCGGTCGCGTCAGACGACGACGCCTCTCTTCGCCCTCGCGCGCGCCTCGCGTCTCCTCCGCGCGCATGCTCCCGCTGCTCGTCGCCGCGGCGTGCGCGAGCACGTTCGCGACGCTTCGCGAGGCGGCGCGAGACGCGCGCGCGGCGCGCGAGGCGACGGAGGATGTCCTCGCGCTCGCGCTCGACGTGAACGAGGGCGACGTCGCGCGCGCGGTGGAGGCGGACGCGCGGGCGCGGGAGAGACGGGAGAGACGGGAGAGACGCGCGTCGTCGACGTCGGCGTCGATGTCGGCGTCGACGCGGGGGGTGGAGGAGGGCGACGGCGATGAGGACGGGGACGAGGGACGCGAGGGACGCGGCGACGGCGCCGCGTGTCGGTTTTGTTTCGAAGAGCGGGGTGAGTTGGTGAGTCCGTGCGCGTGCGATGGTACGGGTAAGTACGTGCACGTGAGGTGTTTGCGTGAGTGGCAGCGCGTGTCGCTGGCGTCGTACGGGACGGAGGAGACGTCGTGTCGCGTGTGTCGAGCGCCGTTTTCGTTGCCGAAGGCGCCGCTTCGACAGCGGTTGCGACAGTGGTTTTCACCGCGGGCGGACGATCGCGTGGCGCAGTACACGCGCGTGTGGTTACAGATGATGCTCAATACCGCGCTTCCGGGAGAGGAATCGGAGACGTTGACGCGACCGACGCAGTTGGTGCCCCTGGTGTCGGCGACGGAGCTGCGCATTTGGGCCAAGAGGGAGATTCGGAAAGGAAACCGTCTCTTGAGATCCTTTGCCCTGTTCGGAAACGCGTGCGAAATCGCGTACAGTGCCTTCGTCATCGTCTACCTGAGCGCGGGAATGACGGGCATAGGCATAGAAGTCGCGTCTACGGCGGCGCTCGACGCCGCCGCGGCGCCGCTGGCGCTTCCGATGCACGGTTTCGCGCGCGGTTTGCTCAATTTTTGCACCGGCCCGCTCTCCGCCCTCGTGCGCCTGACGCAACCTCTGCACCACCTCGTGCATTTCTTCACCATGTACCCGAGTTACAATCTCGCCCTGGGCGCCCCAGACGCCGATCGAGACGACCGAAGAGGTCGCCGAGACGATCGACGCGCCGCCGGCGCGCCGCCTCGCCGCCGCCGGCCGCGTCTCGAGTTTTCCATTCACAACCATCGCACCATTTTTTGATCACGACGCGCGACGAACGAACGAACGAACGAACGAACGAACGAACGATGGAACGAACGAACGATTCTAGATTACACCGCACACATTTCTCTACGATTCACACCGATGTTGTAATTTCTACGCGCGCGCGCTCCGACTCCTCCACCTCTCGCGCCCACGCGGCGCGTCTCCCCTCCCCCTCGGCGCCGACGACGACCGCGTCCGCGAGCGCGCACCTTTCGGTCGACGTCGTCGCGCGCGTGATGACCCCTCTCGCGCACGCGTACTCCCCGATCGCGAGCGTCGTCGTCGTCGCGCGCGCGCGCGTCACCGTCACGCTCGACGCGCCGTCCGCGTCGAGTAACCGAACGACCCTCCCGTCGTCGCTCGCGACGTCGCCCTGCGTCCACGCGCGCGAGAAGGGCGGGGAATCGGACGCGGACGACGCTCTCCACGACGTCGTCGTCGCGCGCGCGTCGCTCGCGGGTACGAGATCGCGCGCGAGGGCGCGCACGGTGGTCTTCACGGTCGCCATCGTGTGACGCGCGAGAGATCCTCGAGGCGGACGGGGATGACGCGGGGTGGACGCGCGCGACGCGGGTCGCTCGCGCGCGCGTGCGATGACGCGCGCGGTGTCTCGCGCGCGCGAGGGGGGCCGGCGGTGGACACGGACGTCATCGTCAAGTGGGGGGTCGCGGTCGTCGTGGCCAAGGCGGCGAACGACCACTTTCGAGCGGTGTACGGGATCGACGCGTTCGGGACGATTCGACGGTTTTGGCGCAAGGTGGTGGATGATCTCAGGGGTGCGGTGCCGCGCCGGGGCGGTGGGAAGTTCAGGGGGCGAGGGCGAAAGGTTGGGAAAAAGAAGCGGTGAGACGGCGAAAGAGGGCCGAGGCGGCGTCGGCGGCGTTCTTGTCGACTATTTCTCAGTTGTCATTTCATTTGTAAAGCTATTAGATTAAGATACAATCTATCGTTCGGTGACACATTGCGCGCGTTTCGATACCGGCTGCGCGATCACGCAGAGTCGGTTTGGTACGGAACGGTGACGGAGGGCTCGTCCGCCTTGAGGTAGAGCTCGCTCTTCGCGCCGAGCATGATGCGCTCGAATTCTTCCCCATCGATGTTTTCCTTCTCCATCAACACGTCCGCGACCGCGTGTAACACGTCAATGTTGAGTTGCACCAAGTCCTTGGCGCGACGGTACGCCGCGGTGACCAACGTCTTGACTTCTTCGTCGACGACGGCGGCGGTGGCGGCGGAGTAATCCGCGCCGCGACCGACGTCGTTGCCGAGGAAGGAGTTACCACCACCGCTCTTGATGGCGATTTGACCAATCTTCTTGGAGAAACCCATCTGTTCGACCATCATGCGCGCCGTGCGGGTAACTTGTTGGAAGTCACCAGAGGCGCCGGTGGTGACGTCCTCGGCGCCGAAGATGAGCTCCTCGGCGACGCGACCGCCCATGGCGACAGCCATTTGGTTCTCGAGGTAGGTGCGAGAGTACAAACCAGACTCGAGACGCTCTTCACTCGGGGCGAAGAAGGTCAAACCACCGGCATTACCGCGCGGGACGATGGAAATCTTCGTCACGGCGTCGTAATCCGGCATGAGCGCGCCGACGAGCGCGTGACCAGCCTCGTGGTACGCCACGAGACGCTTCTTCTTCTCAGACATAACGGCGCCCTCCTTGGCGGCACCGGCGATGATGCGCTCGAGAGCGTCGGCGATTTCTTCCTTGGAAATCTCCGTGAGCTCACGGCGAGCGGCGAGAATGGCGGACTCGTTCATGAGGTTTTCCAAGTCGGCGCCGGTGAAACCCGGCGTGCGGCGCGCGATTTTGTCAAAGTCGACATCCTTGGCCAACGTCTTGCCCCGGGCGTGCACCTTGAGGATGCGAATGCGGCCGGCGACGTCCGGTCGATCGACGGTCACTTGACGGTCGAAACGGCCCGGACGAAGGAGCGCGCTATCGAGAACGTCCGGTCTGTTGGTGGCGGCGAGGACGATGACGCCCGTGTTGCCTTCGAAACCATCCATCTCGGTGAGGAGCTGGTTGATGGTTTGTTCGCGTTCGTCGTTACCGCCGCCCATGCCGGAGCCACGCTGGCGACCGACGGCATCGATCTCATCAATGAAGATGATGCACGGCGCCTTGGACTTGGCCTTCTCGAACAAGTCGCGAACGCGAGACGCGCCGACGCCGACGAAGAGTTCGACGAATTCAGACGCCGCGCAGGAAAAGAAGGGCACGCCGGCTTCACCGGCGACAGCCTTGGCGATCAAAGTCTTACCGGTACCCGGCGGACCGACCAAAAGGCAACCCTTCGGGATCTTGGCGCCGAGCGCGGTGTACTTGTCCGGGTTCTTCAAAAAGTCAACGACTTCTTGCAATTCCAACTTGGCGCCCTCGACCCCGGCGACGTCGGCAAAGGTGACGCCGGTTTCCGGAACCTCTTGAAACTTGGACTTGGACTTACCAAAGTCCATCGGGCCACCGCCCATGCCACCCATACCACCGCCTTCACCGCCCTGCGCGCGGCGGAACAAGAAGAACAAACCACCGAACGCGACGAGCGGGAACAACAAGTTGCCGATCAAGGACGCGACGTTGCCCTGTTGCTCGCCCTCGCTGACGGAGATGTCGACGCCATTCTTGGCCAAAATGTCGACGAGTTCCGGGTCATTCGGCAAGATTACGGTGGCGCGAGCGCCGTTGACCGCCGTCAATTGCAACGCGGAACCATCCTTGGAGAATCGCACGCGCTCCACCTTGCCGCTCATCACCGCCTTGATAAACTCGCTGTATCGCCAGTTGTTACCCTCCGGCAAACCATCCGTGGTCACCGCCGGCGCCTCCCTGGACGCCTCGGCGAAGATAGAACCACCGTCATTTTGTTGTTCGACGACTTGTTCCGTCGGCGCGGCGTCGGTGGCGAACCCGAAATCGGCGCGCGCCGCCCCCGCGAGCGCGCCGTTGACGAGCGTCGCCGCCGCGGCGAGCGTCGCCGCCGCCGTCTTGGTGGATTCAAAAGCCTGCGCCGCGCGCGAACGCCCATCGAAGCGTCACTCATCCGTCAGTCATCGCGCATTCTTTCACGCCTCCATTCCACGATCGCGATATCCCTTCACGCCGAGCGCGAGCCGAGACCCGTCCCGCGGGCTCTCGGCCACCGACCGCGCGACGTCCACGACGTCATCCATCCAACCATCCATTCATCCACCGGTATCCACACCCACGCGACGTCGCCCACCCCCCCCGCGCCCGACGATCCCGCGCACGAATTTCACGCGCACCGCGCCACCTCCTCGCGCGGCTTCCCCCCCCCCCTCGCGCGCGCCTCGCCTCGCGTCCCATCGGCACCCTCGTCACCCACACGGGGCGCGTCCTCCATCGCGTACCTCATCACCGTCGCGCACCGCGCGCGTCGTCGTCGTCATCGCCCTCGCGACGCGTCGCGTCGCGTCCGTTCTTTTTTTCGTCGTCGCTCTCGTCGTCGCTCGCGACGGCGTCACCGCGCGCGCGCGCATCGTCGTCGGCATCGTGCGCGCGTGTGCCGCGCGCGCGTGACGTCGACGTCCGTCGGTCGTCGCGTGTATGTATTTATCTCCACGCGATCGATCGATCCGATACCGCTCGCACCGTCTCGAGTACGGTACGCGCGGGGTGTGCCGTGACGTCACGGCGACGCGCGCGTGCCGTGCCGTGAGGTTTGATGGTGTGCGGAGGCGTACTATATGAAGCGTGGAGTCGTGACTCGTCGATGTGTCCACGCGTCCGTCCGTCCCTCGCCCCAATCAATCCGAGGATGTCTCCCGCGGCGCGCCCGGAGACGACGACGGCGCGCGCGAGGCGCGGGACTCGAGCGAGTGGACGTCGTCGATCGAGGGCGTCGTTCGTCGTCGAGTTCGCGCGGTCGGTCGGTCGTCGAGCGCGCGAGGACGCGCGCGAGGAGGCGGGCGAGGACGGAGACCTCGGTGGTTCGGTGTCGGACAACGCGATCGAACGCGGGCGTGGACGCGCGAGAGCTCTGGGGGGCGGGTGGTGAGAAGCGAGAGGCGCGAGAGTGAGATAACCGCGCGTGGTTCGTGCGCGAGACGACGGTGGGCGATATGCGTCGAGGCGATGAGGGCTCGGATGACGAGGAGGAGGAGGAGGAGCGCGACGACGACGACCGCCGGGACGACGACCGAGACCGGTACGAGGAGGAAGAGAGAGATCCGCGAGAGTACGTGTCCCCGAGAGAGGTGTTGCGACGCGTGCGCGAACGAATCGCGCTGGCGGACGAG
>Ga0066845_10000323_pt1 | contig 14911 bp, 14 predicted proteins | sample ETNtaG_31_FD_65488 | JGI IMG/M metagenome (GOLD analysis project Ga0066845, IMG submission 65488) | Marine microbial and viral communities from oxygen minimum zone, Eastern Pacific Ocean - ETNP201310SV78 | ecosystem: Environmental > Aquatic > Marine > Oceanic | place: Pacific Ocean: Eastern...
ATACTTCTATTATATATTCTAAATTTCTTCTATAAACTTGTAAACCTTTTTTAGGATCAATATCAAGATTTATTTTTCCTTTGGAAATAAAATCAAGTAGTGAGTTCCTAACTCCAATTGGGAACCATTTCTCCAAAATATAATTGATAAACTGAAAGGGTAAAAAAGGTATCTTTTCACCTATTTCAAATTTCCAATAGTTCTCTCCAAGATTAATTTTTGAGTGGCTATAATCATACTTAAAATTTGGAGTTAGATATGAACTAATGTCATTGTGTGCATGATAAATAATTATCATATCAGGATTAGTCTCGACAATCTCAAGTATAAACCTTACTAATATGTCTGCAGAGTTGTAACCTCCAAGGCCAAAATTATTAACTTCAACTTCTCGACTACATAATTCATTTAGTAATTTTTCTAATTCTAAAGGATAAGAATAATTCTTGTTACCTTCAGATATGTAATTACCTGTGGTTGATGCCCCAAGACAATTAATACGATACAAATGTTCAGGCTTATTAATAGATACATCCCTATCTCCGTTTGGCCCATTTGCAAATCCCATATTGTTTGTTGTTAATTCACTATGAGCAAATTTTCCTCTGTTAAGAGGGTAATTTGTATTAATATTTCCACGAATTTTGAAATTAGGCTTATTTACATAAGGGATATAAGGATGAGGCTTGGCATATAAATTTTTAGCTTTAGCTCTTTTTTGAGGAATATACATTTCCCTCTTAATTAAGAAGTATAAAAATCTAAAGGAAATTTCGGCTAAAATTAAAATGGTAAGGGAGATAACAAAATAAATTATTATAACAGCAAGAACTTTAAAGATGAACAAATCAAAGTAACCACTTGAAGAAAATTTTTCTAAAAATAATGGCCAAATAAAAATGACAGTTATCAATAAAGGTACAAGTGTGAATAAAGAAAATAGGGTAAGAAACCCTCTTCTAATACTAAAAAGTTGGTGTTTAACTATATTTTTTAACAACGAAATAATTTTTTTATTATTTATTATTTACCAAAGAGGGTAGATATCATCAGTACTTTCTTCTTTAGTATCTGGTTTTATCTTGTTGGCTTTTGAATCAGCCTTTTTCCTATTGCTTTTAAAATAAGACAAAAACTTATGAATTGTATTTTTAAAACAAGTTGTACTCATTTCTTCTTTTACTAAATTTTATATTTATTAATCTAACTTAAAATGACTTTTGTAATCTTCAAATAAAGAAGAATCTTGATCTTCCTTTTTAAGGATGCAATTACCAATAACTAGAACATCCATATCAGTTCCCATGAAACATCTAAACGCATCCTTTGGGCTATTTACTATTGGTTCACCCCTTATGTTAAAGGAAGTATTAATTAAAACAGGACAATCTGTTAACTCATAAAATTTAGAGATAAGAGCGTGATATTTTGGATTTGTTTTTTTATGAACTGTTTGAATTCTTGCAGAATAATCTACATGAGTTATTGCTGGTAAAGAAGAACGCTGTAGATATAATTTATCCATGCCAAAAAAATTTTTGTCCTTGCCGTGCAAGTCCTTTCTGTGTATTTTTTTAATTTCTGAAACAATTCCCATATAGGGGCTTTTTGTATCAAGATCAAACCATTCGGATAAAGTTTCATATAAAATTGATGGAGCAAAAGGTCTAAAAGATTCTCTGTACTTAACTTTTAAATTAAGTGTTTTCTGCATTTCCGGTGATCTTGGATCACCTAATATTGACCTTGAACCCAAAGCTCTAGGACCAAACTCCATTCTACCTTGATGCCAGCCTACTGCCTTTCCATTTATCAATAAATTACACGTTGTTTTTAAAAGATCTTCATCTTCCAATACTGAGAAATTTGCCCCCAAATCATTTAAAGATCTCTCAACTTCTTCTTGTGTAAACTCTGGACCTAAATAACTCCCTTGCATGGAATCATCTTTATTTACATTCCTATGTTTTTTTAACATCTTATAATAAGTTGCTAGAGCTGCTCCAAGAGCGCCACCTGCATCTCCTGCTGCTGGTTGAATCCATATATTTTCAACTAACCCTTCCTTTAATAGCTTACCATTTGCAACACAATTTAAAGCTACACCTCCTGCCAATACTAAATTTCTTTCTCCAGTCTCTTTTAGAACAAACTGAGATAATTTCATTACTATCTGTTCAGTTACAAGCTGTATACTTGCAGCTAGATCCATATCTCTTTGAGAAATATCTGTTTCTGGCTTTCTTGGAGCTGAACCAAAAAGAATATGAAATTTTTTTGTGGTCATCTGAAAACTATTTCCATAACCAAAGTATGACATGTCTAAACGAAAACTACCATCATCTTTTATATCTACTAAATTATCTTTAATTAAATCTACATAAATTGGATCGCCATAAGCAGCTAAACCCATAAGCTTATACTCACCAGAATTAACTTTAAAACCTAAATATGATGTGAAAGCAGAATATAGAAGTCCTAAAGAGTGGGGGAAATGGATTTCTTTAAAAATGTCAATTTTATTTCCTTTTCCAACTCCGTAAGAAGTAGTTGTCCATTCTCCAACACCGTCAATAGTTAATATTGCTGCGCTTTCAAAAGGGCTAGGATAAAAAGCACTTGCAGCATGACTTAAATGATGCTCAGAAAAAACAAGCTTTTCATTCCATTTAGAGTTTAAGCTCAATTTTTTTAATTCTTTTATTAGTTGTCTTTTAAGGAAAATTTTACTACTCAACCATTCAAACATTGATTCTTTAAAATATCTGTAGCCACTTGGAAAAAAAGACACATGTGTTTTAATTAGTCTGTCAAATTTCATAAAAGGTTTTTCATAGAAACAGACATAATCAATATCATCTATTGATAATTTACAGTAATCTAAACAAAATTTTATTGACTCTTTTGGATAGTTCTTGTCATGTTTTATTCTTGTAAATCTTTCTTCTTGTGCTGAAGCAACTATTTTTCCATCTACTAATAAAGTGGCAGCGGAATCATGATAAAAAGCAGATATTCCTAATATTTTCATTTAATATAAATTAAAATTTTTTTCTTTAAAATTGTTTATTAAAATCTTCTGTTTCTTCACCATTTTTTTCATGCTTTAAAAGCCAATAACTATTTTTATTTTGATCAAATTTAGTAGGAATAAACTTTTTATTAATTAACCTTAATAAAATTGAAATAGGGCAGATTATTAATAGATAAAGTATAGGTATAAAACATGAAACTATTCCTTTTTTAATTTGATTAGTCATAATAAATTAAGCTTTAATAGAATTATTGAATTTAACAAAATGAGATAAAAATATATTGTAAGTACTAGAATATGTAATTATTAATTTTAAAGTTATTTATACACCTTTTGAAACAATTTCTTTAAGTATTTCTATAGTCTTTACTTTATTTTGATTCACGTTGTAAGTTAAGTATTTTCTTTTCCAAGATTTATAGAATACTTCATTAATTTTCCAAAAAAATAAATTTTCCTGCTGATAATTATCAATATCAATACAGTTTGATTTCAAATTTTTTGAATGTAGAAGTATCTGTTTATCTAAAACTGGATTAATACGTTTAATCAAGTTTGATGTAATAAAAATTATTGGCTTTTTACTCAAAACAGCAAAATTTACTGCAGTTGAATTATGAGAAATTACTCCTCGTGATGATTTAATTATTTCACATGTTTTATTGAAATAAATCTTTCGATTTTCAAAATAATTTTTGGTTTTATATTTCTCTGCTTTTGGATGAGCACAAATGACAACTTGCATTTTTAATTTTTTTTCTATGTGGGAGAAAAATAAATTTAATTCATTATAATATTCTGACTCTGGTACAGTGTCTATATTAAGTAATTTAAAATCAGGATGAAAAGGCATATACTCATCTATAAATACTAGAATATTATTGTCTAATGCTAATTCATAATTAGCATCATCGTAAATTTCTTTATCTATTGAATTTATATAATACTTTTTAGATTTTTTTAAATCTATTTCTGATCCAACTCCTATAGTCTTATAACCATCTAGCCCTGATATTAAAAGATAATTAAATGTATTTACAACATTTAAATACTTAAATAAAAAAGCTATTCTATTTTTGAAAAAAATTATAATTCTATTGAAGTTAATATTATTTAATTTGTTAATGCGTTTATATTGAGGTAGCGCACCTCTTGCAAAAAAAAGTGTTTTACAATTATATTTTTTTAAAAAGTAATACAAAACTAAAGACCTGTATTCAAATGCAATAGATGTTATATAAAGTGTCTTTTCATTATTCTGAAGTTTTATTTCATTCTTAAACTGTGCGTGGTTACAAATATTTTTTTCAAAAATATTTTTTTCATCATTTGTTTTTAAACTAAATAAAACTTCTGTAAGATTCCAAAATTGAACATCTAAACCTTTTATATTTTTTAATTCATGAACATAAAAATCCTTTGATAAATTTCTTAAAGGAAGACTGCTTAAATATACAATTTGATTATAACGAATATGCTCCATCTACCTCTAAATCTGCTTAATTTCAATAATCCTAGACATTTGATTTATTAAATCATAACCATCCCAATTTAAAGAGAAATTTAAGGTGCTACCTATTGGAACTACACGATCTATACCTAAAGGTTTGTTGTCTTTAAAAAAGCTTACCAAATCTTCTTTACTAATTCCATAGTGAGACATAGTCTGATAATTTCTTTTAATCAACTTATTAATTTCATTTATATGATTAATTTCAAACTCATTAAAATAACCACTTGTACACCTATATTTGTCAATGTCTTCGTAAATACTTGTATTATTTATTCTCCAAATTAAATTGTTTTTACTTTCGGTTTTAGATATTGAATTTTGGGCCATTGATTGATTATAAAAAGTAACCATCTTATCGACTGCTGTAATTTCGTGGAGCAGGTAATTCTTATCTGTAATTGTTTTTTCCAAGATATCCCAAAATATTCCTTTTGCTTTTTTTATATCATTTCGTTTGCCAATCCAAAATAAAGAATGAGGTGCTGTACAAGCATTTTGATCAAATAAATACGTATCATTATAAAAAGATTCACTTAGTTTAGCTTTTTCATTTAATGCCAAGTATTTCTTTGCATCAATTACGCATATTGAATAACGATCTGGGAAAGATATGTCTATGGATCTTGGATTTGAAACTATCTTTTTAACATTTGATACAGTTTCATTTCCACCCCATATAACTCTTATATCACATATTCTTGAAATTTTAGCTGTAATGTCTGAGTCTGTATCATATTTTACAATAAAAATTCTTTTCTTTAATTCCTTATATTTATTTTTTGCAAGTGATATGTTTATTGCATTAATAATAATATCTATTTGTTCAAAATATTCAGATGGTATCTTAACAATATTTATGTTTCCTGAAAATAATCCTGCAATTAAACTATAGGCAAAATTTACTGGCACATTACTTGGCGCTATGTGGAATGCAATACCTTTTCCGATCCTAATTTCATCAGGATTATAATGATTCGCTTTTAATTTAGATATATTTGCTTTTCTACAATAAAAAGCAAAAGTTGCAACATCTGGAAATTTTTTTGTTCTAGGATCTTTTAATAAAAAAATAGATAGATCACTTAACCAGTTACAGGTTATTGAGGAAAAGACTTCTAAAGAATTTAATTTCTTTAGTTCTTCTGTATCTAAATTTATGTTTGTTAAGTTAGTAAGATTATGTATTTTAGTTTCCATCGCTATAAGTATCGCTGCAACCTCTAAGTTCTGCATTTTTAATTCTACCGGTTATTTTAAAATATTTTCCTTTTCTTCCACATGTGCAATCATCCTCTCCAACTATATATCCAGTATCTTCAGTAAGAATAGAGTGTCCTGGGTAACTATGAGGAATTAATGAGATAAGTTGAATAATACCTTCTTCTCCATTATCTAAAACTTCAAAATTTTTAAAATCTCTAATAATTATATCAGAATATTCTGATGTGTGTAAATAACCTTCGCCACATTCCATGTGAATCGAGCCTGTCTGTTCTACCATACCATAATAATCATGAACTCGGTTGATATTACAAACACTCTTTAAATTTTTTCTAAAAGTTTTACTATCAACAGCTATATTTATTAACTTCTTCCAACCACCACCATGAATAAGAACTCCATTAGATAGATCTAATTTTAAATTATTCTTTTCTAGATCTTTATAAAAATTCTCATATACAATAGAGGTAAATCCAAATAGTAAAATTGTTTTATCCTTATTTTGTTTAACAAAGTCACTAACCTTGTCATAATTAAGTGTCATGTCATTATTTAAAGCAAATATTTTTTTAGAACCAAAAAATGAAAAACCTAAAATACCAGCTGTTCTAGCAGAAATTTTTTTTTTATTTTTTACAGTTTCCTCAGAGTCAATTATTATCATAGGAGCTCTCGATTTTCCTAGAAAATTTGACATAATTTTTGTTAAAACTTTTGTTTGAATGACAGAAGTGAATTTATCAATGTAAATTTTAGAAACCTGTTGTCCTGAAGTACCAGACGAGGTCATCGTCTTAATTATTTGACTATTTCTAATTGATTTCAATTCATGTAGTTTGAATAATCTCACTGGTAAAAAAGGAAAATTTTCTGTAGAACTCATTTTTTTAATGTCAAAACCTATAGATTTCATCATTTTTTTATAATTCAAACATTTACTTATGTGATGATTAAATAAGAATTTTAATTTTGAATTAATAAATTCATTTTTTTCTTCTTTTCTCATTGAATACAATGAGAATTCCTCAAAGCCTAATTCATTATTATTCATTAATTTTTAATTTACTGTATAAAACTTTTCCCGAGCTATTTTTGGTTAAAGTTTTAATATTTAATATCTGAAAAGCAGATTTTTGAATCTTAAGTTTCTTTAAAATATTATATACCTTATTCTTATTGTTGATATCTGTTATAAAAACCTTCAATTTATCGTCATCTCCAGTACATGCAGATTCAATTCCGTTGTTCTTTATATGGTCTTCTATTTCATCTAAACTAAACCTATTCCCATAAATCTTAATAAATCTTTTTTTTCTTCCCGTTATAAAAAAATATCCTTGTTCATCCTTATATGCTAAATCTCCTGTATAAAGAGTATCATTCAACTCAGCAGCTTTGGATAAATCAAATTTCTCACTCGCATAACCTAACATAACATTTTTGCCAATATAAACTAGTTCACCTTCAATATTTGCTAATTCAATTTTTTCATTTTTATCATTTACTAATCTAAATTCACCACCTGGTATAGCCTTTCCAACACTTCCTAACTTTTCTAAAATTTTATCAGGATTTAAATAACTTAACCTTGAAGTACCCTCTGTTTGTCCATACATAACAAAGAAATCAATATTTTTACTCAGACATTGATTTGCAAATTCTTTGATAATACTGTTAGATAATTTACCACCAGCTTGTGTTATATATCTGATACTAGGGAGATCCATCTTAAAAAATCTAAGTTTTTTTAGAATTTCATATGTGTATGGGACACCAGACAATGAAGTAACATTATTTATTTTCAATAACTCCCAAAAGTCTCTTTGAATTATACTTTTTTTAGTAACAACTATTTTAGCCCCAACATATAAATGACTATTAATTATCGACAGTCCATATGAGTAGTTCATAGGTAAATTTGTTATAGCAGTTTCATCAGAATTTAAGTTTAAATAATTGCTAATTGAAATAGCATTAGATAATAAGTTATTATATGAAATTCTGATTAATTTTGGACTTCCTGTACTTCCTGAGGTTGACATTAAGATTGCTAATTCTGAATCTAATTCTGTTTGAAACAAATTTCTAGCTTTTAAAACTGTAAAAGAATTATATGTTAGAAATTCAGAATAATTAAAATCATAATTTTGATTAGTTATTGGACTAAATATATATGAAGGAGAGTATTTCTCTATAATATCTATGATTAAAGACTCTTCTATATCTGAATTTATTATAATTGGAACAACACCATTATTAATAAAACTAACATATAAGGAAATGGAATCAATAGTATTATTACATAAAAAAATTATTAATTCTCGCTTTCTTAAAAATGAATTTATAAATAAGTCAGATTGCTCAATTATATTTTTTAATAAATACTCTTTGCCATTTTCTCCTATTAATATTGAGTTTTCATTGAACATATTATGCATCAATTATTCAAAATGATCTTCAGTTAATAAACTATCTTTTGATATTGGTTTTATTATTTTCTTGTTTAAGTATTTATCCCATTCTGACACACATATACCAGTTCCTGGTCTTTTTGCTTCTAAACAATCTTCAGTTAGAATATCACCTATTTTCATTTCTTTAGTCGTCACTAAACTTCTTCTCATTTTTTTACTTTGCGCAATTTCCTCATCGGAGACAACTTTCTCGTGAGTACCCAAAGCATAAAAAGTATTTTTAATTGAAGTAACCATTTCAGTTAATTCTTTTTCTTCTATTGCCATTTGATTGTCCATGCCAATTACGCTTGAATCAAGAGTAAAATGTTTTTCAATTACACAGGCTCCCATTGCAATTGAGGCAACACCAATTTCAGTCCCCAATGTATGATCAGAATATCCAATAGCAATATTTGGGAAAGATTCTTTAAGAAATCTAATATGATTTAAATTAATTAATTCTGGAGGTGCAGGATAGATAGAAATACAATGAAGTAATATTACATTTGATGCACCTTCAGATTCTAGTAATTTAATTGCTTTGACTATTTCATCAAAATTAGCCATACCTGAAGAAATAATAATAGCTGATTCTGTCTTTGCTAAGTATTTTAAATAACGATAATTATTAATATCCATTGAAGCTACTTTTATGAAGGGTACATTACATTTCTTTATTAAGAAATTAGCTTCATCAATTGAATAAGGAGTAGATGCAAAATCAATATTTACGGACTTACAATATTCAGATAAAGTTTTCTGATCTTTTTCGTCAAGTGAAAATTTTTTCACAAATCTTTTAGCCATTGGGTTTTCTTTGTAAAAATCAGAGCTATATAGACTTTCAGCTGACCAAGATTGAAATTTAACACAATCAGCACCAGCTTTTTTTACAGCATCAATTAGATCTTTGGCTTTCTCAATATCTCCAAAATGACTAGTGTTAACTTCTGCAATGAAATACGGAGCAAATTTATCACCTATTTTTCTGTTATTGTTTAATATTATTTCCATTTATTGATCTATTGGGTTGATTATCATTTCATTTAAAAAAATATCTCTATCCAAAAAAGGGATTTGATCTTCTAAAGGTCTACTTACATATTTTCCTTCCAAGTTTTTAGAAGTACTAACCTCTATGTATGATTGATCCTCTCTACACATTATTTCAATTAAAATTGGTGCCTTTAGATCTATTACACCTTCCAACTTCGATCTTAAAGTTTCTTTTTTATCAATTTTTAAATATTTTAAATCAAAAGCATTGGCTATTTTCTCAAAATCAGGACAGCTAACCCCATCTGATGGATCTACCCCAATAGTTCTCCTTCTGAATAAGTCTTTTTGTCTTCTTCTAATGATACCATAAACATTATTATTAATAACAATTATCTTTGCAGGAATTTTATTATGCTTAATTGTTTGTAATTCTTGAAGATTCATCATTATAGACCCATCCCCAACCACTACAAAAACATTATCCTTTTTAGCATAATATGCTCCCACTGCTCCAGCTAAAGCATACCCCATAGCACCTTGTGAAATAGGGTGTATAGAATCCTGGCCATTTTTAAATTTAATATTAGTAGGAAGTATTACCTCATTATAGCCTGAGTCTGTTACAATTGAGCACTTATCAGGAAGAATATCACTTAGCACATCACATAATTCGTATAAATCTGTTTTTGTTGATGCTTTAAATTCCGGTTCAACAGAACCAAACATTTTTTTCCAGTGCAAACATTTATTCAACCAATTTTCAATTTTAAGCTTAAATTCTACTTCCAAGAGTTTTTCTAAAAAAACTTTTGCATCAGAATGAATAAATTGATCAATTCTGACTGTCTCTTTTTTAAACTCATCTTGATCTATGTCAACAACTACGATTTCAGCTTCTCTTGCAAATTTACAGAAGTCATTTCCAGTTGCATATGAAGATAATCTATTACCAATTACTAAAACTAAATCTGAATTTTGTAAAGCAAAATTACCTGCTCTTGATGCACCCATAGCTCCAATTGACCCTATAGATAATTCATTAGAGCTACCATAAATATCACATGCAGAATTAGAAAATACTACAGGAATTTTATTCTTCTCAACAAAGGCTTGAAAAGTTTTCTCTGAATTTGAAGATTTAATCCCAGAACCAATTAAAATGATTGGTCTTTTTGATTTACTTAGTTTTTCCTTTATTAAATCAATTTCATTTTCATTTGGATTAACAGGTTTTTTAAAAACAATTTTCCTATCAATGAATGATTCATCAAAATTAATTATTGCACTTTGAATATCTAAAGGAATATCTATCCAAACTGGACCTTTTCTTCCTTCTAGTGCTATTCTTATTGCATTGTCCAATTCTTCAATGATATTGTTAGGCTTAGTAATCATCAAAGAATATTTAGTAATAGATTTTACTAGAGGAATAATATTTGCTTCTTGTTGACCGTAGGTTCTTATAGGGGCTTTTGTAAAATTTGTAGTCTCATTTAAAGTATTATTTCCAGAGATAAAAAGACACGGAATATTATCTTGCCAAGCTGATAAAACTGCAGTTATAGCATTTGTACTTCCACATCCGGTTGAAACTAAACATGCTCCTAATTTATTTGATTTTTGAGCATAGGCAACGGCAGAAAATCCAGCAGCTTGTTCATGATGTGTAGCTATGTTATTAATTTTTTTATGTTTTGCTACAGCATCAGTAAGAAATAATATACCACGTCCAGAAACTGAGAATAATGTATCTGTGCCTAAAGCGTAGATTCTTGATATAATATAATCGGATAATCTCACTTTAACTCTTAGGCTTTAAGCTAGATAAAACATCTGGAAGACAAACTGTGAATTCAGCTTGACATGCTAAGTTATCGTCAACAGACCCCTCTGCTACCCCTATAGCAATACCTCTTTTAAAAGAAACCAATTTTGCATTTATTTTGAGCACATCGCCAGGAATAACCATTCTTTTAAACTTTACGTTATTAATGCTAATAAAATTTGTTTTTTTACCCTTATGCTCCTCTAATGTCAAAAATGTCATTATGAATGTCTGAACCATTGATTCGACTAAAATGAAACCAGGAACACTTGGATCATCTTCAAAATGTGCTGGAAAAAACCACTCATTATAAGAAAAACATTTGATGGAATTTGCCTCTTTACCGGGGATGGTATCTACTATTTTATCAATAAAAAGAAGTGGGTGTCGATTTTTTTGACATGCCATAATTCCGGGTATATCTAAATTAATTTTATCCATTGATGTCTATATTATATTTCCCAACAATTTCCATACCTTTTTCAAAACTTGAAAAATCAATAATGTCATCTATATCCATTTCAATATCGAAAGCTTCTTCCAAATCAGTCATTAGGCCCATATGTCCTACACTGTCCCATTCATCTATATCTTGATATTTTAAACCTTTTAATTGATTTTCTTTAATTTGAAAAGCTTTGATAAAAACGTCTTTATATTTTTTTAAATTTTCCATGAATTATTATTATAGTTACTAAAGTTATTATTTATGTTAATGCTATTATTATTTTTCTAAAAATTATATTAAAAATTAGCTTGGTCTATCTTGATCTCCATCACCTCTAAAAATAACAAAATCATCATATTTGCTTATATATGAGAACTCAATTTCAATATTTTTTTGAACAAATGGTTGAAAAAAATTTGGAATGATAATATTATCTGAAGAAAAATCTAATTTTGAAAATCCTATTTTTTTAAATGTTGTTTCTGAAATCCCATAATTTAGAACATCAATATATTCTGAATCCTCCATAGAAAGTAAATTTTCAAATTGTTTTTTTAAGGACTCAATATTATCAATATCTCCATAAATATCTACAATCCTGAGACAAGATCTATCAGAATAAATCTGCTTTCTAATAATAAAAACACATTGGATATTATTTTTATGATTTCTTAATCCGTAAAAAAAATATTTATAAACTGGATGTTTTTGATACCTATTTATTAAATAGTCAATTGTTTTTTCAGGCTTATATTTATGAGATAATTTTAAAACTGATAAATTATCAATTTTGATTAACGTTAAATTAGAATCTTCAATATTTAAATAACTTTTTTGCTCTTTTTTTCTTTTTAATATTTTATACTCTTTAAAAGAATTATTAATTATATAATAGTGATTTAAGGAATTTATTTCTAAGTTCAACTTTTTATAAAAAAATTTTGCTTGCTCGGAAATGCCAACAAATCCAATAAATTTAGGAGTTTCCGAACTTATCATTTTTTTTAACAAAAAGTGTCCAGCAGCTGGTGGAGCTAATTTGTTTACTGACCAAATCGCTCCGAAATAATCTTTATTGTTTGCTAAGTTAGAATCGTATTGATTTGTTGGAATAAAACCTATTATTCCACAAATTTTATCTTCATATTTAAAAATATAAAAATTATAAAAAGAATTATCTAGATGTTGCCAATTAAATAAATCTTCATTTCTAACTAAAATGTGATTTCTTTGCCAGAAATTATCAATGTAAGAAACTAATAACTCCTTGTCAATTGTTTTACATTTTTCAATTTTCACTACTTATAAATTAAATTTTGGATAATCATTGGTGTCCAATCTTGGTATTTCCAATAAATTATCTTTTAGATCATTGAATTTATTTGGTTTAGTTGTTAATCCTATTTTAAAATCATGTTTCTTTAGTAAACTAAGAGTAGTAGTGTTATAGTTGCCATACGGGAAACACATTGATAGTAAAAATGATTCATTTTGATAAATGTTCTTTAAAAAAAATTTAGATTCAACAATTTCTTTTTCCTGGTCTAATTCACTTAACGAATCGAACCAATAATGAGATTTTCCATGAGAGCCTATATGCATCCCCATATCTTTCATTTCTATTAATTGATCGAAATTAAGATAAAAAACCTCTTTGAGGTAGTCAATTGGAAAATCTGAAAAATCAGTTAATAAATCGTCACATAGCTTACTTCTTAATTCATAATCAAGTTTAGTTTGGAGTAATCTTTTAATTATAACTGTAATTTTATTATCATATCTATCTGCGGTGTCTATGGAATTAATGTAATAATCTAATTTTTTTCCTGATTTATTCCTTTTATTAAAGTGATATTTCAGTCTCTTAAAAATTGTCTGTTCTTCGGCAGAGGCAAGAATAACATGGATTTTATTTACATCTAACAAACTGTTCTTATCAACAACATCAACAGGTGGAAAAAATGCACCTTTAATATTATTTTTCAATAAAACTTCCAAAACAAAATTGTAGTGATCTATATATCCATCATCAAAAGTTAGAACACAGTTTTTTTGATTTTGATTAAAATCATTATTGAAAAAGTCCTCGAGGCTTATAATGTTATAATTTTTTTTCAAATAATTAATTTGAAATTTAAATTCTTTAATGTCTAAGCCTTTAATCTTTGGAAATAAAGAGTTTCTTATATCTCTAACATAATGATACATTATAAACTCTACCATAATTTATTTTTAAAAAAATTGAAATAAATAATCAGATGCAGGTCCAGCCACCATCTATTATTATATTTTGACCTGTAATATATTTCGAATCATTAGATAGTAAAAAAATTACTGCAGGCGAAATATCATCTGGACTTCCCATTCTTCCCATGGGGACTCTTTTCTCGTAATTTTGAATAAAAGTTATATTCTGTTTATCATAGATTCCGCCTGGAGAAATAGCATTAACTCTTATCTGTTTTGGACCAAAATAGGATGCCATGTAGCGAGTTAAATTAATTAGACCTCCTTTAATTGCAGAATAAGCAGCAGGAGTTGTCATATTTGTTTCATTATAAACTGAAAAATCTGGAGCTACAATACCATATATAGAAGCCATGTTTATGATACTCCCCTTATTTTGTTTCTCCATTAGATTGGCAACTTGTTGTGATAAATAGAAATAACTGTTTAGTTGCCATTCAAGATTCTGCTTCCAGGAATCTAATTCTATATCTTCAAACTTATTGCCCCAATCATCACTTCGAGGATATGCATTATTAACTAACCCATCGATTCTTTTGTATTTTTTTAAAACTAATGATAAAGCATTATCAATAGAATCTTTATTAGTAATATCACACTCTACGTTAGAAAGGTCATCGTTAGTTTTATGGCTTATTTCAAAATTGATACAAAATGCACCTTCTTGTCTGATTTGCTCTACTATTGCAGAACCCAACAGGCCATTACCACCGGTAACAATAATAATTTTATTTTTTAATTTATCGCTCATTTATTTTAGAATAGAATTTTATAATTATTTTTAATTGAGTCTTTTAAATTCAGTTTGACAAACATCGGAAATCAAATGATCATCTACAGAGTCTACCCCTCTCTCGAAATCTCCAATTTTTCTAAAAACCTTATCAAGTGAATCAAAATATTCATTAAGTATTTTATTAGAATGTTTTGTTGAAGTATAAACAACGTTAGCAGCAAGGAAATTTTTCTCTAACATACTTTGGGTAATGTAGGTTTTATATTTTAACCAATTATCAGATTCAATTATAAAAGTTGCTAAAGCATCCATACCTGTTATTTTTATACTAATGTTGTGGTTAGATGCCAACTTTCTCCAATTATTCTTAATAGTTTTTCCTTTAGCAGTAATTATTTCCCATGATTTTACCTTCTCCATTTCTTTAAGAGT
>Ga0066845_10000326_pt1 | contig 14832 bp, 12 predicted proteins | sample ETNtaG_31_FD_65488 | JGI IMG/M metagenome (GOLD analysis project Ga0066845, IMG submission 65488) | Marine microbial and viral communities from oxygen minimum zone, Eastern Pacific Ocean - ETNP201310SV78 | ecosystem: Environmental > Aquatic > Marine > Oceanic | place: Pacific Ocean: Eastern...
TTAAGGATAATATTAATGTCAATATCCAATATTCCTTAATGTTAATATTAGTTTTATTTATGTATTTCTTGAAATTTGATATGTTTTTATCAATAATTTCAAGATTTAAATTGTAATTTTTTTTCCAACTGTTAATTTCATTTCTACTAGTTAGTTTTATATTACTTTCTTTATTATCAAAATTAAATGCAATTTTGTCTACTATTTTGCTTTTATTTCTAAGATTATATACTCCATTTTTTGATAGAATATTTTTAATTATATAATGTATTTCTCCTTCAATACTTTTACTTTCAACAATATGCTCACTATTTCCATCAGTCAAATTTAGTATTTCATTTTTTGAATTATTATGTTTCGATTTAAAAAAAGTTGTATTCTTTAATAAATAGTATACTTTTTGATTTGATAAAGATTGTGAGCCAATGTTCATTAAAAGTGGTACAAATATTGAATGTTGAGTTAAATTATTTTGTTTGTTATCTAAAGTACTATTAAACATATATATAAATTTATTATCCTTTTTATATATTGATAAAAATGGATCCCCATTTTCTAAATAAAGTATATTAGTAGTTGGATATTTTTTATTTTTTACTAAATGAATATTCGAATAAGGATAAATAATGTTTTCTAATTTATTGTCAAAAACATTTTTAAAAATTGGGTGTTCTTCATCAAGTTTATTTATTTCATATTTATTTTTATTAATACTATTGATTGTATTAAGTTCTAGCTTAGATAATGAATTATTAAAATTTTCAATTTCAATATCATTTGGTGGTACAATAACATAATTAAATGAATTTATTTTATCTTTTAATATTTTAATTAAAGCATTTGGGAAGCTATTTATTTCATTTATTATAACTAAATCATATTTTCTAATGGTATTATAATTTAAATTATTGATGTTAGTTGCATAATAATTAAATAGTGTACTATCTTGACTAAATATTGCATTAATGTATTTATTATTATTTCGATTATTTATGCATAAAATCTTTGTTTTTTTATTTTGATTTAAACTAAAATAACATTTGTTATCATAAGTTATGGGTGAATCATTTATTTTTAGGTATCCAGAAACAGAAATACTAGATTTTTGATCAAATTCAAAGTTTATTGTTTTTGTTTCACCACTCTTTAAATTAATAAATTGTTGAGATTTTTGTTGTTCATTTATGTATAAGAAAACTACTTTATCAGAGACTTGTATATCACTGTAGTTAGTTATTTTTGCATATAGTGTAATATTATCAGAGGATTTGTTTATTGGATTCATTAACCACATAGAATCAATACTAACATTATTTGTTTTATGATCTACAGGAACAATTGATAAGTCAAGAGATGAATCAATGTATTCAATGTTCTGGATATCAAAAGATGATTTTTGCAAATCAGAAATAAAATAGATTTTTTTCTTTTCTTTGATGAAAGATGTTAATGATAGAATTTCAGAAAAATTTTTTCTTTGGTAAGAACTTTCAATTTTATTAATTTCATTTATAAAATCTTTTGGTGCAAACTTATATTTATTCTTAGCAGAAAAATTGTTTGTAATTAAATATAGATTTTTGTTAGAGTTATTATTTGCTATGATTTTAGCTTTTTCTTTTGCAATATTTAGAGCACGTCCAAATTTTGTTTCTGCATCCATACTAAATGAATTATCTACATAGATTAAAATATTTTCTTGATTATTTTTATTTTTTAATGAAATATATGGCTGAGCAAATGTTAAAACCAAAAAGATAATTGCTAAAATTCTTGATATAAGAATTAAAATATTTTTAAGTTTTAGTTTTTGTTTTTTTTCTTCAGAAATCTTTTTTAAAAAACGAATACTACTAAAATAAACATTTTTGTGTTTTCTTAAATTTAATAAATGTATTATGATTGGTACAAGAACAGCAATTAATGCGTAGAGTATTTCTGGATTTTGATATTTCATCAAAGCGCAAAATTAAAAAATATAATATAACTTAAGTATATATTAAATTATTTTTCCGTCTTGTATTAAAACTTTTTTATTGCCAATACTAGCAAAATTTTTATTGTGAGTAATAATTACAAAAGTATATCCAAATTCATTGTTTAATTGCTGAAATAGTTTATATATTATTTCAGTGTTATGTGAATCTAGATTTCCAGTAGGCTCATCGGCTAAAACAAAAGAAGGTGAATTGATTAATGCTCTACAAATAGAAATTCTTTGTTTTTCACCACCAGACAGTTGATTAGGTTTATGTTGTGCTCTACTGGTTAGTTCTAATTTTTTTAAAAGTTCATAGGCTTTCTTTTCTGCTTCTTTTTTTGATTTTCCTTTAATAAATGCAGGAAGGCATATGTTCTCAATAGCAGTAAACTCAGGAAGTAAATTATGAAATTGAAATACAAAACCTATTTCTTCATTTCTAAATTTACAAAGTTCCTTTGAACTTAGGTCATTAATTAGTCTCCCATTAATAATTATTTCTCCATTTTGTATATCATCAAGTGTTCCGATTAAGTTTAAAAGTGTTGTCTTACCAGCACCTGACTTTCCAAGAATTGAAACAATTTCACCGTTATTTATTTCTAAATTTATTCCATTTAGAACTTTAATGTTATCAAAGTAATGATGTAGATTATTAATTTTTATCATTTCTTAGGTAAAGATAATCTAAATAATGTACAATTTTTAATGAAATACTATTTTGTTTACTAGATGAATAAGTTTGATTAGCATTATCTATCCAAGTATGATTTATGTTTTCATCTGAAATATCAATTCCATTTTTCCAAACTATACTGATTTGACTTCCAGCGTTATACCACCAATTCCAACTTATATCAGATGTCCATGTGGAATAGTTTTCATCTTCATTAATATTAAATTTATAATTATTTAAATCTAAATATCCATCATCATTAACATAATGATATCTCAGATTTTTGACCTGATCAATATGATAACGTAATTTAAAAGAAAAATCTATTTTATTATTTATTATATAACTACCCGAAAAAACATTCGTAATCATATTCGTATTTCTAATTGCAAATATTGGTTCTTCATCTTCATCAGTATATCCCATATCATTAAATTTATTTTTAATTGATAAAACATATTTTGTTGAAAATTTATTATTGAATCTATATCTTGGTGAAATTCTCCAACTGTATTCATATCCTTGATAGAGTGGGTTGATCTGAATTCCACCTCCTAAATCTAGCGCAAATTGTTTTCTAAAATCACTGGATGAATATATACTAAATCTGAGATATTTTGATTTTTTAACATTAGTATTAAAATCATTTGTTCTAGCCTCATAAAAATCATTTTTTTCAAAAGGATGACTTGATATTTTTCCCATTAAAAAAAGATAATTTTTTAATACAAATTTAGTTTCAGCTTCCAAGTATAAATTTACAAAATTTTTATTTTCAAAAAGAGATTCTTGATTTGCAAAAAAGTAATACTTAGAGGAAATAAAATTTTTATTTTCTTTTAATTGTTCATATCCAAGTTCTAGTTTATTAAATAACTCATTTCTTTTTGAATAAAAACCTATATCGTTTGGATTATAATTTTTATCACTAATAAATGTTTCTAACTTATATCTATAGTTTCCACTATTTTTCTTAATTGATAATTTTCCTGATAAACCTGATTTATTATTGTCAAAATTTTGGCTATATTTTAGATTTGCATCTAAAACATGAGTGTTTTTTTTATTATAAAACTGTGTAAATATTCCACTAACATTTGAAATGGAGGAGTCTAATGACGTTAAATTTGTATTCATAAAACTAATGGATGAACTATTTCTTAATGCTTGATCTAAAATTATTATGTTATAATTTTTAAAAGGTTCATCATCAGTTTTGTTACTAATTGCATTTAATCCTGCTAAGCCAAGTCCATTCTTGGATCTACCACTTACCTTTGTTGCATTAATTAAATCATTTTGTAATCTTCTACTGTAAAACATATCTCCACCTTTATTGAAAAGTTCAATTCCTTCATTAAAAAATTGTCTTTTTTCATCATATTTTAATTCAAAAGGTGTAAGGTTGAGAACCATTGCATCAGAGCTAACTTGTCCAAAATCAGGAATTAAAGTCATATCCAAAGTAAAACTTTCATTAATCCCGTATTTTAAATCCATTCCGTAATTATATGGAAGGTTATATTCATTTTTATATGATTCTATATAGATAGATGCATATGGCATAAAAGATAGTCTTAAAGGATTTTTAATATTATTTATTCCATTTAATATTCCAGACTGTATTGCTCTATTTTCATATTCAATATCAACATAGTTCCATGAATATTTTTCTCTATGTCTTCTAATTGTTCTGACCATGTTCAAAGCCCATTTTGAATTATTATCATTAAATCTAATTTGACTAAAAGGAATTGCAATTTCTGCAGACCATCCAAGATCATTAATTTTGACTGCGGAATTCCATATTGCATTCCAGTTTTTATCAGACCCAGTTTTTGATAATTTTTTATCAATTTGAACACCTGCAGCTGTAATCATAAAATTGTATTCAACCTGTGTGTTATTAAAGGGATCAATATATATTTCAAATGCATCAAAATTTTTATTATCATCATCTCTTTTTGAAAGTTCTCGAAGAATGCTATCGGGGTAATTGTCAAACATCATTATTCCAAAATATATATTTTTATTATCATAAAAAATTTTAACTTCAGTTTTGAGATTATCTCTTTCTTTTTTTCCGTTATTTGGTTCAAGTTGAATAAAATTATCTGCTAAATTTATATTTTCCCATACAGATTCATTCAAATCACCATCAATGTTAAGTTTTGAATTGATTTTTTTTATGCTATAAATTTTTTTCTCAGAAAATTGAGAAAATGAAATCATAGGAATTAAAAGAATTAAAAAATAAAAAAGTCTCATTTATGTATTAAGATCTGCAAAAATAAAATAATTCTATTTAGTAACTTGTATTTAAATTCAATGATATATTTTTACATTTAAAATTAAAACATGAATCTACACGAATATCAAGGAAAAGAATTGTTAAGTAAATATGGGGTAAAAATACAAAGAGGTAAAGTTGCCACAACTCCTAAAGAAGCAGTTAATGTTGCAAATCAACTAAATAAAGAAACTGGTACTAATTGGTGGGTAATTAAGGCTCAAATTCATGCCGGAGGTAGAGGCAAGGGTGGGGGAGTTAAGCTTGCAAAAAGCATTCAAGATGTTGAAAAAATATCAAGAGAAATTTTAGGAATGAAACTAATAACACCACAAACTTCTACAGAGGGTAAATTAGTTAATCAAATATTAGTTGCTGAAGATGTTTATTATCCGGGTCCAAGTGAGAATTTAGAATTTTATATTTCGGTTCTTCTTAACAGATCTACTGGAAAAAATATGATAATGTATTCTACTGAAGGTGGTGTTGATATTGAAACAGTTGCTGAAAAAACACCAGAACTGATTTTTACGGAAGAGATCAACCCATTGGTTGGTTTAACTGAAGAGCAAGCAAATAATATTGCTTCAAATTTAAAGTTATCAGGAAAAGCATATACAGAGATGATTACTTTCGTTAAATCTCTGTACAAAGCATACGATTCAATTGACGCTTCATTATTTGAAATTAATCCTGTTCTTAAAACTTCAGACGATAAGATTTTAGCAGTTGATTCAAAAGTTACAATTGATGATAATGCTTTATTTAGACATAATGATATTAGTCTTCTTAGAGATAAAAGAGAAGAAGACCCAACTGAAGTTGAAGCAGATGAATTTGGTTTGAACTTTGTTAAACTTGACGGGAATGTTGGTTGCATGGTAAATGGTGCTGGACTAGCTATGGCTACAATGGATATTATAAAGATGGCAGGTGGAAATCCAGCTAATTTTTTAGATGTAGGCGGAACTGCTGATGCAAAGAGAGTTGAGCAAGCATTTAGAATAATTATGAAGGATCCTGAAGTCAAGGCAATTTTAGTCAATATTTTTGGAGGAATTGTAAGATGTGATAGAGTGGCGCAAGGAGTTATTGATGCTTATAATAATATTGGTTCAATTAATATTCCTATAATTGTTAGATTAGAAGGTACAAATGCAGAAAAGGCAAAAAAATTACTTGACCAAAGTGATCTTAAAGTAGAATCTGTTATTTTATTACAAGAAGCAGCAGATAAAGTAGCAGAATTAGTAAACTAATTATCTTGAAAAAAAAAGATTTTGTAATAAATGGATCAAATGGAAAACCTATTCTGATTGATGTTACTTACAACGAAAATAAATGCCCAAAAAAAGTGATTATTTTCTGTCATGGATTTAAGGGTTTTAAGGATTGGGGAGCCTTTAATAAAATATCTGAATATTTTGCAAAAGAAAATTTATTTTTTTTAAAATTCAATTTTAGTCATAATGGAACAACTCTAGAAAATCCATCTGATTTTGATGATATGGAAGCTTTTGGAAATAATAATTTCTGTATTGAATTAGATGATTTAAACTTTGTTATCGACTGGATTTTAAACAACCATTATTTTAAAAACGAAATTAATATTAATGAGATACATTTATTAGGTCATAGTAGAGGAGGAGCTATTTCAATTTTAAAGTCAAGTGAAGATAAGAAAATTAAAAGTGTTATTAGTTGGGCAAGTCCTTCTAATTTATTATCAAGACTACCAAGTGGTGACAAATTAAATACTTGGAAAAAAACAAACGTTGCATATATATACAATAGTAGAATTAATAAAAATATGCCAATGTATTATCAGTTTTACGAAAACTGTATTTTAAATAAACATAGATTATCAATTGAAGAATCTATAAAAAGACATACAAAACCACATTTAGTTATACATGGATCTGAAGATCCAACAGTTCCTGTAGATGATGCATTAGAAATGAAAAATTGGAATAATGACATTAAATTAGAAATTATTGAAAATGCTGACCATGTTTTTGGAAGTTTTCATCCTTATAATTTAGATGAGTTTAATGATCATTTAGAGATTGTGATAAAAAAAACAATTGATTTTTTAAAACTTCAATCTTGCTGAAGGTGCTATATTATGTTTTGTAAAATCTCTTTTTAAGAACTTATAATAACCAGCAATTGCTATCATTGCGGCATTATCTGTGCAATATTCAAACTTTGGTATATGTACACTAATATTTTTTTTTTTGGCTAATCTGTAAACTTCCTTTCTAAGAAGAGAATTTGCAGATACTCCTCCTGCTATTGCAAATGACTTTACTTTTGTATTGTCAATAGCTTTACTTAATTTATTAATTAATATACTTACAATGCTATATTCAATAGATGCACACAAGTCACTTATATTTTTATCAATAAAATTATTGTCTTTTTTAATTTCTTTTTCAATTTTATATTTTATTGATGTCTTTAATCCACTAAAACTAAAATTTAAATCTTTAACCTTTGGTTTTCCAAATACAAATGCATGTTTATCTCCAGACTCTGCATTTTTTTGTATTTCTGGACCACCAGGATATGGTAGGCCTAATAATTTTGCTGACTTGTCAAAAGCTTCTCCTGCTGCATCATCAATAGTCGATCCTATTATTTTCATATCATCTGGGCTATTAACTATGACAAATTGTGTATGACCACCTGAAACAGTTAAGCATAAAAATGGAAATTCTGGTTTTTTTTGTTTTTCATCATCAATAAATAAAGACAAAACATGACCGTGCATATGATTAATTCCTATTAGTGGCTTGCCAAGTGCTAATGCAAATGATTTTGCAAAAGAACTTCCAACAAGCAGTGAGCCTAATAATCCTGGCCCATTTGTATATGCAATTGCATCAATGTCAACTTTCTTAATACCTGCCTGTTTTATTGCAGTGTCGATTACGGGAATAATGTTTTTTTGATGAGCTCTAGAAGCAAGTTCAGGTACAACGCCGCCGTATTTTTTATGAATTTTTTGATTTGCAATATTGTTGGATAAAATTTTTGTTCCTACAGAAACTGCAGCAGCTGTATCATCGCATGAAGATTCAATTCCAAGAATAACTGGCTTTCTATTCATCTAGCTTGTTCAAATAATGACCCATTTTATCTCTTTTGGTTTTTAGATAAAATTTGTTATGTTTATTAGATTTTATTTCTATAGAAACACTACTAGTTATCTTAATTCCATAGCCAGACAATCCAACTCTCTTTTTTGGATTGTTCGTTAGCAATCTAATTTTAGAAATATTTAAAGCTCTTAATATTTGTGCTCCGATACCATAATCTCGGTGATCGGGTTTAAATCCAAGCTTAATGTTTGCTTCAACAGTATCTAGTCCTTGTTCTTGAAGTTCATATGCTTTTAGTTTATTTATTAATCCTATCCCTCTACCTTCCTGGTTCATATATAGAACAACTCCTTTACCTTCATTTTCTATTGCATTTAAAGCTGCTTCAAGTTGAAGACCACAGTCACATCTACAGCTACCAAAAATATCGCCTGTCATACAAGAAGAATGTACTCTCACTAAGACTTCATCATTTTTATTCCATTTTCCTTTGTATATAGCAAGATGCGATTCTCCTGTATTTTTTTCTTTGAAAGCTTTAAGCATAAAATCCCCAAATTTTGTTGGTAATTTTACATCTACTAACTCATCAATTAAAGATTCGTTTTTTATTCTGTATTCAATTAAATCTTTTATTGTTATAAATTTGAGGTTAAACTTTTTTGCTAACAAAAATAATTCTTTTGTTCTGGCCATAGATCCATCATCATTTAAAATTTCTACTATAACTCCAGCAGGTTGTAATCCAGCTAATTTTGCAAGATCAACAGCAGCCTCCGTGTGGCCAGCTCTTCTTAAAACACCACCATTTTTTGCTTTTAATGGAAAAATGTGTCCTGGTTTACCTAATTTTTTTGGGTTTAAATTTGGATCTGATATTGCTTTAATTGTTTTAGCTCTATCTTTAGCAGAAATTCCAGTTGTACATTCATCATCAATAAGATCAACAGAAACTGTAAAAGGTGTTTCAAAATTTGATGTGTTTTTTCCAATCATCAGATCTAACTCTAATTCCTCACATCTTTTTTCAGGTATTGGTGTACATATAAGACCTTTTCCATGTGTTGCCATAAAATTCACCATTTCAGGCGTTACCATCTCTGCTGCTGCAATAAAGTCTCCCTCATTTTCTCTGTCTTCGTCATCAATTACAATTACTATTTTACCTTTTTTAATTTCTTCAACTGCTTCTTCAATGGAATTAAAATTCATCATTTATTTTTTTGCAAAAATAGTAAGTTTTATTTAGGATATACTAAATAAATCACGATCATTTTTTGCTTTGTAAATTAAAAATAATGAAATTGGTATAAAGACTATATTAGACAACCATATTCCTTCATATGCTTCAATACTTAAATCTTTTGCTGATTTCTCGCCAATCATTGACAGAACATGATATAATAGGAAGAATGAAATTGAAATAACTGCAGGTAATCCAAATCCACCTTTTTTAATAATAGCTCCTAATGGAGCACCAATTAAAAATAAAATAATACATGCAAATGCAAGGCTATATTTTCTATGAAGTTCAATTTTATGCTTTGTAATTATAATTTTTTTGTAAGTAATATCCTTGCTATAATTTCCTAATAAAGACTTCATTGTTTTAAGTTTATTAATCGTAATAGAATAAATCTTGTTATTGTAGTTTTTTTTATTTTCTATAGATTTTGATTTAATGGACAAGTTTTGAATGTTATAGTTTTTATTTAAATTAATATTAAATTCAGATTTTTTAGTATTTATTTGTTGATTTAGTGAGTCAATGGACTGTTTTAACTGTTTAGTATTTAGCATTGCATAATGTCCTTTGTATAACTTCTGACTATTATTTAAAATATTAAAATTGCTTAAATCAAATCTAATTAGATTTGATTTAAAGTATGTTCTTCTGTATGTAGTTTTTTTATTTTTAGAATTTTCATTTACATCAATATATGCGTACCCATCATATAATTTTAATTCTAAAAAATTATCATAATTAGTTAACTCCATAACACCTCTTTTGGCAACAATAACTTTTTTATTTCCATTGCTAGAAGAATGATCATAAATTATAATATCTTTTAAGTTTTTTCCATCTATATTTTTTTCACCAACTTTAAGACTGTATCCTTCAATATCATTATAAAATATTCCTTCCTTTATATTAAACGCGGGTTTCTTTTTTTGAATGTCATAAATCATAGATGCATTTTTTAGATTAGCAATTGGTAATGCATAATTTGAAAATAAAAAGGAACAAATTGAAATAATTATTACAAATGCTAATAAAGGTTTTAATATTCTAAAAAAAGAAATTCCAGATGATTTTAATGCAACTAATTCATTGTTTTCAGCTAATTTTCCAAAAACCATTAGTGAAGATAGAAGCATTGAGATTGGTAGTGCTAATGGAACAAATCTTGCAGATGCATAAAAAAGCAAAATAAAAAGCTGATCTATTTCTAAGCCTTTACCTACTAAATCATCAACATATTTCCATAAGAATTGCATCAATAAAAGAAAAATAGCAATGAAAAATGTTGTAATAAATGGAACTAAAAAAGCTTTTATTAAATAAAGATGGAGTTTTTTAAATTTGAACATTAAGTTATAGATAATGTATTACAAATATAATATATAAGTTTATAATATATTAATAAAAGTATTATCAGAAATCAGTAAAATAATATATTTGCAATTATTTTGGCGTGGTAGCTCAGTTGGTTAGAGCGCAGGATTCATAACCCTGAGGTCGGCAGTTCAAATCTGCTCCACGCTACAAAACGGGAGGTTAACTACCTCCCTTTTTAATTTAAAAATATGAATAAATTTTTTTTTGATGGAAAAATAACTGATTCTATTAGTAATGTGAACGTTTTAAATAGAGGATTTAAGTACAATGATTCGTTCTTTGAAACAATTCATGTATCTTACGGAAAGGTTTTTAATATTAAAAATCATTTACATAGAATTAGAAAGGCTACAGATATTTTAAAGTTTGATTTTAAATATAATAATAATCAGTTAACTAAAATTTTTAATGATTTAATTAGTGTAAATAATTTGAGACATGGTGTTCTTAGGTTTTATGTGTTTAGAAATTCTGAAGGTTTATATCTACCAAAAAAAAATCAATCTTCGCTTATAATTCATGTTAATCATTTAAATCATTCATTTAAACTAAATCGTACTAAAACATTGTGTGTTTATAGCAATGAATTTAAATTAGAAAGTTTATTGTCTAATATCAAAGCTAACTCAATTGTTTCGGTTTTATCATCAATTTACGCATCAGAAATGAAATTTGATAGTGCAATATTAATTAACAATAACAATAAAATTATAGAAACATCAAATTCAAATATTTTTTTTGTTATAAATCATAAAATAATAACTCCTCCTGTTAAAGATGGATGTATTGATGGTACAATGAGAAGATTATTGATGTCATTATTTGATATTGAAGAGAGATCAATTTCTTTAAATATATTTAATGAAATAGATGAAGTTTTTATTAGTAACTCAATTAGTGGAGTGATTCCAATTAATAAAATTGATCATATTGAATATCATAATTTTTCTTATTGTAATAAAATTCAAAAAAAGATTATTAGTTTAAGTTTGGGTTCTTAGTAGTATTTGTCCAAATGGCATATTTTTCCCCAAGTGTTTTAATAATCTTAGACCAAAGATTTTTTTGATTAAAACATTCATTTAAATCATATTTACATAAAATCCAGGAATTTTCTTTTATTTCACTAATTAATTGACTTTTTGTCCATCCTGTATATCCTAGATAAATATAAATCTTGTTAATATTTTTTTTTGTAATTTGAGTATTGAGAATATCATAATCACCTCCAAAATAATAATCATTCTTAATTTTTGTTGCTCCAGGTATTATTTTTTTTAATTTATGTATAAACAATAAAGACTTTTGGTCAACAGGTCCGCCTATATTTATACTTAAATATTCTTTAGAATTAGGGATTTGCTTTAAATATGCTTTTGAAGGCTTATTAAGTATAATTCCAATAACTTCTTTATCATCACAATATACAATTAATATTACTGATTTGAAAAATTCAGGATCATCTATTTGAGGATCTGCAAGTAATATTGTACCTTTTTTTATCTGCATTATTTTGGATATCTTTGCTAATATAAAAATAAATTTTTATGAAAAATTTAGATATTAATAACCTAAGAGAAAATTATAATTTAGACCACATTGATTTTTCTAATATTAGAAAAAATCCTATTGATTTATTCATTGATTGGTTTAATTTTGAAAAATCAAATAATTATAAAGACGTAAACGCATGCGTTTTATCAACTGTAAGTACTGAAAATATTCCTTCTTCAAGGGTTGTGTTATTAAAATATCTGAAAAATAATGAATTTATTTTTTTTACTAATTACAACAGTAATAAGGGTACAGAAATTAATCATAACAATAATGTTTGTTTAAATTTCTTTTGGGTAAATTCAGAAAGGCAAGTTAGAATTAACGGTATAGCAACTAAAATTAGCGAAGGCGATTCAGATGATTATTTTAATGCTAGACCTATTGAAAGTCAAATAGGAGCTTGTATATCTTCTCAAAGTGAAATTATAGATTTATCTCATGATTTTTCTATTGATATAGAACGTTTTAAATTATTACATAAAAACAAGAAAATTAAAAGACCTAATCATTGGGGAGGATATACAATAAATCCTAATAAAATAGAATTTTGGCAAGGAAGACCTTCAAGGTTGCATGACAGATTACTCTATGAAAAACGTAATAATGATTGGGTATTTAGAAGATTATCAGCTTAATTTACAGATAGAATTGAATTGTTTTTCCAGCATTTCTGAAGATTTAATACTTTTTTTTAACCAATCTTCAAGTATTTCATTTTTTTCATTTTGACACAATTGCCAATTTAGTTTTGATTTTCTTATTTTGTTTGTTAATTGCTGAAGAGTTAATGCAACTGCTACTGAAATATTATAGCTTTCTGTGAAGCCATACATTGGAATACTTATAAATTCATCAGCTAATTTTGTCGCATCATTACTACACCCATTAACTTCAGATCCAAATAAAATTGCAACTTTATTTTTTATTAGAGAATCATCAAAAATGGTTTTTTCAGAATTATGAGGTGATGTTAAAACAATCTTATAGCCTTCTTTTTTCAATTTTTTTATTGCACTACTAGTTTTCTTATGCTTATTTATATTAATCCATTTACTAGCACCCATTGAAATTTCTTTATTATCTTTAAAAGAATGTTTTTGTTCAATAATATTAACATTTTGAATTCCAAAACAATCAGCAGATCTCAGACAAGCTGAAATGTTATGTTCATGATAAATATCTTCTAATATTATTGTTACAAAATTTGTTCTATTGTCTACGATTCTAATAAAATTATCCCATCTTTTTTTTGTAACAAATTGCTTTAAAAAAAGAATTTTTTTATTTAAATAGTTCACAATAAAAAGTTTGTATTATCAATTTTATTTCCTTGTAAAAATGATTTTATTGCCATAGGTTTTTTGCCTTCAAGTTGTAAATATAAAATAGATAAAAATCGTCCGTTAACACTAATGTTTAAGAAACTTTTATTATCGCAGTTAATTGATAAATGAGTCGTTTTTGTAAGATCGCCTATTTTAGTTAACAATATTTTAACTCTTTTGTTAGTATTATTTATTTTAATATTAGTCCAGGCACCTGGAAATATTTCTATATTACTAAGTATTTGGTTTTCATCAATATAAGGGGATAGACCTCTTACTAAGTTGTGAATATTATAAGCTGAAACATTCCAATTTATTTTACAACATTCTTTGCTAATTTTATTTGCATAACTATTACTCTTACTAGATAAAATCTTAATGTTTTGTAATTTATTTTTTTCAATTGTATTAATAGTTTTTAAAAGGATTTTTTCACCTTTTATTTTCATGATTTTGTAAAGCTGAGCAGCAGTAGTTGTATTGTCTAGTTTAATTTTATCTCTTAAAATCAATTTTCCAGAATCAATCTTTTCGTTTATATAAAATGTTGAAATACCAGTTGAGCTTTCCCCATTCATTATAACTCTATTAATTGGAGCAGCGCCCTTATAGTTTGGTAAATATGAAGTGTGTAAATTAATTGTTCCTGAATTTGGTATTTGCCAAACACTTTTCGGTAAAAATTTAAATGCTACAACAATAAAAATATCTGCATGAAAATTTTTGAGATCAGATATTAAATTAATATCATCAAATTTTAGTGCTTCAAAAACTTTGATGTTATGTTTATTTGCAATTACTTTTACAGGTGTAGAGATTATTTTTTTCCCTCTACCTTTTTTTCTGTCGGGTAAGGTTACCACAGCTAGTATATTTTTATTTTCTTCTATTAGCTTTAATAAACTAAAAGCAGCAAAATCTGGGGTACCAAAAAATATGATTTTCATCAATTTTATTTTATTTAACTTAATAATATTGAATGCTAATATATCATGTTTTTTAATATGATATATTATTTATTATTTTTTAAGCAATTACTACAATTTTTACAATCATTATTTTCAATTTCATCAAAATATTCTAAAATTAAATTTCTTTTACATTGATTGTGATTTTCACAAAAACTTATCATTTTATTTAACTTATAAAAATCAGTTTTTTTTCTTTTTTCAATTTCTAAATCATTAAATGCCAAGTATTGACTCTCTGTTCTTGCTATTAAATATTTGATATTAATAGTATTTTCATTATTAACTTGGTATTTTACAACTTCTAATTG
>Ga0066845_10000339_pt1 | contig 14526 bp, 13 predicted proteins | sample ETNtaG_31_FD_65488 | JGI IMG/M metagenome (GOLD analysis project Ga0066845, IMG submission 65488) | Marine microbial and viral communities from oxygen minimum zone, Eastern Pacific Ocean - ETNP201310SV78 | ecosystem: Environmental > Aquatic > Marine > Oceanic | place: Pacific Ocean: Eastern...
CGACCCGGCGTCGCCCGGAGGCGGCGTGGGCAAGGGCGCGACGCTCGGTGACTTATCCGGCATCGAGACCCAAGGGGCGGCGTTCGAGATGGCGTCCGGGGAAGAGTTCGATGCGGACAAGGCGTACAAGGACTCCAAACTCATGAATTTGCTGTTCACGTACGAACTCGAGCGACGTCTTCGCGAGCGAAACTCGAAAATCACCGTGAACGCCTTCGGTCCCGGACTCATCACTCGCACCGGTCTGTTCCGAAACCAAAATCCACTCTTCGTCAAAGTCTTTGATTTCGCCGTGAACAACGTCTTTCACGTCGCGGAGACGGTGTCCGGAGGCGGCGATTGCCTCGTCTTCATGCTCACCGATCCTTCGCTCGGCGGCGACCGAGGCGGCTTGTACTACAACAACACGCTCTCGCCGGGGACGCCCCCGACCGGTCACGCCTTCGTGCCCACGGAATCGAGTAAAGAATCTAACGACGTGGACGAGGCGCGTCGTCTGTGGGCGCTCAGCGAATCCCTCGTGGGTCTGTAAATATTCAACTCTCGGTATTTATTCTTCGGCCGCGCGGACGCTCGCGCCAAGCCCTCAGACGTCACCGCGCGCTCGCCGTCATGATCGCCGCGCGCGCCGTCAACGCCTCGCTCGTCGCGACGCCCGCGTCAACGTCATCGCGTCGCGCGCGTCACGAGCGCGCCGTCTCCTTCCGCGCCGCCGTGCGCGCGACCGAGCGCGCATCTTTCGCCTCGACGCGGTGCGCGAGCCGTCGTTCATCTCGCCGCGCGGCCGCGTCCCCGACCGCGTTTCTGTGGTGGAGCCGAGAAAAGGAGATTCGCAAGCGTTGGAAGCAACTGTGCGAGTTCGCCGCGGACGAGATCCCCGCGGCGTCGCCGTTGGGCGGGTCGAAAGGTCTCATCCGCTGGGTGGGAGAATATCCGCTCACGGCGGCGTCCGTCGCCACCGCGGTCGCCGGGGGCGTGAGCGCGGCCATATCCGCCGCGGTGTTGCCGGTCGTCGTCGGTGTCGCCGTGTTGGCGCTTCCGGGACTGTTGCTCATGTTCGTCGGAACGGCGGCGGTGGCGAGTCTCGTCGGCGCGTTGGTGCTCTTGCTCAGCCTTCCGGCGCTCGGCTTTCTCGGCGTCTTCGGAGGATCCATCGCCGCCGCCGCGAGCGCGAAATTACTCCCACTCGCGATCATCGGTTCCGGATTATTATTCGGTGCCAAAACCATCGAATTCGGCGTCTCTCGCGACAGAGACGCCGAGCGGAAGCTCAAGGCGGGCGCCGCCGCCGCCGACGACCCTTGGTCGCCGACCGACGTCAACGCGCGCGCCGCCGCCGAAGAGGAGGAGGACTTCGAAGAGACCGTCAAGGCGAACTGGGACGCGCGATTCCGCGCCCTGGACGGTAAACGCAAGCAAAAGTAGACACCATTTCAATCGATAGCGAGCTCGCATTAGCCTCGAGAGTCCACAAACAGAGAAAGCGTCGCGCGCCTCGCGAGAAAACCTCAAACGGGGTCTGTTTTGTCGTCGTCATGTCGCTCGAGGAGGTCCCCACCGACGCCCTCATGGCAGAGATCGCTCGACGCTTAGAGTGTCAGACGAAGCCCGAGAAGCGTCTGATCCTCATCGGCCCGCCGGGCTGCGGCAAGGTGCGGCGATGTCGACCGCCGTCCCCAACCGAGTCACTCGACCATCGTCTACGCGTTCGAGCGCCCGAGCGTCGACTGACTGCGTTTCGCGTCTCGCAAACAGGGCACACAATCGCCGAAAATCAAGGCGGAGCACTGCCTCTGCCATCTCGCCACCGGTGACATGCTTCGCGCGGCGGTCGCGGCCAAGTCCCCGAACGGCGTCAAGGCAAAGCAAGCCATGGAGAGCGGCGCGCTCGTGTCGGATGACATCGTCGTCGGCATCATCGAGGAGGCCATCAAGGCGCCAGAGTGCAGAAATGGTTTCATCTTGGATGGGTTCCCGAGAACGGTGCCGCAGGCGGTGAAGCTGGATGAGATGTTGGGCGCGAAGGGCGTCGCCATCGACTCCGTTCTGAATTTCGAAGTTCCGGATGAAGTCTTGGTCGAGCGAGTGGAGGGACGATGGATCCACCAGGCGAGCGGTCGATCGTACCACACCAAGTTTGCGCCGCCGAAGGTTCCGGGTAAGGATGACTTCACGGGTGAGCCTCTCATGAAGCGAAAGGATGACAACGCCGAGACGTTAAAGTCGCGATTATCGGCGTTCCACACGCAAACCGCTCCGGTGATCGATTACTACAACAAGAAGGAAAAGGTCACCGGAATCGACGCGAACAAGCCCGCGGCGACCGTCGAGGCGCAAATCGCCAAGGCGTTGGCGTAAATACCGCGTGTTTTGCGACCGAGAAAAGTTATGTATAAACTTGTAAAGTGCGTTTACATATCGAAGTAAAGAGTAATCCTCATCAGGCCGATCCCGAGTCTGCGTTGCCGTACATGAGCTCAGCTTCCGAGAGCTCGGTAGAATCGAAGCGCTCTTCTTCCTCTGTCGACACTCTGGGTGCCTCGAGACCGAGAAGGGACGAAAGTGTCTCTATGAGCGGGCGGAAAGTGCCTGCAGCGGGAGACAAATCAGTCTCGCCGACGGATGCTTCCGCCATTCGCTGAGAGCACATGTTTCTAATCTCTATCGCGCGAATATCATCGCCTTGGTTCTCTTCCATCATGGCCCACGTGAGCCAGATGCGCTCGCTGCTCTTGTTGACGTTGACGGCGCACTTGAACAGTTGACGCGCGAGAGAAATGTTCCCTTCGCGCGATTCGAGCACACCCCAGGCGTGGAAAAGATTCGCCGCGTTGATATGTTTCGGGTTCACCCACACGCCCCGCTGAAACAGGTTGCGCGCCCGATCGATCTCTCCCGCTCGCCACTCCGCCATCGCCCACGCATTCCAGTTGGCTTGGTGCGTGGGATCGAGCACGGTGCCTTGGTCGAAATATTTTCTCGCCGCCTCCAGATCACCTTGCTCGGCTTCGAGCCTGGCCAAGGCTTGGAGCAAGTATGGATCTAACGGGTTCAACTTGCAGCCCTTGGCAAGAAGTTCCTTGGCGCGGTCTACGTATCCGAGCTTGGCTTCCCACGTGCCCCACGCCAGCCAGATGTATTTGCTCTTCGGAGCCACCATCAAACCCTTCTGGAATAGCTTGCGCGCCTGTTCCTCGTCTCCCGCTTGACCCTCCAAGATTGCCCACGATTGCCAGATGGCTGCTGAGTTTCTACCGGCTTCCGTGCGAACGCCCTGTCTAAAGTGTTCCCGAGCCTCCGAGGTACGACCTCGCTCGAACGCCATCACGCCGAGCGAGTGGTACAAGTGCGCCGACGCCTCTTGTGGAGGAACTTGTCGAATACCCTTAATGTACAGCTCTCTCGCACGTTGGTAGTTGCCCATGTTCTTTTCCAGCGTGCCCCATCCGTGCCAGGCGGCGGCGTGCGTTTTATCCGCCGCCGTGGCGGCGTCGTAATACTTTCTCGCCAACACCTTGTTACCAGCCTTCTCCTCGAGCACCGCGAGCGCCACCCAGAGGTACGCGTTATCACCACCCTTTGCGTCCACGCCCGCTTGGTACACCTCTCGCGCCTCGTCGAGTCGACCCATCTGCGTCAAAATCTTCCCGATGCCGCAATACGCCCGCCCGTCCGTCACGTCGTACGCCATCGCCTTCTCGAACATGGCGATCGCCTCGTATCGCTTCGACAACCTATCGTCCTTCGACTTCATGAACCCGGCCTCGTTCCGCAGCTTTCGCGCGCGATACAGCGTCAAGTCTTGGTTGATCTTCAGCGGTTTGCCCTCACCCGACGTCGTCGCCTCCTCGCTCCCCAACAACTGCATCGTCGACCCGCGCGAGGAGAGCACACCGACTCGTCGCTCTCCCTTACGCTCCAACGCCGCGTTCTCGTACGTCAGCGGTTCTTCCTCGGCGCGCGAGTCGCTCGAGGTCGAGCTCGCGCCTCCCCGTCTCGCCCTCCCGCTCGCCGGCGACGATCTTATCTCCACCGTCTCTCCGTCCTCGTCCTCGTCCAGGCTCATCGACGCGCTCGACGCGCGCGCGAAAACCTCTTCCCCGCGCCCCGACGTTGCCATCGCTCGCCCACGCCTCGCGGCGCGCTCAATCGCGCGCGAAGTCCCCGTCCCACACCGCGCGGTCGTCCCCATCGTCCCGCGCGTCGCCCGCACCGTCGCGACGCCGCGCGCGCATCGCGCGAGTCGCCGCGAAGCGACGCCGTCGACGTTCCCGGTCGTCACGAACGCGCCGGCGGTCGACATGTGCGTCCGTCGCGCGCGCGTGTGACGTGGATACGATTCCGAGGTGGCTGGTGACCCTGGAGCGACGACGGACGAGGGCGAGACCGCGCGAGAGACGAGGCGAGCGCTCGAGCGCGTCGCGGTGGAGACTGGAAGCGACTAGGATTATCTATGAAATTCTTCTAACTCGTTCGACCGTCGTTCGTGGAGGTTTTCGGGGAAGCGTCGTCGTCGGCGGTGGTTTCGATTTCGTCGGCGTCGGCGTCGATGACGGGCGCGGGACCGCTCGGCGCGGTGACGCGGCGATTGCCGACGACGCGGGCGCCGCCGGCGTTGAGATTTTCGACGCCGCGCGGGCGAGGACGGTGGCGGTTGAAACCGAAGATGTTGGCGCCGACGAAGGATGGACCCACGGTCATGGGCTCGCGGCGGTCGGCGGCGCCGGATTCGTCGTCCGCGCGGCGTTTGGCGAGGTGCACCACGCCGTGACCGATGGAAATGACGATCCAAATGGCGACGATGGTCCATAAGGAGCCACATCGCGCGATGGTGGCGAAGACTCGATCGCGAACCGCCTGTTCGCGAGCGGGTCTGGCATCGTCGGCGACGCCGTTGGTGATCATCTCCATCGCCTTTTGTATCTTTAGAAACAGCTCCTTCTTCGATGGGTCGTTCCCGGTCTTATCCGGGTGATACCGCATGCTCAAGTCTCTGTATCTTTTGCGCACCTGCGACGACGTGGCGTGACGACCGACGCCGAGGACTCGAAACGGATCCTCGCCTTCCTCATCAGAGTATCCCAATGCGCGCGCGTACCTCTCGAAATACGACCACAACGTCTCGTACTCGGGCTTCTTCCTTCGTCGAATGAACCGCTCAAACTTGTGAGAATAAAAATACGCCGCCCCGAATATGACTACGATGGGAAACGACGCCGCGAACGCGACGAGCCAGATGGCGAACGACCACGTAGCGCTTGGCCCAAAGTAATACGCGCGTGTCTCCTGCGCCGTGGCCACGCCCTGGAACAAAGCTAAACCGACGAACAACTCCTGCGCGCCCTCGAAATACCACGTTGCGTACAGCACCCACGCCACGAACGGCACCATAGGCCACACGCGCGGATACGTGAGACACTTGAACACGGGCAACGCGCCGGTGGTGATTATCAAAAAATATCCCAAACGCGCCCGCCCCGCCTTGTGTAACCCCCACTGCACGCCTCCACTGCACGCGAGGTGAAAACACACCGCCGTCCAAGGAAACTTGGCCCGCCGCCACACCTCCGGGTGGACTCTCCCCGCGCGCACGAGCTTGGGCACGATGATGACTTGTTGAAGAATGTGAAAGAGCTCGCGAAGGGACCAACCCAAGAGAACGTGCGCGACGTTGGCCAACGCGCCCTCGACGTCGTCCGAACTGAGCATCACGATCATCATGATCATTCGAAACCATGGGACGCCCATGACGCCGGGTCAACGCGGACCGGAGTGGGGTTGTTACCTCGGTGGTGAGACTGTTGAGGCTCTATTTTTGGGAACGCGCGGAGACGGCGCGTCACACGTCCTCCGTCGCGTTCATCGACGAGGCAGGAGAGGTCGGCGTAGCTTTATCGCGGCTGTCGCGTTGAGCATTTGAGCGCGACGTCGGTCGAGAGGGATGGATTCGAACGATGAATCCGTGGCGCTCGGCGAGCTCGCCGCGGCGACGGAGGAGTTGGATGCGTTGGACGTCCGAACCCTCGAGCGCTCGCGACTCCTCAAGGTGCGTCGAACGTTCGATGGGTAAACGTTTCGTGCACATAAATACGCGCGATTCGAGAGCTGACGATGAATTGACGTCTCGCGGTCGCAGGGATTGATGGAAGATGAAACGGCGACGAGTGGGCGCGCGAAGAGACTCCGAACGCTACTGGAGCGCGCGATGGAGGTCGAGCGCGAGACCGCGGCGCGAGGACGAGACCGCGAAGCGGCCTTGGAGAATCAAATTCGTTCGCTCGAGGCGCTCGTTTGCGAACGCGGCGATGCTTTGCGCGCGAGCGAGCGCGAGCGCTTGGAGCTCCTGGAGAAGACGAAGAGTCTGCGCGTCGAGGCGCGCGAGCGCGCGGATGAATCGGACGCGGCGGCTCGTCGCGCGACGCGCGCTGAGGAGACTATCGACGTATTGACGCAAAAGAACGCGGCCCTCGAGCGTGTTCGCGACGAAAACATCGAACTTCGGTGCGAATTGAAAGATCGCGCGCGAACCGTCGAGGAGCTCGAGCGTCGCGTCGAGGCGCACAGACAGACGGCGCGGACGGCGGAGCGTCGACAACTCAGCGCAGAGATCACCGCGGCGAAGAGCGAGGCGTTGGTGAACGAATACCTCGCCACGCCAGCGGGCGAGGACCGATTGCGTCTGGAACACCGCATCGGCGCGCTTCAGGAAAAGATTCGAGACTTGACCGCCAAGGAGTCTCGCCTCGCCGAGCGTCGTCGCGCCGCTTTGGCCGAGGAACTCGCCACCGCGCGTCACGCGCTCGCGATGGAAAAATTGCAAAACGTCACGAAAATAGACGACGATGCTTTAAAACTCTAACGATTCCGACGACCACGCGCTCTACGATTCTGGCTCGCTCGCCGCGACCGCCTCCGTCGCCTCGCCGCTCGCCTCGCCGCTCGCCTCCACCTCCGCACTCGGCGCGCTCTGTAACGCGTTCACCTTACGCAACGTGTCCGACACCGCCTCCTCCGGCGACGAATAGCTCTGATAATCAACCTCAACCGCGCCTTCGTTATACGTAGACGTCGCGTAAAAGCCCGCCACCGCGCCCATCAACGCGATCGCCACCAGCGCGTTTTGCATCGCGTTTCCGATTCCATCGAACGATTCGCTCTCCCAGGGATCGTCCACCAACATCTCCGGCGGTAACGAGTCCCGCTTGGCGTCGCTCAGCGGCGTCGGGGCGTCGTCCCCGCGCGCGTTCCCGTCGGGACGCCCACCTCGAGAGATGACGCGCGGTTCGATGCTCGAGCGTTTCGCGGCGCATCGCACGCGCGCGCGAGACGTCGAGAGGGCGCACATCGCCGCGCTCGTCGTCGCGGACATGGTCGCGCGTGCGTGCGTGCGCGCGCGCGAAAGTGCGGTCGAGGGGTCGACGCCGTCGAGGCGTGGAGTTTCGAGCCGGCGGATAACGCTCGACGACGGCGCTGAGACACTACAAGAACACACGCTTCCCGGTCGGTCATTTCGCGGTTCGTTTACCGCGGCTATACTTGCGCTTGCGTTTGGTCTTCCCACCCGCGGATGCGGTGCGTTTCTTCGGCGGCGCCTTGGCGGCGACGGCGGCGTCCCACTCGGCGTCGTCGGCGGGTTCCAGACCCGCGCGCCGACGACAATTATCGCACGTGCGCGCGCACACGGCGCTGGACACGCTCTCCCCGAGATATTTCAATAACGCCACGCGTCGACACGTCGAACGATCCTCGAGATAGGTCTCCACCGCGCGCAAGAGCGGAATCGACTTTTCCAATCGACTCCGCTTGGAGACGCCCTTTTGCGGCATTTTAATCAATCGCTCGATGCGTCCGATGTCTTGTCTCGCGTACAGCACGACGCCTCGCGCCGGGAGACCGTCTCGTCCCGCGCGCCCGACCTCTTGGTATAAACCTTCGAGAGATTTCGGAGCGCAGTGATGCACGACCCACCGAACGTCGGGTTTATCGATGCCCATGCCGAAGGCGATCGTCGCGCAACACACGGCGACGTCTCCGGACATCCATTTGTTTTGCACGGCCAATCGTTGCGAATCCGTCATGCCGGCGTGATACGACGCCGCGCTGGGTCCGGGTGGGAGTCCCTCGCGATGTCGACGCGCGCGGGCGTCGTTCAACGCCTGCGCGACACTCGCCGTCTCGTCGCGACTGAGACAGTAGACGATGCCGGCGTCGTCGGCGCCGAATTCGTCGGCGATCCATTCGGCGAATTTTTCTAAATCGTGGAGATCGCGTTTGGGGCGCACGGCGAGAGAGATGTTCGGACGATTGAACGTCACGACGAACGATCGCGCCGTCTTGGTGATTTTTAATATCTTCATGACGTCGGCGCGCACCGCCGGCGTCGCCGTCGCCGTGAGCGCGGTGATCGGAACGTTTGGATAGTCTTTCCGCAGACATCCCAGCGCCTTGTAATCTGGACGGAAATCGTGTCCCCACGACGACACGCAGTGCGCCTCGTCGATGACGAATCGTGTCAAGAGCCCGTTGTCGTTTAACGCGCGCATCACGTCCGCCAACGCCGCGCTCGAGGCGAGCTTTTCGGGCGTCACGTACAACAATCGAATCGTCGGACGGCGTTTGCGTAATTCTCGAAACACCGCCACGGCGTCGCCCTGCGATTGTGCCGAGCTGAGAAAAGTGGCGGGAACGCTGAAATCCTTCACTAAGTGCGACACCTGGTCCTGGATGAGGGATAAGAGCGGCGAACAGACGACTGTTACGCCGCCCTGTAAAATCGCCGGGAGCATGTAACACAACGATTTTCCGCCGCCCGTGGGCATCAACACGAAACAATCGCACCCTCGCACGCTCTGCTCGCAAATATCGCGCTGACAGTGACGAAACGAACGGTTCTTGAACACCATTCTGTTCGCGAGATCGAAATCATCCATCTCTCGCCAATCATCCGGCGGCGCGCCTCGCGGCGCCGCCGAGGGCGGATTGGTTTGCGTCTCGTTCGCGCGTCGCTCGAGCGCGTCCGACGCTGATGTCGCCGTCATCGGTCGTTTCCGCGCGAGGGGCGCTATGACGCCAGCCATGGCCAACACCGCCTCACCTCGTCGAAACTCCACCCCGTTCGTCGTGCCCCGTCCCGTAAACGCCGGCGCCGTCGCTCGACCGAACCCGTCCTCTCTCGACCACGCCTTGCTTCCACCCATCACATGGTTCCCCACCACGCGTCTCGCGCGCTCGCGCTCTCTCTCTGAATCGTCCCCGTCGTCCGAATCGCTCAGAATGACGATCTCGTCGTCATCGTTCCCTCGATTCAGATTCGCCGTCGACGCGCGCGCGCGACGCTTCGCCGGCGGCGACGAATCCGATAAATCACTCTCCACCTCGAGCTCCACCACCCCTCCCGTCGCCGCGGACGGATTCCCCGATCGCGTCCGAGTCTCCCGCTCCTCCTCCTCATCGCTCGACGCGATCTCATCCTCCTCCTCGTCCTCTTCTTCTTCTTCTTCGTCGTCGTCCAGCTGTCGCTCGAGACAAAACCGAATAAACTCATCCCCCGCGAACGTCGGCGTCACGCTCGCCGCGTCCGCGCCGTACGGTTTCAGAAACATTTCCACCGCCCCCGCGGCCGTCGACGGACGCACGCGACCGCTCGCGCGCGCGTGCTCGACCAAATCCATCGCCGCTTTTGAAAGATGTCGATGACGACTCGTCGTCGTCGCCGCGCCCTCGGCCGCCGCGCGTCGCCTCTCGCGCGCGTCGAACAGCGCCGCGATGGACGCCGTCGTCGTCGACGCCGCGCGTCGCCGCGATCGCGCGGTCGCGGACATGTCCGAGCCTCCTCGCGCGCCCGAATGTGCGGCACAATCCGTCGCGCTCGCGCGTCGACGCGCGACGAGGCTCGGACATGCGCGAACGCGAGGAGACGCGCGCGAGCGATGCGCGCGCGCGAGCGTCGAGCGCGCGCGCGAGGAGACGCGCGCGAGGCGGCGCGCGCGGCCGCGGACGATGGGAATCGTCGAGTCGGTGGTCGTTGATGACGACGGCTCTCGTCGCCGTTCTCGGCGCGCGCGCGATGGCGCGCGCGACGGGAGCGCGCGCGATGGCGTCGGTGGAAGACGCGCTCGCGGTCGGCGGCGACGCGTCGACGGGGGGTGGGCGCGCGCTGTTGGGAGGACGGCGGGGACGCGCTCCGGAACCGCCGCCGCCGCCGCCGTCGAAGAAGGAGGTGTTGCGCGAGCAGTTCGAACGCACGAGAGCGGCGGAGAAGGCGTGGCCGTGCGCGCCGGCGAGGGTGGTCGGTGATAGGGCGGCGAAGTGCGCGCACGTGCGAGAGACGGAGGCGTGCAAGGGAAGGTTGGGGTCGTATCTGAGATACGCGTATTGCGACGAGGAGGCGTTCGGATTGCAGACGATGTTTTTCCCGGTGTTGGGATTGGTGCTGGTCGCGATCGCGTCGACGTACGCGTTGGCGGTGGCGGCGGGAACGTTCTTCGTGCCCGCGCTCGAGTACACGGCGACGATGATGAAGATGTCGCCCGAGGTGGCGGGCGTGACGCTGCTCGCGCTGGGGAACGGAGCGCCGGATCTGTACGCGCAGGTCTCCGAGCTCTCAGAGGGCGTGTCGCCGAATTTCAACGTCGTCGTCGGATCGACGCTCGGAAGTGGGTTTTTTATCGCCACCGTCGTCTTGGGAGTGGTCATTCGAGCCGCCCCGAACGGCGCGGTGTACGTCGGCAAAGAACCGCTCGGCGCGGCGATGGGGACGTTCGCCATCGCCAACATCGCGTTGATGCTGGGCATGTCCTTCGGAGTATTTAAGATGTGGTACGCCTTGACGTTCTTCGTCACGTACGCCGCGTACTTTTGCATCACCGCTTTCGTGACGAACGCGCCCGAAGTCGCCGACGGGCCTTCGCTCGAGGAGGGCGGCGCTCGATCCTCGGGTCGCGGCGAGCGACTCCAACCGTTGTTCGATTTGGCGTCTCAAAAGGGCGGCCCCGACGACATCAAAGGGTCCGTGCGCCCGATGAAGACGACGGATAAGGATGGCGACGGTATCGTAGCGTCGGCGACTGCCGACATGACCGAGTACGAGAAGAAACTCTCCTTTCTCACCGTGCCGCTGCGCGTCGCCATGGCGTTCACCATGCCTGTCGTCCGTGCGGGATTCATGAATAAACCGTATGCCATCGTGCTCGGATTCCTCGGTCCGTTTTTCTTCTTATCCGCCCCCGGGAACGAATTCTTCGATTCGGTGAGCTCGGATCCCGCCACCGTGATGGTGTACAACTGCGCGCTCTCCGCGTTGTTTTGCTTCGCCGTCTCCTCCATCATCGCCGTCAAGTACAAAACGACGCCGTTGCCCGCGTCGACCGAATTCGCGAGCACGTTCGCCTTCATCCAGTCCATCTCTTGGATGCACTTCATGTCCGACGAACTCGTCATGGCTCTGGGCGCGCTCTCTAAGATTGCGGGCGTCGACGAAGAAATCTTCGGCGTCCTCTTCGTCGCGTGGGGCGACGGCATCGGCGATCTCATCGCCTGTCGCGCCGTCGCCAAGGCTGGTCAGGTCACGATGGCCGTCGTCGCGTGCTTTGCCGGTCCCGTCTTCAACCTCCTCATAGGCCTCGCCTCCTCCGTCGTCTTTCTCACCGCCATGATCGGCAACTTACCCTACGACGTCAAACAAGGCGAACTCGTCCTCTCCATCGGCTCTCTCTTCGCCGTCATGTTTTTCATCTCCCAGCTCAAATCTCGCTCGCCTCGAGAGTTCGAGCTCCCGCTCTCCATGGCGAACGCCGCCTTCGGCACGTACGTCGCGTTCATCGTCGTCTATCTTCTCTGCGAAGCTCGCGTGTTGGTCGGGTCCGGGACCTCGTCTGGACGCGCGTGAGACGTGTAATAAAAAATCTCATACATCTCATCCACGCGCGACGCACCGACCGCGTCGACGTCCACCGCGTCGTCCCGAACGCCGCGGCGCGCGGCGCGCCGAAACGCATCCTCACTCGGGACGCGTCGCTCGTCACACATCCGCGCGCCGACGCGCGCGCGCACCCGTCCGACGCGTCGAACGCGATGTCTAGGTTCCTTTGGGAAACCTCCGGGGCGTATCGCACCCTCGTGCGCGTCACCGCGCGCTCCAAACTCGCCATGGGCGTCTTCGCCTTCACCGCCTGCGTCGCCCTCCCGCTCGCGGGCACGTACGCGCTCATCGAGACGACGACGACGAAGACGACCGGGGACGCGAGAGAGGCCAGAGCGGCGCTGTTGAAGGCGCGCGGTCGTCGCGAGGGCATCGAGGAGACGACGTTGCGAGAGAGGAATAAAGCGAATTTGTTGGCGCTGTTGGAGGACGCCGAGCGCGGTCGAGGCGACGCGATGGACGCGAGGTATCGCGACGCCATGGTGGGTGGAAGAGGAGGCAAACGGAAAGCGTAGAGCGACGCTCGCGGATTGACTGTACAGTACGTAGACGATGTTTAATTAATGAATGTGTGCTTTTATGAATTGCCGAGACGCGCGGCGACGATGTCGGCGACGTCGACGCCGATGGAATCGGCGGGACCGGCGCCTTTACCCTGACACGCGGCGATGGCGACGATGTTTTCACCCGCGCCGAGGATTTGTGTCTTGATGGCGCCGTCCGGCGAGGTGGAGTACGCGCACGCCTTGGACGTCAAACTCTGGAAATTCGTCTTCGGGAACATGTGAAACAAAATCTCGTGGAGTTGATCGGCCACAGCCTCGTCGCCCGAACCTGCCATCCACTCCTCCAGCTCGCTCTCGGTGCGCACGAAGCTTGGGTCAGATTTATCGAAGTAATCGAGCGGACCACCGCCGATTTTCACGTACCAACCAGCCGACGGCGTCGGACCGGGATAATAAATGGGCGGCAACACGTACACGGATTTCGCCTCGTTTCGACTGTGATCGCTCCCTCCGGCGTTCGTCTCCGATTTAACGCGCGCGGCGTCGAGAACGTGACGCGGGACTTCGTACTTCATCGTCGGCATGGACGCCAACGCGCCTCGAACTTCGGATTCGAGCACCTCGGCGAGCAACACCGTTCTCCGCGCGATTTTCACCTCGCCAAAACTTTTCACCTCGTCTTTACCGCTCTCCAACAGTCCGCACTCGCGCGCCAGAGGTTCGGTGTAACACCCACACGCCAAAACGCACGTCCCGCACGTGTACTCCGCCCCCGTGGACGTGCGAATCGAACACGTCCCCAACTCTCGATTGCTCTCGACGCGTTCGCACGTCGCGCGAACAATCTTCGCCTCACCACCGCTCGCGCGTCGCATCAGCGCGTTCTGCGCCGCACGCATCGCGTGCGGGTTTACAAATCCACCCACGTCGTCCCACACCGCCTCGTACTCCTCCGGCACGTCAACGTCCCCCCAAAACGGAAACTTCTCCGCCAACCGTCCGCTCGTCGCCTCGGCCCGCTCGTGCGCGACCCCTCTCTCTCGCAAGCGACTCGCTCCTCGCTCCACGAACGCCTCGCTCCCGATCGCCAACGACCCTTGACGAGTGAAAAACTCGATCCCGGACTCTTTCGCCATTCCCTCGAACGCCTCGATCGACCTCACGTTGGCCGTCGTCCAGTCGTCCCGACCCTCGGCGTCGAGCGGTCTGACGATGCGCCCCAAGTCATCGCTCCCGCTCGTCAACCGTTCGCTGTCCAGCACGAGCACGGACGCCTTCGGCGCGCGTTCGCACACCCTCCTCGCGACGGCCGCACCGATCGGACCGTTCCCGGCGACGACGACGTCGAAGTGCGTCCCATCGGGCGGTGGCGCGTCGTGGGAAAAGAGCGCCTCCTCTCGACACGAGATCGACCGAGCGCGCGCGCCGGCGCCTCGCGCGCACCGTGCGATGCGCGCCACCACCGGCATCGCGCTCGCGCGCGACATGTTCGGGCCGAAGACGACGCGAACGCGTCGCGAGATGCCGTCTGTTTGCCTCGCGCGCGTCGTCGCGCGCGTCTACGCCTCGTTACAAGTCGCGTCCGTTCGTTCGTTCGTTCGTTCGTTCGCGCGCGCGTCGTCTCACCGAGCGCAAAGAATACTACTACACACCCACCCTCATTCATTCATTCGTTCGTTCATCCCGTTCGAACGACCGTCGCCCTCCGTCTCGTTCACAGCGGCTCGCGCGCGCGCGACTTGCCCTTGAGCAACAACGCCTTGGCCTCGTTAATCTTCGTGCTCAGGAACGCGCTCCCGCCCGCGTCCGGGTGATTCGCCATCATCACCCGTCTGTGCGCCTCCAACACCTTCCCCTTGGCCGCGCTCTCGCGCACGCCCAGGATGAGCGCCGCCTCTCGTCTCGTCATGGTGGGTTCGAACCCGCCCTGGTAAAACGCGCGCGCGCGCGGGCCCGCCAGCGCCCACGCCTCGATCGTCGTCACCACCGAGCGCATCGCGAGCGCGGCGGCGGCGACGGTGAGTCCGGTGACGAGCGGGGTGGCCATCGCGCGCCGAGGCGTGACGGAAGTCCGACATTCATTCATTTCATTTCATTTCA
>Ga0066845_10000345_pt1 | contig 14419 bp, 11 predicted proteins | sample ETNtaG_31_FD_65488 | JGI IMG/M metagenome (GOLD analysis project Ga0066845, IMG submission 65488) | Marine microbial and viral communities from oxygen minimum zone, Eastern Pacific Ocean - ETNP201310SV78 | ecosystem: Environmental > Aquatic > Marine > Oceanic | place: Pacific Ocean: Eastern...
GGGCAGAAAAGATTGGGTCAAATGAAACGGCGCTTCCATGTGAAGACGGTTGAGTGAACGGTAGGTTTCGAGGTTGATTTCTTCGAACGCCCCCTGACTATAGAACGAGGCATTGTGAACCAAACCACCAAGCCCTTTGGCCTTGACGAGCGGATGATTCTTTACTTCATCAATCAGCCGTTCGAGGTCGTCATCCTTGGTCAAATCAGCCACCAAAAGAGAGCCTCTGAGTTCACCGTGTTGACGCTCTGCCTCGTCCAATAATTGCTGGGCCTCAACCACCGAGGAACGGACGTGAACGAGAACATGCCAGCCCTCGGCCATCATGCGAGTGGCCGTGGCCGCGCCGAGGCGTTGGCCAGCACCCGTGATGAGGACGACTCGGTCTTGCACATCCTCCACACCACGGTTCAATTCATGAAGCCTCGTATATGGCTAGCGCACACAAAACGCAATTTGTGAGCCCGCACACCTTTTTTGCTGAGCGCTTGGTCGCCTTACACAGAGGGGGCAATCTATGGCAGGAAAACCGCTCCCGATGGCCACGCAAACCAAGCCTCGTTCGCCATCTCGCCGCCTTCCAGCCTGGTTCCGAACCAGCCTTCCCAGCGGCGAACAACAAGCCACCTTCAACACGACCAAAGCGGCCGTTAAAGACAACAAACTCCACACGGTTTGCGAGGAAGCTCGCTGCCCGAACATCCACGAATGTTGGGCCAGCGGCGATGCGACGTTCATGATCGCCGGCCAGGAATGCACCCGAGGATGTCGTTTTTGCGCCGTTGGCACCATCAAGAGACCCCCTCCCTTGGACCCCGAGGAGCCGGGCCATCTCGCCCAGGCCGTTGGTTCGATGAACCTTCGACACGCCGTTATCACCGTGGTCAACCGAGACGACCTTCCCGACAGTGGGGCTGACCACTACAAACAGTGCATCGAGGCCGTGGCCACCACCTCTCCTGATGTGACCCTTGAATTGCTCTGCTCAGACCTTGCCGGAGACCTCGAAGCGCTGGCCCACTTATTGGACCAGAGTCCTTTGTCAGTGTTTGCTCACAATGTAGAATGCGTTCCTCGCCTTGATGCGACGGTCCGGGATGCTCGAGCCTCCTTTGCCCAATCCATTTCCATCCTCAAGGAAGCCAAGCGATTGCGCCCCGACATCATCACCAAATCATCCCTGATGGTAGGTGTAGGCGAAACGGACGAGGAAATCGACGATGCGCTTGGTTTGCTAAGAGAAGCCGGCGTTGACCTCGTGACCATCGGACAATACCTCGCACCATCGAAGAAACATCTCGCTGTAGACCGGTTTCCCGATCCCGAGCGCTACGACGAATGGGCTGACAAAGCCATGGAACTTGGTTTCGCAGGTGTCGCAAGCGGACCCTTGGTTCGTTCGTCCTACAAAGCGGGTCTTTTGGTTCGGAAAACCCGAGACCCCGACAATCAAGAAACCATGCTTGGAGCCTATGTTCGGGTCGCACAAGCCCATCCATCCTCACCGACACCACTTAAGACGGACGAGCCCTGAGGTGATTCAATGACGGAGCGAAGCACGGTCACGACCACGCCCTACACCATTGGTGTCGCTCCATTTCGACCGGGTGATGAGCCTTCTTTTGGTGAAAAATTCACCGAACAACCCGGAGATTTGACACGCCCCGACCCGGCAACCTGTACAGCGGAAGATACGGCAGACCACGCCAAAGGTTTGATTCGAGTTCTAACCGATGAAGGTGAAGCCAAAGGAGAATGGGATCCTGGCTTGAGTGCTGAAACCCTCATTCAGGGTCTTGAATACATGATGCGACTCCGAATTTTTGACGACCGCATGATCAAAATGCAACGCACAGGTAAACTCTCATTCTACATGCGCTCCTTTGGCGAAGAAGCCATCGCCATCGCCCAAACCATGGCGCTTGAAGAGCAGGACTGGCTCTTCCCCTCCTATCGCCAGCCCGGTGCTCAATTCGTTCGTGGCCGCGACATGGTCAGCATGATTTGCCACTGCATTGGAAACACCGAAGACAATGTACGTGGCCGCCAAATGCCGGTTCACTACACGTGGAAAGAAGGTCGATTCATCTCCATTTCATCCCCGGTGGGAACCCAATTTTCCCAAGCGGTTGGCGTGGCCATGGCCAGCGCCTACAAGGGTGACGACGAAGTTTGCATCTCCTGGCTTGGCGACGGCACCTCTGCCCAAGGCGATTACCACTATGCTCTCAACTTCGCTTCGACCTTCAAGCCCCCCGTGATCCTCAACGTGGTGAACAACCAGTGGGCCATTTCCACCCACGTCTCTTTAGCCACCGGCGGTCGAACCTTTGCCGAGCGTGGTCTCGCCTACGACATCCCCTCCTTCCGAGTGGACGGCAACGACTTCCTTGCACTCTACAGCGTGACGAAGTGGGCCCGTGAGCGAGCCGCTGCCGGCCATGGGCCGACGCACATCGAAGTCTACACCTACCGTGCTGGAGCCCACTCCTCTTCTGACGACCCCTCAGCCTATCGCCCCGGCAACGAGTTTGAATGCTGGCCTGGGGGCGACCCTGTCGAACGGCTCCGTGAACATCTGATGAAGATCGGCGAATGGGATGAAAAGAAGGACAACGCCCTCGCTGAAAAAATCGACAGTGAAGTCATGGCTGCTTACAAAGAAGCCTGCGAATTTGGAGATTTGGCCTCGGGCCCCTACCCCCCGGCATCAACCATCTTTACAGAAGTCTACGAAACCGTGCCGTGGCACGTGCAAGAACAACGAGAGGAACTCGGAAAGTGAGGTGAGACCATGGCGAAAATGAACATGATTGCTGCCCTCAACTCCGCTTTGGCTCATCAACTCGAGAGAGACCCAAACGTCGTCATCTTCGGTGAAGACGTGGGCTACTTTGGTGGTGTGTTCCGTGTTACGGCCGGTCTGCAGGACAAATTTGGACCGCACCGCGTCTTTGATTCACCGCTCGCCGAAGGTGGCATCGCCGCCATCGCCATGGGCATGGGCTTGAACGGCCTACGACCCGTCGCCGAGATTCAATTCGCCGACTACATCTTCCCGGCCTACGACCAAATCGTTAACGAAATCGCCAAATTACGCCACCGCTCGGGTGGAGAATTCTCTACGCCGGTGACCTTCCGCACCCCCGCAGGCGGCGGCATCAAAGGCGGCCACCACCATTCCCAATCCCCTGAGGCCCAATTCACCCACACTCCCGGCTTGAAAGTGGTCTACTGTTCCAACCCTCGCAACGCCAAAGGGTTGCTTACGAGTGCCATTGAATCCAATGACCCCGTCATCTTCTTTGAGCCAAAACGTTGCTATCGTGGCCCGTTCTACGGCGACCCCCACAACGTGCCTACCTGGAACAACCACCCCGACGGCGAGGTGCCAGAGGAATATTTCGCCATCCCGCTTGAGGAAGCCAACATCGTCATGGAAGGAAGCGCTTGTACCGTCATTGCCTGGGGTGCCATGGTCCATGTTTGTGAGCAAGGCATCAAAGACTCCGGCATTGACTGTGAATTGATTGACCTGCAGACCCTCGTTCCATGGGACCGAGACACCGTGGTGAACTCCGTCAAGAAAACAGGCCGAGTTGTCATCGTCCACGAGGCGCCAAAAACCAGCGGTTTTGGTGCAGAAATGAGCGCTTCAATTCAGGAACGTTGTTTCTATCACCTTGAGGCCCCCATCGAGCGCGTGACCGGATGGGACACCCCCTTCCCTCACACGACCGAATGGGATTACCTCCCAAGTCCATCTCGCATTGCTGAAGCCATACAAAGAACACAGGAGGAATGAACATGGGAAAATTTGAGTTTAAACTGCCCGACATCGGCGAAGGCGTCGTTGAAGGTGAAATCGTGGAATGGATGGTTGCCGTGGGTGACACGGTCAAGGAAGACGATCCGATTTTGTCCGTGATGACCGATAAAGCCACCGTGGAAATTCCCGCACCCTGCGACGGAACCGTAGCAAGCATCGTCGGTGAAGCCGGCGACATCCTACCCGTTGGTGGTGTTTGTATTGTCTTTGACGTGGATGGAGAAGGCAACGCTTCCGAAGCCCCTGAACCCGTGGCGGAAAAATCCGCTCCCGTTGAGGAGAAGGCGCCTGTGGAAGAAAAGACCGCTCCAGCCCCGCCTGCCCCAGAACTCCCCCCCGTCGCCACCGCACCTGCGGCGGCCCCGGTTGCGCGAGCGGCAGGCACCAAAGCCCTCGCATCTCCCGCCGTTCGTCAGCGAGCACGAGCGGCCAACATCGACCTTCAACTCGTAGCTGGTTCCGGCCCCGCCGGCCGTATCAGCCACGCTGACCTTGACCGACACATCGCCGGCGGCGCTGCCGCCGCCACTCCATCCATGCCGATGGGCGGTGTTGCAAAGGTCGCTCGAAACGGTACCGAGGACATCAAAGTCATCGGTCTACGACGAAAGATTGCCGACGGCATGATGTCATCCTACAGCACAATCCCCCACTTCTCCTACTTCGAAGAGGTGGACGTGACCGAACTGGAAGCCTTGCGTCAACACCTGAACGCCACACGACCGGAGGGCGCACCCAAGTTGACGTACCTCCCGTTCATCATGCAAGCCCTCGTCAAGGCCCTTGCCCAACGCCCTGAGTGCAACGCCCTCTACGACGATGACGCCGGCGTGGTCACCCGTCATCAAGCCATCAACCTCGGAATCGCCACGCAAACCGACCGAGGACTCTACGTCCCTGTCGTGAAGCACGTTGAGGCCATGGACATCTGGCAGTCTGCCGCTGAGATGATGCGGGTCACCCAAGCCACCCGAGACGGTAAGGCAGGCGTTGACGATTTGACCGGTTCGACCTTCACCATCACCAGCCTCGGACGACTTGGTGGACTGGGCGCCACGCCCATCATCAACAAACCCGAAGTTGGTATTCTCGGTGTTCACAACGCCAAGGACCGAGCCGTGGTCCACAACGGCCAAGTTGTGGTCCGCCGGATCATGAACCTCTCCTCGTCGTGGGACCACCGTGTGGTGGACGGGCACGATGGTGCAAGTTTGGTTCAGTTGGTAAAATCTTACTTGGAGCACCCCGCTACCATTTTCATGTGAGGTGGACGAGATGAAGACCAAGCAATGCCAAGTCCTTGTTGTCGGTGCAGGCCCCGGTGGCTATGTCGCTGCCATTCGTTCTGCACAACTCGGCCTGAAAACCATCATCGTCGAAGGAGAGCGAGCCGGAGGAACCTGTCTCATTCGAGGTTGCATCCCCAGCAAAGCCCTCATTCATGCAGCCCACACCTTCCACAACCTTGCGAAGCACGCCAAAAAAGACGGGCACATGGGCATCACCATTCCCGGCCCGGCTGAACTCGAGATGAGCAACCTCGTGGGTTGGAAAGAAGGCATCGTTGACCGTCTCAACAAGGGTGTTGAAGCGCTTCTCAAGAATGCTGGTGCTGAGCTTGTCAGCGGTTGGGCCGTCTTCCAAGACGCAAAGACCGTGAAAATCGGCGAAGGAAAGGATGCGACGCTCATCCAAGCTGACCACGTCATCATGGCGCAAGGCTCTGTACCCATCGAACTCCCTTTCATGCCCTTTAGCGAGCATGTGCTCTCCTCCCGAGAAGCCCTCTCTCTGGAAACCCTGCCCGACCACGTGGTGGTCGTGGGTGGCGGCTACATCGGTCTAGAACTGGGCATCACGTTCCGCATGTTGGGCTCCGAGGTGACCGTGGTCGAAGCCATGGACTCCGTGCTCCCACTGTTTGACAAAGAATTGCGCCGACCCCTTGAGTTGTTCCTGAAGAAGAACAAGATCAAGGTCCACACCGGCGTCTTTGCCAAAGGTGCAGAAGACGCTAAAGGCGGTAAGGTGAAACTCAATTTCATTGACAAGAACGAAAAAGACGAGAAGAAGATGCAGCATGTCATCGCTGACAAGGTGCTCGTCACGGTTGGTCGTAAACCGGCCTCTACAGGCTTGGAAGCCACTGGTATTGCCTTGGATGAACGGGGCTATGTCAAGGTCAACGAGCGCTGCGAAACGAACATGAAGGGTGTTTACGCCATCGGTGATTTGTGTGACCTTGGTGAAATGTTGGCCCACGTCGCTTCGTTCCAGGGTGAAATGGTGGCTGAACTCATTGCAGGGCACAAGCGAGCCTACGACCCTGTCGCCGTTCCCGCCATCGTCTTCACCGAACCCGAAATCGTCTCGGTCGGCCTCTCACCCGACCAAGCCAAAGAAGCTGGGCATCCGGTGATCATCGGCAAGTTCCCCTTGGCCGCGAACGGACGTTCCCTCACCCAAGAGGCTGAGAAGACCGGCGGTTTCGTTCGTGTGGTCGCTCGAGAAGACGACCACCGCATCCTCGGGATTCAGGGCGTTGGTACCCACATCAGTGAACTCGTCGGCGAATGGACGTTGGCGCTCGAAATGGGCGCCGTGCTCGAAGACATCGCCCATACCATCCATGCCCACCCAACCATGACCGAGATGACCCACGAGGGTGTGCTCGACACGCTGGGCCATGCCATTCACAAGATGTGAAGCGAGTTCATTCCTCTTCGACATCGTTGGCCATCATGACAGCGACCGGACGTGTGCGGTCATTTTCATCAAGAATCAACCGAGCAATGATGATCATCGGTGCACCGATGATGGCGCCAGCAATGCCCCACACTTGAGAAAACAGCATGACGGTGAGCAAGAGCACCAGCGGTGAGATGCCGATTTTAGCACCCGAGAGGTTCGGCTCAACAAGTGAACCAAACATCTGCTGATTCCCGATGAGAAGAGCCAACATCATGAGGGCCGACAATGGTTCGAGCATGATGAAACCGATGAGCACGGGAGGAATGGTGGCGAAGAGCGCTCCAAGAATAGGAATGAAATCCAGAAGGAAACACAGGACTCCGAACAAGAACCATCCGGGAATATTGAAGCCGACGGGCGAGATGATGATGGTCATGACAATCGCTTGACCTCCACTGCAAGTCACCTTGGAGACGACGTAGGCGCTGATGGATTCCATGGAATCGTCAACGATTTTTCGTGCCCGCCCGCTGGATTGGGGAAAAGCCGCATTGAATCGCTTGGCGATGGTGTGTTCCTCGAGGATGATGAACAACAGGAAAATCAGAACGGTGATCATGCTGCCAACAAAAGCCCCAAGCGACCCCAAAATGGCGAGAGCAAAGACCTCAATGTTGCTGGGTGAGGCCAAAACATCAACCCACGTGGAATCTGAAAAAATAATTTCCAAACCATAGAGGTCGGACTCTGCATACATTGCTCGCTTCTCCTCAAGTTTCGCCGTGATGTCGGGAACTTCTTCAACGAATAAGGACAGTTGCTCGTAAAGGAAAATTGAGATGAAGTACATGCTGATGATGAAGGTTGCCAAAACGGTCCCGTAGGACACCAATTGATTGCCGACCTTTCCATGGATGTACTGCTCGACCGGTTTGATCAGGAAGAATAACAACACGGCGATGGCCAAGGGCATCAGAATGGGTTTGAGGTGGACAAGGGCCAGGTACACGACCACACCAACGATGGCCACGCTTGCTGCTGTTGTTCGCTTGGAGTCAATGCCAACTTTGGAAGCGGTTTCCATGACTGCTCTTCTCTGAAGGCTCATCTAAGGTTTCCCCCGATTGAATGCATAAACCTCCAATTCAGAGGAGGAACTATTCCGAGGGACGAACAAAAAATCTTGCCGCCTCAAAGGTTAAACCGTTCCTTCGAAATCTTGAGATGTGCACCGATTGGTTTGCCCGTCTTGCGGCCAAAAAATGTGGACAAAAAAATTCGTTTCCGGCGTGATCAAATGTCCCGGTTGCCAGAAAAAATTTCGGACAAATGCACCGTCTCCCGTTCAACAAGAAGCCAAGCATTCACCTCAAGAAAAGGAGGAACGCATCAGGATGCTTGTTATGGCTCCGTTTGGTGCCTTCTTTCTCTTTTTTGGAGTGGTCGCTATAGCATTGGACCCGGATAATCTTACTTCGTGGTCGGCCCCGTTCTACCTCGCACCTATCTTCTGCGGTCTCTTTTTCCTCACACCGGCCATGTTTGCTTTCCTCCGTAAACGAGCAGAACCTGTGACCGTTGGAGCACAGACCGTTCACAGTTCAAGAGCAAGCGAGACACCTCAAGCCCAACCTTTGGGCCGTACAACGGAAAACATGGTGATGGGTCTCTTCGGGTCGATAGCCTTCATCATGGGTGTAATTGGGTTGTTGATTGTCATTGTCATTATTTTTGTCCTCTCCGTAATTTTAAGATGGATTAGCGAATATGGACTACCGTTTCCAAGCGGTTTCTAAGCGTTGGAAAAACGGGATTTTACCGATTTGATTATTCCATGAAATTTCTTTGCCTTCGGCTTGATTGAAACAACAAGGTGCGAACGAAATACAGAATCAGACTTCGTTCAACCAACCACAGGGGAATGTTCTCCACTTCCCGCCTGTGCACGGCGGGCATGTCGGCCCAGTGGGTGCGAGGCTCAAGGTGATGGGCGTTATGATAGCCGATGTTCAGCCAGACGAGATTGACCAATCCTGTGAAGTTGCGGGAGGCGTCGTTCGGGGCCATATCGCTGGCTTCTGGCCCAGTCCCTGGCCTTGCACCTGCATGCTGGAGGTAATTGGAGGCCAGAAGCCAATGCAAACCGTGGGCTTGTGGGAGGGCCACCAACAAGAGCCATGCCCGGACATCGATGAGGGCCAAGGTGGTCGAGACCAAGACGATGGACGCCAACTCGATCCACGGCCAATGGTCACCTTTCTTTGCACGACGGGGGATGTATCTCAGTAACGAGGGCACGAGCACCGTCAAGGCTTGAAAGGGATGCAAGAGGTAGCCGATGATGTGGTTGTGATGTCCACCGAAGCGGTAGGTTCTGGTTTCATCCTCAGGACCGTGTGTGTGCTTGTGGTGGTTGCCGATGTGGGAGGGGAAAAAGACGAAACTTGGCACACCTTGAACGATTGAGAACAGCCAATCCGTCAGGCGGTTCATGAATTTCGACTTCCAAATACGAAGGTGAGTGTGATGGTGTTGAGCAACGCTCAAGCCCACTGAAAGCACGAGCATGATACCAAACAACACAGCGTGGAACCCGTTGAACCACTGGTACGCCATCAACGATGGATAGGCCACGAGGTAGGCCAGTGGCTGGAGATCACTCCACCGATGGAGCATGCTCAATTCTCCAAGCCCAACGATGCCCTCATCTTTTCGAGGTGAGCGTGGACGTGCTCAACAAAGAACCCGTGCATCAAAAAGCGGTAGGATAGGCCGGTGGGGCCAACCAAAATCATGGGGAATCGGTTGTAGGCAATATCAGCAAAGTGTGTCGCCCCAACAATCTCGTCAATCAGCAAACCAACCGAGTGGTCAAATTGGAAGGAGTTGATGGCGGCTTCGTATTCCTTCGCCGTCAACCAAAAACAAAACGAGGTTTTGAACAACTCGTGGGCCGTTTCGAAGTCCAAGAACTGCGTGAACTTCTTTTTGTGGATACCGTAGTCCACACGAACAGGATTCCAATTCGTCCATGAAAGTTCACCGGCTTCAATGGGCCAATTGGTTCGATCGGGTTCTTCGAGGTCCCGCATGGTCATGAGAACGCCTTGGTCATGATGGACAAAGGTCTGGACCATCAAATCACGAATCATCTTTGGATAGATGAGAACGGGCTCAACGTCGTCTTTTCCGGAATTGTCAATCACGAAATTCAGTAAATTACTCTCCGCTTGGAAATGCCGTAGAATGAGCACGTTGGCTTCTGGTCGTACGAAATACTTCATGAAAAAGCAAATTTGCCACTGGAGAAATCCGTGAGCCTTGAATTGAATGGGCATCAGTCGTTTGATGTAATACGTGATGTGCAAGGTGATGGTCAGCAAAATTCGCAACGTTGGCAGAATGATGATGCGCAGGGGATTTTGCAAATCTTTCAACCAATATTCCTTGGCCACATCATCCAAAGGCAAACTTCCGTCGCCGGTCAGGGCATCGGACAGGGAGGCAGGCATACGACCGTGATTACCCGCCATGGCCTTGGCCTGTTTGCGGGCTGCTCGTCGCTGTTTTCGGGTCATGGGTTGTTCACTCGACATCATGGTTCAATTCCTCCAGTTGCAATCGATAAAGTCGGGCCACCACCTGAGCTGTTTTGACAATGGCCGAAGTGGTCTCTTCATCAACACAAACATCATCCAGCGTTCTATAGAATCGTTGCATGTGGTCACCATCGTTATGTCCGTGGTAGGTCATGAAACGGGTTGAGTCCTCTCCAAGTCCAGTAAGCTCGTGAATGCGTTCGGCCCAAGAGCGAGCCATCTTCTCCCCCAGACCTTCGATGATCCACATCGCTCCCAACAAGTCCACCGGATTGTTCCGTGAGGCGCGGTACATCAGGAAGCCGTGAAGCGCCTCGGAACCGACATTCCGCTCCATTCCCAGAATGTCTTCAAGTTGACCCCCTGAGGCGACGTAGTCCTTTTCCAGCAACTCGTAATCTCGGTGTTCGTCAACAGCGTGAGCGATGACCGTTGAGCGAATCTCAGCGTAATTTCGGTCGAAACTGCTCGCTGTCCGCGTGATCCACCTCGAACCTTCAATCACCTGTTGACGGAGATTCCGCAGCAGGCAAAGGTGGTCCTCAACCGTGTAGGTGCCCAAGTCCAAACGACGAAGCAGAGGCACGGTTGACAAGTCGCGCTCAAAGCCCAACCAGACACGAAGCAGGTGCTGGAGACACACTTGTGCATGTGGATTCATGACGGGAACCTCCGCCTCCGATGCCACATCTACCGTTTCTTGAGCGCCTTCAACCAAAATTTCTCCATCCGTCAATGTTTCACCACCGTGAGTTGCATGTAGGTCGTGTTGAAACGACCACTTTCAGGAACAAAACAAAGGATGCAATCACCTTCCTTGATGGTGACTTCATCGGTTCGCAAGAATTCATCGAGCATGATGAACAACGAGGCTGCGCCAGTGTTTCCTCGCGTGTAGAGGTTGGTCCACCAGCGGTCTTCGGGAATTCCGACACCGGCAGCGTCCAACATCTCGAGAATTTTACTTCGGAAGTGATGGCTGGAATAATGGCAAAGGAAATGGTCAATCTTGGCGGGTTCGCTCACACCTTCCTGCACCAATCGCAGGTAGCCGTCGACGCCCATTCGGATGATGTTGTCCAACAAGCGAACCTCCTGACGAAGGAGCAGGGCGCCAGCCCGCTCCGCATCGGCGTAAGAATCGTAGTCCTGCCATGTGCGTTCGTCGCCGGGATGACCGGCTGAACCGACGCTCATGCAGGTTGGAAGGGCATGGGCATGAGAGAAGCCACGGACCCAATCGATTCGAAGACTGTATCCTTTGGGAGCCGGCGTGGATTGGAGCAACAAGGCCCCGGCTCCATCGGAAAGCATCCAGCGAAGAAATTCCGTGTTGAAATCAATCCGCTTCGCAGCAAACGTCGACTCCGTTGCGGCCTCGTAGCGTTGCTTTTTCAGCAAACGACTCGAGAGTTCGCTTGAGACCACCACGGCCGCATCGTGGTCACCAACAAGAAGGCTGTTGTAGGCCGCTTTGAGGGCCATCATGGAAGAGGAGCAAATGCCGTGGGTGGTCAAGATTTCAATGGCCGGCAAACCAAGGTTGGCTTGCACCATGCTGGCCATACCGGGAGCCGGCAGGTCGCCTTGGGTTGAAGCAACAGCGAGCATCCCGACACTCTGGCGGTCAAGAAAAGCCCGATCGAGACACTGCTCTGCCGCCTTTGAGGCCATTTCGGTGTTTGAATGGGTGGTTTGTTGTTGAGCATCGATGGCATAGTGCCGAGTTTGAATCTTGTTGGCTTGTTGAATTTGAACGCGAAGGGATGACGGTTGGCCGTTGACCATCCCCAAAATACCCTCAACCTCACCGGTTGAAATCGGTGGACCGGGCAAGAAGGCGCCCGTGCTGGTGATGTACACGCTCATGGGTTCACCTGGGGTTTGCCATGCTCTTTCTCATAGGTGTAGCAGCGCCACCATTCTTGGACGTAGGGGAACACCACGAAGATGGCCATCACGACCATGTAGGTGATGGCGTAATTTCCTGAAGCCCCCAAAGGCTCCTGGCGCCATTCAATCGCAAATCCTCCGCTCCAATTCAACGTGACCGTGTCGAGGAACACCTCCCACTTCCGAACGATGATGAGTAAAATGAGGAAAAACGGCAGCGTGGCGAGATAATTGTGGGCATGCACTTCCCAAATGGAAATTTCTCGCTTCCCTGTGGCGTAATGGACATCGTAGTGGGCCACGACTTCGTGGGCGAGGAGGGCAGCAAAACACAACAGCATGATGAGAACATTGACTTCAAACAAAAGAGAAAGGACAACTGGAATACAAATCTGCACGCCCATGAGGCAGTGAACATAGGCCTCATGGAGGCCAGAAGTTTTCTCAATGTCGGTGTTTCGATGACACCACCAATCGAGCATACCGGCAATACCCCACAGGGGGAGTAAGACATAGAGCATCACGTTGAGAACGAGGGTTGCTTCATCCATGGTCCTCAGGCCTCAACATGAAGGTGTGCTCCCTTCCTAAAAAGAATACACCGGCATGGGTTCGCAAGGTGCACTTCAACCCGCAGGGGTGCAGTTGCAAGAACTTCAACTGCCGCACATCAGACAATCATCTGGACTGTCAAGACTGCAGGCGATGGCTTCGAGGCTGTCGACATCGTCAGCTCGCTCAGCGAGTCCGCCCACGGTTTGGTCCTGCTTTGTGGAGGCTTCAACGGTGAACTGAATGGCATCGGCTGCGGCCTTGGTTCGAAGGTAATACATACCCGTCTTCAGGCCCTGCTTCCAACCGTAGAAGTGCATCGAGGTGACCTTGGCGGGGTTGGCGTCGACCATGTGGATGTTGAGCGATTGGCTCTGGTCAATGTAAGCACCACGGTCGGCCGCCATGTCAAGGACATGCCGTTGCTTGATCTCCCATGTGGTCTTGTAGAGTTCACGAATGTACTCGGGAATGCGCTGGATGCCCTGGATGGACCCCTTGTGGCGGAGGATGTCGTTCTTCATCTCAAGGCTCCACATGTCTTCTGCGATCAAATCACTCACGAGGTGCTTGTTGAGAACGACGAATTCACCCGACAGGGTTCGGCGAACGTAGAGGTTCGAGGTGAAGGCTTCGAAGCACTCGTTGTTTCCAAGAATTTGGGAAGTGGAAGCGGTTGGCATTGGTGCCAAGAGCAAGGAGTTGCGCATACCGTTTTCCACAATCTCAGCCTTGAGGCTCTCCCAGTCCCAACGACCGCTGTGCTCGTTCATGCCCCACAGGTCAAACTGGAGGAGGCCTTCGCTGGCTGGCGAGCCTTGGAAGGTGGAGTAAGCACCCTCGGCGATGGCTGCATCCTTTGAAGCGGTGCATGCGGCGAAGTAGATGGTCTCGAAAATCTCCTTGTTGAGGGTTCGAGCAGCCGGACTTTCGAAGGGCAACTTGAGCATGGCGAAAACATCGGCCAATCCTTGAACGCCAAGGCCGATGGGGCGGTGGCGCATGTTGGAGTTGCGTGCTTCCTCCACAGGATAGTAATTGACGTCGATGACGCGGTTGAGGTTGCCCGTGGCATGGTAAGTGACATCGTAGAGGAGTTGGTGGTCAAACACACCGTCGGACATGTTCACGAACTTCGGCAAGGCGATGGAAGCGAGGTTGCAAACCGCCACTTCGTCAGCGGAGGTGTATTCCATGATCTCCGTGCAGAGGTTGGATGAGCGGATGGTGCCGAGGTTCTTCTGGTTCGACTTTTCATTCGCAGCGTCCTTGTAGAGCATGTAAGGCGTACCGGTTTCGATTTGAGCTTCCACGATCTTGTCCCACACCATACGAGCAGGGACGGTCTCTCGTGCGAGTCCACGGCGTTCATAATCTTCGTACATGGCCTTGAATTCAGCACCATACACGTCTTGGAGTCCTGGGCACTCGTTGGGGCAGAAGAAGGACCAGTCTGCGTTGTTCTCGACACGTTGCATGAAAAGGTCAGGTGTCCACATGGCGTAGAAGAGGTCGCGAGCTCGCATCTCTTCCTTACCGTGGTTCTTCTTGAGGTCGAGGAACTGGAGAATGTCCGGGTGCCAAGGTTCGAGGTAAACCGCAATGGAACCTTTGCGCTTGCCGCCGCCTTGGTCAACATAGCGGGCCGTGTCGTTGAAGACGCGCAACATTGGGACAATGCCGTTTGAGGTGCCGTTCGTGCCCTTGATGTAGGAGCCCTTGGAGCGGACGTGGTGAATGGAAAGGCCGATTCCACCGGCTGACTTTGAAATCAAGGCGCATTGCTTGAGCGTGTCGTAGATGCCGTCAAGGGAGTCGTCTTGCATGGTGAGCAAGAAACACGAGGACATTTGGG
>Ga0066845_10000356_pt1 | contig 14222 bp, 10 predicted proteins | sample ETNtaG_31_FD_65488 | JGI IMG/M metagenome (GOLD analysis project Ga0066845, IMG submission 65488) | Marine microbial and viral communities from oxygen minimum zone, Eastern Pacific Ocean - ETNP201310SV78 | ecosystem: Environmental > Aquatic > Marine > Oceanic | place: Pacific Ocean: Eastern...
TTATTAGAGAATGTAGATTCTATTTCTTTAGCATTAGATGAAATGCGAGTTTTATTTAATAATGAAAATGGTGCTATTAATAACATTAATAGAGCAAAAAAAATTAGTCAAAATTTAGATTCTTTATCAGAAATTTCAAAAAGACTTGAAAGTGTTGTAATTGAGATTGAAGATATTAATTCTGAAATATCATATTTACAAAATTCATTGGAGGCAGATCCTGATGAGTTAAAGAGAATGACAGATAGATTAGATTTAATTAATAGCTTATTGCATAAACATAGATTAAAATTTGTTGATCAACTTTTTGATTTAAAACAAGATTTATATAATAAAATTGAACAATCAGAATCATTTGAAGTGTTACTAAATAAAAAAGAAAAAGATTTAAAAGTAAAGTATGATCAATTAATTAAACTTGCTAATATCTTAAATGACACTAGAAAAAAAGTTATACCAAAAATTACAAACCATATTAAAGATATTTTAATTAATCTTGGTATTCCTCATGTTCAATTTAGAATCAATTTGGAGCAGACTAATGAGTTGCACTATTTTGGATGTTCGAATATAAATATGCTGTTTTGCGCAAATAAAGGTGGAGAGATGAAAGAACTTATGAGAGTTGCCTCTGGAGGAGAGTTATCAAGATTAATGCTGGCAATTAAATTTTTATCTGCAAAAAATTCTAGTATTTCTACTTTAATTTTTGATGAAATAGATTCAGGTGTGTCTGGTGAAATTGCAAGTTTAATGGGAAATATGATGCAAAATATTAGTAAATCTAATCAAGTAATTGTTATTTCACATTTGCCTCAAATAGCATCAAAAGCAAAAACTCACTTAAAGGTCTCAAAACAAGTAATTGATAATAAAACAGTTTCTACTGTTCATAAGCTAAGTAATGAAGATAGAGTAGAAGAGATAGCAAAATTATTAAGTGGTAAGAATATAACCGATGCTGCTATTAAAAACGCTTTAGATTTGTTAAATCAATAATTATATATTTGTAAAAACAAAACTTTAAATTATGAGTAATAGTATTTTAAAAGGAAAAAAAGGAATAATATTTGGAGCATTAGATTCAAAATCAATTGCGTGGAAAGTAGCAGAAGCTGCTCATAGTGAAGGAGCTGATTTTGTACTAACAAACGCACCAGTAGCACTTAGAATGGGAGGTATTAATGAACTTGCTGAAAAGACAGGTTCAATTGTTGTGCCTGCCGATGCAACTTCTATGGAAGATTTGAAAAATCTATATACTACTGCAATGGACGAGCTTGGAGGTAAAATTGATTTTGTACTACATTCAATTGGTATGTCTGTAAATGTAAGAAAAGGAAGACAGTATTATGACCAAAATTACGATTGGACGATGAAAGGAATGGATGTGTCAGCTATATCATTCCATAAAACTCTTCAAGCAGCATGGGAACTTGATGCTCTTAATGACTATGCATCAGTTTTAGGACTATCATACGTCGCTGCGCAAAGAGTCTTTCATTCCTATAATGATATGGCTGACAACAAAGCTGTTTTAGAATCTATTGCAAGAAGTTTTGGCTATCATTATGGAAAGAGGAAACAGGTGAGAGTTAATACTATTTCTCAATCTCCTACATTAACTACAGCAGGAAGCGGAGTAAAGGGATTTGATGGTTTTTATCAGTTTGCCGATGATTTATCGCCTCTTGGTAACGCTTCAGCAGACGATTGTGCAAATTACTGTATAACACTATTCTCTGATTATACTAAGAAAGTAACGATGCAAAATCTTTTTCACGATGGAGGCTTCTCATTTATGGGTATAAGTGCTGATGTAATGGATAATTATATGAAAGCAAAAGGGGAGAGTTAAGATACTTTTTATCTTAAAACCTTTTTTGAAATATCTTGATGTATTGATAATCCTATTTTTTTTGTTATATCTTCAATTGAAGCTTCATAATCAATTTCTAATGGTTTTTTTATTTCCATTGATTGTTTTGTGCCATTTTTTTTAATAAAAAGACCTTTTTTATCAAACGATCTTCGAAAACCATCAATAATAATTGGTACAATAGTTGGTTTATTCTCTTTTATAATATGAGATGTTCCTTTTCTAATAGGTGCCCAAGCTTTTGTAGTTCCTTGCGGAAAAGTTATTACCCACCCATCTTTAAGTGCTTTATTGATGTTGCTAATATCGATTTTACTTACATCTCTGTTTATCTTTTTTTTTCCTTCTTTCCAAGTTCTTTTGATAGAAATTGAACCAGTGTAAGACAGTATTTTAGGTATTAGTCCTCTGTTCATGGTTTCTTCTGCTGCAACAAAATAAATATTATGTTTTGGTTGCAATAAATAGCTAGGCTTTTTAAGATTATTTTTTCTACCATTAACTGTTGCATTTAGCATATGTATTATGGCTATTCCATCTGCAAAATAAGTTTGATGATTAGAAATAAAAAGTACATTATTACTTGGTAAATTATTTATAATTTCGGATCCTGAAATCATAAGAGTGTTGCTAAATCTATTGTAAGAAATAAAACCAATAATTGTTATTAACCATTTTTTAAAAAAGATAATTTGATTAAAGATATTTCTTTTCAATTTTTTTTCATAAAAATAATAATTTTAATAACACTTTGAATCATAATAATTATATTATAATTTAGCTTAATTAAAATCATAATATGAAGATTATCTATACTTTATTTTTAACCTTATTAATTAAAAATGAAAAAACATATATTTAAATACATAATAGAATTTTTGGTTGTTGTTACAGGAATTATTTTATCAATAAATATTGAAAAAAATAGAGCTTTAGATTATAAGAATGAATTAAAGGACCAATCTCTAAGAAGATTAGCTGTTAATATTCAACAAGATATCACTGATAGTAAAGTTAATAGAGATATATACTTAAAAGGATTAAATGCATGTTCTAGAGTTCTTAACAGTTCAGAAGAGTTATTTAAATACGATAAGGACTCATTAGGATACTATTTAAATGCAATTTATATTTCAGGTACAATTTTTATTGATAATCAAGAAGAGTATCTAACACTTAGAAATTCTGGTTTTTTAGAATTAATTGAAAGTGACTCACTAGTATCTGCCATACAAAATAAATATTCTTATCACGAATTTTATAAAAAGGTAGAAATTTTTATTCGAAATATTAATAATGAATTAACTAAGATAGTAGATAAAAAAGTTAGTTATAAATCTGTAGGAAAAGGGGCTATTATTGGTGATTATGGAACTTACATTAATAATAAAGGAATGTCAAATAAAGAATTAAACGTAATAAAAAGAAAACAGGAAATATTAAAGTTCTACATTCCTATGATTAAAAATAGTATCGAATCTGATTCTATTTTAATTGAACAAATAAAAAACGAAATCAAATAAGCGAAAAATTAAAAAACTACTTAACTATTAATAATTATATATGAATATAAAAGGAAAAAATGTTTTATTGACTGGTGGTAGCTTAGGAATAGGAAAAGAAACCGCTAAAGCTTTAGTAAAAAAAGGAGCTAATGTATTAATAACTGGAAGATCTGAAGATAGATTGAAAAAAGCAGCTGAATATTCAGGTGCGAAATATCTTGTTTTTGACATTTCAGATTTAGACAGTATTACTAGTAAAGCTAAAGAATGTTTAAAAATATTAGAAAATAGAGTAGATGTACTCATAAATAATGCTGGTACTGGCTTTAGAAGATACATTGAAGATTTAAATACTGATGATTTTATGACTGTTTATAAAACAAATGTTTTTGGATTGTCTCTATTATCTAAAGAAATAATTCCCTTTATGAAGGATAATAAATCTGGAACAATTATAAATATTGGATCCACAGCAAGTCTAAAAGGGTATAAGGGTGGAAGTATTTATTCGTCGTCAAAATTCGCTGTAAGATCTTTAACTCAATGCTGGCAAGCTGAACTACGACCTTATAATATTAGAGTATGTCAGCTAAATCCTAGTGAGGTTACAACTGCATTTGCTAATAAAGAAAGAATTGAAAGAGATGAAATACCAAATAAATTAACTACCAAGGAAATTGCTCATTCAATTGCATCAGTTATTGAAATGGACGATAGGGGATTTATTAATGAGTTAAATGTATGGGCAACTAATCCATTTTAGGATGAAAAAATATATTTTAATCATTATTGCTCTGATGTTTTCATTTGAAAGTTATTGTGCTTTTCCAGTATCTGAAATTGACAACTTACAATCAGTATCAAATAATATAAATATTGAACATATAAATCAAGAAAATACTACCACAAAAGCTATGACAATGGAAGTTGTAACAATGTTTGTATTAGCTGGATTATTTTTAGGTATTGCTTCTATATGGTTAATAAGTAAGCTAGTAGGTTGGTACAATTGTGCAGATTCTATGACTAGATCACAAGCTGAAAAAAATTGTAGTAATTTAGGAGAAGATCGAGCAGTTATTAATTTAATAGGTGTTTTGGCTTTACTGGGTTTTATTTTCTTATTTAAAGGGGTGAATGACTATTACAAAAATAAAAGGTCACTAAAAAAGCAATAGGTTAATAAGATATATATCATGAAAAAATTTATAATTATAATTTTAACTTTTCCAATTACTCTAGTATTATATATATTGTTATTTAGTGGAAATATCAAATACAGCGAAGAAATAATACTTGATTCAAATATTGACAAGGTGATTGAATTGTTTGATAATCCACACAATATGAAACAATATATGTACGGTTTTGAAAGCTATACGGTAATTAAAGGTAATAAAAATGAAATTGGAACTATTTCTGAAATTAATATTAATTTTAGTGATAATGGTAAAAAAGAAAGTAAAATTATTATGATTGAAGAAATATTAAGTAACAATTTGCCAATAGAAAAGAAACTCCAATATACATCTAATGGAATTTTAAATATCGTAACTAATAGATTTGAAAAGATCTCTGAGAATGAAACTAAATTTATTAATGATCAAGAGTTTGTTTTTAATACATATATGAAATTACTTTTTTATTTCTCAAATTCTTCTTTAAAGTATCAGACTAAGCTATATTTAAATAATTTCAAAGATTTTGTTGAAAATCAATAATTATATATATAAAAATTATTTTTAATAGAAAGCCTTTTTGTCCGATAATTAATATTATGTTAAATTGTTAAATTCAAATTGTAGTACGAAAATTAAAATTATCTCCCACTATTTCTTTTCAATTTGATTAATTAAATGTATTATGTATTCATTATGTTGTCTAGATGCCAAATTTTTTGAACTGGTATTTAAATTTTTCTTTAACCAATTTAAATTATATAGTGCAGATGACTTTGAGATATTGTCATATTTTGATTTATTAGCAATAATACCTATTAATCTATTAACGTAACTTGTCTGTATATTTTGTCTAATCGATGAGATATTGCTGTTTAAATCATCTTTAAATAAGGAATTTCGTAAATCAATCATATAAGTAGTTAGTGTGTATTTATTACCATAAAGTGATGAGTTTGTAATTCTTTGCAAAACTTTTGGGTGTAATAATTGATCTAGTAATCTTTTTTGATAAGTTAAAATACGTTGATGAATTGATGGATCTTCTGAAACCTTAAAACCTCTTCTTTGACTTTGTAAATAAGGAAAAATTTCTGGCTGAAGTAGAAACTTATTACTAAAGGCATATTTACTTAAAATACTCATTGCTTTTTTCTGATCTTTTTCACTAACACTTTTAAATGGTTTTTTTTCTGTTTTCTGTGATGTTTTTGATAAATCTATATATACTCCCCCAATTTGTCTGGATACTATGTTTAAGCACTGATAATAAGAATAAACTAATGTTCTATATGCTCTGTATAATTCTTCATAGGTATCATTATCTGATGTGTAGTTATCTTTTAATTCTTTAAGTATGTTAAGAATCATATTAATTTTATCAACAGAATGATCCATAGGATTACTAGATAAATCATATATCATTGCATTTGGATCTGTTCCTTTTCCTGGAGATCTCATATCTAGAGCGTCATTAGCAAATGCTAATTGATCTTCAGTAGATCTAGAAAGTATTTTTTCTAATCCTTGCTTTTCTTCGCTTTCAGAATTAAATGATGAATATCCATATTGAATTGCCCAAATATCATAGACACCAGGTTTTATATCAAAATATAAACCTTGATTGCTAGGATCCTTTGCTATATTTATAGCGGGATATTCCATTACAGAGTTGCAAACTCCCCTTCTATTAACAATTTCTTTATTATTTAGTTCTGATGTGCTTAACAATGTACTTCCTTTAAAATTATGAGATAATCCAAGTGTATGGCCAACTTCATGTAATACTAGTCTATATAAAGACTGTTTTACAAGTTCTTTTTCCATATCTTTTCCTAAACCATAATTTTTAATATAATTTAATCCAAAATCAGTTTCTATTTGTTGATGTAGTCCAGCTACGCAATTTTGATGATCGTGAGATTCATTATTATTAAATAATTCATCTTCATAAATTCTTCTCGTTATATATGTCCACTCTAGCATAATATCTGCTCCCAAAATTTGTCCCGTTCTAGGGTTAACAAAAGATGGTCCATAACCTCCCCATGGTGGTGCAGGAGATGAAGTCCACCTGAGAACATTGTATCTAATATCACCTGCATCCCAATCTGCAGTATCTGGTTGGATTTTTACCTGTATAGCATTCTTAAATCCAGCTTTTTCAAATGCTAAATTCCAAGTTTCTACACCATCTTTAATAATTTGTCTTAACTCATGAGGAGTAGTATTTTCAATCCACCAAACAATTGGTTCCTTTGGTTCAGAAATAGATTTTATTGAATCTTTCTTAACCAAATTCCATCTGTTAATAAAATCTCTATAATTCATTCTATTAGTAGTTGTCATATTATCAGACTGAGTAGTAAAAAAACCAACTCTTGGATCATCAATTCTAGGCTTATAATTGTTCTTTGGAAGTTGTATTAAACTATGTTGAACTATAACAGATACACTTCTTGCATCAGTTATAGCTGAGGATCCTCTTTTTGAAGGATATTTACTTTCATAAACATAATTAACAACTATATCTGTATTTTTAGGATAATTTCTTATCTTACTGTAGCGAGTTTTAGTTTTACTTAAATTACCTAACCTGTATCCTTTATAGCCTGGATAATATGAAGATTTTACTTGCTGAAATGCTTCAGTTAAAAATAAATTATCTGCGTTAATTAAAAATTTTGTTTTTGTACCATCTTTAGCAATAATTTTTTCAGATATAATTATTGGGGTATTTATGTTAGTTTTTGCTGCTCTTGACAAAGGATTTTCTTCGTCAAAATAATATTTAGTATTTTCTATAGTTATATCTATATTCTCATAAAATTTATTGATTTTTATAATTTTTGAACCTCTAAAGCGACCTTTAACAGAACCTGCTTCTAAAACACCATTCTCAAAATAACTAAAATAAATAAATTCTTTATCTAAATGAGATGTGTCAATTTCTATATAAGCTTTACCATTTTTTTTATTTTGATAAATATTAAATAATCCATTATATATTTCACACCCTTTTATCTTTTTAGTAAACTCATCGACCTTTACAACTTTATTTGTCTTTTTATTATTAAAGATATTTTGAGAATAAATCTCTAATGAAAAGATACTTAATATAATTAGTGTAAAGAAAAAAATTGTTATTCTCATATTAAATTTAGTTACTTTATTTCAGCTATATTTTTTTTCATTTCTTCTGACTTTTTATAATCTCCTTTTAAATAATATAATTGTTTAAGAGATAATAAAGTGTTTTCATCTTTAGGCTCAAGATTAAATGCTTTTTCCAAATATGGTAATGATACATCAAACATGGCTGTTGCCTTTGCATTTAACTTCTTGTAAACTTTATCATTATCTGAGTCGTTAGCCTTATTTTTAAGTTCGACACCTTTATTAAAATATAATGCTCCTAAATTGTAATTAGATCCAAATGATTCAGGTTTTATATTTAATGATTGTAAGTAATCGCTTTCTGCCTTAGAAAAATCACCCTGTTGATCATAAATTGTACCTCTATTAAAATATAATAAGTGATTTTCTGGTGAAATTTCTATAGCCTCTGCAAGTTTAGCTATTAGCTCAGTTGTTCTTCCTAATTTAATGTAAAGATTAATTTCACTATTGATAATTCCTTGATCACCAGGAAATTTATTTCTTCCTAACTCTAAATATTCTAACGCTTTTTCATTATTATTTTCATCTATATATATATCACTTATATGAATAAAAATAGCAGATTCGCTAAAATCAATATCTATTAAATCTTCTAATATTTTTTTACATCTGATATTATCATTTAGCTTTTTGGCAGCAAAAAATGAATTATACAAAATAGTTTCTTTTTTAATATTTCCTTTAGACAATCTATCTTGATTATCAAAGGGAATAATATTAAATATCTTGTTATAATGCTTTAGTGCAATTTCATATTCACCAGTATTATATTTATCTATAGCAGTATTAAATAATTTAAATCCACAATTAATTAATCCCTCCATTACTTCTTCCTCTGGTGTCCACTTTCGAACAACAACTCTTCCTTTTTTATCTTTGTTCATACAATTTATGTACGCATCAGTTGCTTTAAAAATAGCATTATCATCTAATTCAGAATGTTTAATTGCAATTTCTAAATATATTTTAGATCTGTAATTCCACATTTTTGGATCATTTGATGTAGATTCATTATTGTAGGCTTTATCAATATATTTTTTTGCATCCATAAGATTATTAACTACATCATCTCCTTTAGATTTTTGTGATGTTTTTAGTGATAGAGCAGCGTTTACAATATTTTTCTTTTGACCAAATACCGTTGATAAACTAACTATTAGAATTAAAATTGTTAAAGAAATTTTTTTCATTTTATTCATTTTCATGTTCAACATTAATACCATCATTTTCTAAGTTTTCAGATTTATCATTTTTTAAATCATCATCAGCTTTTGTTACTTTAGCAACAGATGCAATACTATCATCTTCTCTTAATCTAATTATTTTCACGCCTTGTGTTGCCCTACCCATAATTCTTAAAGTGTCTACTCCTATTCTAATTGTAATTCCAGATTTATTTATTACCATTAAATCTTCATCATCAGTAACATTTTTTAATGATATTAAATCACCTGTTTTTTCTGTTACATTTATAGTTTTAACTCCTTTTCCGCCTCTATTAGTAATTCTGTAGTCTTCAACTGCAGATCTCTTACCATATCCATTTTCTGAAACAACAAGTACACTTGATTGAGTATCATTTACACAAATCATCCCAACTACTTCATCTTTTTCATTAGCAAGTCTAATTCCCCTAACACCAGCTGCAGTCCTACCCATTGCTCTAACTTTTTCTTCTTCAAATCTAATTGATTTACCAGATCTTACTGCCATCATTATTTGTGAATTTCCAGTTGTCATTTTTGCTTCGAGTAATTGATCTCCCTCACGTATAGTAATAGCATTAATTCCATTAGTTCTTGGTCTAGAATATGACTCTAATGATGTTTTCTTAATAACACCTTTTTTGGTACACATAACAATAAAGTGAGAATTGATATATTCTTCATCTTTAAGATCTTTAGTGTTAATATAAGCCATAACTTTATCATCTTTTGGAAGATTTATAATATTTTGTATTGCTCTTCCTTTGGCAGTTTTACCTCCTTCGGGAATTTCATAAACCTTTAGCCAAAAACATTTACCCTGTTCAGTAAAAAAAAGCATATAATCATGGTTATAAGCCATGATCATTTCTTCTACAAAATCTTCTTCTCTAGTTGATGCTCCTTTAGATCCAACACCTCCTCTACCTTGTGCACGATACTCTGACAATGAAGTTCTTTTAATATAACCTAAATGAGATATTGTTATTAAAACTTCTTCATTTGGTATCATATCTTCAATACTAACTTCTGATGAAGAATATTCTATTTGTGATCTTCTATCATCAGAATATTTTTCTTTAACTTCTTTTAAATCATCAACCAAAAGTCTTAGTCTTAAGTCTTCGTTGGAAAGAATTTCTTGAAGATTTTTAATTTTCTCCATAATTTCTTTATGTTCATCTTTAATTTTATCCATTTCTAACCCAGTCAATTTTTGTAATCTTAGATCTAAGATTGCCTTTGCTTGAATTTCTGATAAATTAAAGTTATTTATTAATCCGTTTCTTGCATCTTCAGGAGTTCTGGAACCTCTAATTAGCTCAATAACAGCATCCAAATTATTTAATGCAATAATTAAACCTTCTAAAATATGAGCTCTTTTTTCAGCTTGTTGAAGTTCATATTTTGTTTTTCTAATTAAAACTTCATGTCTGTGCGCAACAAAAAGCTGAATCAACTGTTTTAAATTAAGAAGTTGTGGTCTTCCTTTAACTAATGCTATGTTGTTTACTGAAAATGAAGATTGAAGTGAAGTAAATTTATATAGTTTATTTAGAACAATATTTGGAATCGCATCTCTTTTTAAATCGTAAACAATTCTCATACCATTTCTATCTGATTCGTCTCTTATATCAGAAATACCTTCTAATTTTTTGCTATTAACTAGATCAGCAGTTTGCTTAATCATATTAGCTTTATTTACCATGTAAGGAATTTCCTCAACAATAATCTGTTCTCTTCCATTATTCTCTTCAAATCTAACTTTACCTCTAATAACAATTCTTCCTCTACCTGTTTCAAATGCTGACTTAACACCTTCATAACCATAAATAATTCCTCCTGTTGGGAAATCAGGTGCCTTGACATGTTGCATTAAATCTGAAACTTCTATATCACCTTTTCTTTGTATATATGCTATAATTCCATCAACAACCTCAGTTAAATTATGAGGTGGCATATTTGTAGCCATTCCAACTGCAATTCCAGTTGTTCCATTTAAAAGTAAATTAGGTAATCTTGCAGGTAGTACGGATGGTTCTTTTAATGTATCGTCAAAATTTAACTCCCAATCAACTGTTTCTTTATCTATATCCATAAGCATATCCTCAGAAGTTTTTCTCATTCTTGCTTCTGTGTATCGCATTGCTGCAGGATTATCACCATCTATTGAACCAAAATTACCTTGGCCATCAACCATCATATATCTTAAACTCCATTCTTGAGCCATTCTTACCATAGCATCATATACTGAACTGTCACCATGAGGATGGAATTTACCTAATACTTCCCCAACTATTCTTGCAGATTTTTTGTAAGGAGTTGTTGATCTAATTCCTAACTCATGCATTCCATATAAAACTCTTCTGTGAACGGGTTTAAGACCATCTCTCACATCAGGAAGTGCTCTTGAAACAATTACAGACATTGAATAATCAATGTATTTAGTTTTCATTTCTTCTTCAATATTTACAGGAAGTATCTTTTCACCTAAAACCATATTATATTATTTAAATTTAAGGTAACAAATTAAGTAAATTTGCGTTCTATAAAGAAAAAACATGCGTATTTTGAGTGTTAAGTTATGAACAATTTTTGTTAAAAAATATGATAGTTAAGTGTATAGTTTTTCCAATTTTTAGTAGGTATCTTGCAGTGGAATTTTTAACGAAAAAATTTAATTAAAATATATAATAAATGAATACTGGTTTTTCGAATAGAATGAAAGATGTTTTTACATATGTAAGAGAAGAAGTTATTAGACTTGGCGATGAAAATATAGGTGTTGAACATTTGTTTTTAGGAATATTAAGAGAAGGAGGTGGTATAGCCGTAAATGTTCTTAAAGATCTAGGAATTAATTTAGATACACTAAAATCATTAATTGAGAATAATATTCCTAAAAGACCAACACTTGACCCTTCTATTTCAAGAGAGAAGATTGAATTTAAAAAACAAGCTGAGAGAATATTAAAAAAAGCAATTATGGAAAGAACCAATCTTGGTTCGGAAGATATTAAAACAATTCATGTTCTTTTAGCTATATTATTAGATGAAAATAACATAGTTACATCAACTTTAAAGCAATTACAAATTAATTATGATATTGTATTGGAAGAGTATGAAGGTAATTATTTAGATTTTAAGTCTGAACATGATGATGTTGGTGATAATGATGATGATGTATTTGGTTCATCTTCTCAACAATCTCATAGCAAAGGAAATAAAAATCCTAAAAGCGCAACACCTGTATTAGATAATTTTGGAAGAGATTTAACTCAATATGCTATTGACGGTAGTTTAGATCCTATTGTTGGAAGACATAAAGAAATAGAAAGAGTTTCACAAATTTTAAGTAGAAGAAAAAAAAATAATCCAATTTTAGTTGGTGAACCTGGTGTTGGTAAGTCTGCAATAGCTGAAGGTTTAGCAATTAGAATTGTTGAGAGAAAAATTCCTAGAGTACTATTTAATAAAAGAATAATTATGCTAGATTTAGCTGCATTAGTAGCGGGAACTAAGTATAGGGGTCAGTTTGAAGAACGTATGAAAGGAATAATAAGTGAATTAGAAAAAAATCCTGACATAATTTTATTTATTGATGAAATACATACTTTGGTTGGTGCTGGTGGTGCTTCAGGTTCATTAGACGCATCAAATATGTTTAAACCAGCTTTAGCAAGAGGGGAATTACAATGCATTGGAGCAACTACTTTAGATGAATTTAGACAACATATAGAGAAAGATGGTGCCTTAGAAAGAAGATTCCAAAAAATTGTTGTTGATCCTACATCAATTGAAGAAACAATTGAAATATTATCAAATATAAAAATTAAATATGAAGAACATCATAATGTAATTTATACTGATGAGGCAATTAAATCTTGTGTTATTTTGACCGATAGATATATGAATGATAGATTTTTACCTGATAAAGCTATAGATGCTCTTGATGAAGCTGGATCAAGAATTCATATAACTAATATTAAAGTTCCTCATGATATAAAAGAATTAGAAGTTCAATTAGCTAAAATAACTGAAGAAAAAAAATTATCAATTAAAAAACAGAAATTTGAAGAGGCTGCAGAACTTAGAGATACTGAAAAAAAATTATCTATTGATCTTGAAAAAGCAAAAGATAAATGGGAACAAGAACTAAAATCAAACAAAGAAACTGTGACTGATGATCATGTTGCAGATGTAGTTTCATTAATGACAGGAATTCCAGTTAATAAAATTGCTTCTCATGAAATGAAAAAACTGTCTGAAATGACTAAAAATATTAAATCTAATATTGTTGGTCAAGATGATGCAATAGAAAAAGTTGTAAAAGCAATAAGGAGAAACAGAGTCGGATTAAAAGATCCAAATAAACCAATTGGTTCATTTATTTTTTTAGGAGCAACAGGAGTCGGAAAAACACAACTTGCAAAATCGTTATCTAAAGAAATGTTTGATTCTAAAGAATCTTTGATTAGAATTGATATGAGTGAATATATGGAAAAATTTGCTGTCAGTAGATTAGTTGGTGCGCCACCAGGATATGTAGGGTACGAAGAAGGTGGGCAGTTAACTGAACAGGTAAGAAGAAAACCTTATTCCGTAATACTATTAGATGAAATTGAAAAAGCTCATCCAGACGTTTTTAATCTACTATTACAAGCCTTAGATGATGGACTAATAACAGATAGTTTAGGTAGAAAAATAAGTTTTAAAAACACTGTTATAATAATGACATCTAATATTGGCGCTCGTCAACTTAAAGAGTTTGGACAAGGTATTGGATTTAATACTACTGCTAAAAAAGCTAATGCTGATCAACATTCTAAAGGTGTAATTGAACAAGCTCTTAAAAGAGCTTTTGCGCCAGAATTTTTAAATAGAATTGATGATATTGTTTTATTTAATAACCTAAATCAAGAACATATATTTAAAATCATTGATATTGAATTGATTAGTGTCCTGGGTAGAATTAAATCATTAGGATACAATGTTAAAATTAGTAATGAAGCAAAGGAGTATATAGCTGAAAAGGGATTTGATTCAAAATTTGGAGCTCGACCATTAAAAAGAGCCATTCAAAAATATTTTGAAGATCCTATTTCAGAAGAAATAATAAATTCTAAGCTTGTTGAAGGAGATACAATTAATGTTTCATTAAGTAAAGATAAAACAGATCTTATAATTAAAATTTCTAAACCAAGAAAGAAAAGTAAAAAGAGAACTTCTGAAACAGAAAAATAATAAGAATTTATTTTACATAAAACCCTACTTT
>Ga0066845_10000358_pt1 | contig 14221 bp, 21 predicted proteins | sample ETNtaG_31_FD_65488 | JGI IMG/M metagenome (GOLD analysis project Ga0066845, IMG submission 65488) | Marine microbial and viral communities from oxygen minimum zone, Eastern Pacific Ocean - ETNP201310SV78 | ecosystem: Environmental > Aquatic > Marine > Oceanic | place: Pacific Ocean: Eastern...
GGAAAAAAGTCTGATATTTTAGACTACCAAACCTTGCCTAAGCGGGTCGAAATCCGTAACGAGCAGATTGAAAGAAAGAAGATTTCATGCTCTTGAGTCGGCTCTAACCCCAAAAAAATGAGGGATTTTTCGACCACAATGAAGGTTTTTTTCCGACCATAATTTCCGATGGAATCCTGTTTTACATATCGGATAAAATGTTTTATTCCTGAATAAAGCGATTTTTAGGCTTTGTCAGAATTTTGATTTGACATAAAAAAAAGTTAGTGGGACTCCGCAAGAGTCATGGTTTTTTCAGACCATAAAGCAGCGCATTCCCTGCACTCCCATATTTTGACTCTTTGCGAAGACCCCACATAAAAACCTAGTATTCTTCTAGGTATAGTGTGAACGCCACATACGCCACATTGTTCTCTAAGGGCCACGTTCTTTTTCCTCACTAATTAACTTCTCCATATATTCTTCAATTGTTTGATTAGATATTTTATCTGAACCAAACGCAGCAAAGAATAATAGACTTACTACAAGTATAAAAATAACCCATAGTATAACTTCAACAGTTCCTACCATTTACCAATTCACCTCTATTTTTTTTATCTCTTCTCCGTCAATAGAAAAGCCTTTTACAAAACCATTCTCTTGTCCGTATTTCCATAAGTCATAAACTAACTCACAGTCTTTAAGACAATATTCTGCTACTTCAGAATATCCTCCTTGTTTCCATATCATAGGAGCATCAGCACTTTCCATGATTTTAGAATCCCCCAATGTATGTTTTACTAAATTTCCTAAACTATATCTTTCACCTGTTTCACTACTAACTAATCTACTAGTATCAATATAAGCCTTCTTGTTGAAATATTTATTGATACAAAAAATATCTAAAGAATCTCTTAAAACAGGTAAATCAAAATGAGCAATGTTATGTCCTAAGACAACACCGCCTTTTTGAATATGTTCATCTAAATCAAATTTCAATTCTCTAATTGATTTAATTATAACATTAGACTTAGCCAAATCATCAACTGATTTATCAATATATATTGTTCCTACATCACCATTCCATGTACATATTACAGATGGAATAAACATATGTGTGTTTCTCCATCCTCCTATCTCATGAGAATAGTTTTTAGTTTCAATATCTAACGCTAATACATTACTCATGTTTAGTCTCCTTTATCGCCTTCCGGCCCATCTTTAACTGTAATAAGTCTCCATACCTTGTTCCAGAAACCCATTAATCTTCATCTCCTGTTCCGCCCCATAGACTTGTTAATGTCTTTTCTCTTTCAGCCTTTGGTTCAATTACTTTAGGAGGAGATTTCTCTCTCTTTAAAAAAGTAACAATTCTATCTTCTCCAATGGTTAGATTATCATATGCTTCCCAGCCATCTTCACCTTCAGCATTTAAATTATCAATCATATTTTTTGGGCCATTTAAAATGCTGAATACAAGAAATTTATACTCGTACTTTGCTCTTTCATAATTCATTCGTTTTCACCTTTTAATTTTACATAAACACTTTTGTTTATTTTCTTTGCTGCAAACTTTTCTTCTACTTTGCTCCACCAATTATAGATTGTTTGCTGTCCTCTTTGAGTTTTAATTTGAACTTCTTTAATTAATTTCGCTTTATGAACCCATTCATCGTCTTTGCTTAATTCTAAATATACTGTTTTAAATACACCATAATTAGCGTTTTCTACGATAGCCCTTCTCTCGACACGCAGGGCTTCATCTAGCCAAGTTACAAGACTCTTATAGCAGTTTCGCACAACATAGGATGCCTGTTCAACGTTTTTACCCGTTACAACAAATCTTTTGCTCTTATCCTTAATACTAGGTGCTTCTGCTATAGAACACAATATGGCAAGTTTCTCAATATGTTTTAATATTCTGTTAATAAAAGTTTCAACTGCACTAAACACTTCTGGCCTACTGTGTGCAATATATTCCTCCATCAAGATACATTCCCTCAAAAGAACATCGTTTGCCTTTGGGGTAAATCTCATTACTTTATATGGGTCTTCTCCTACTTCTTCATACCTTTCTTTAACAGTATCATAAATAGTCAAAAGGCTTTGAGAGTATTTTAATTTAGGTTCATCTTTAACGCCTATCTTACCAAAGTCTGCAATCAGCCTTCTTCTCATTCCCCTTTGAATTTCTTGTGGGACTTCCCATACAAACATAAGCATTCTTTGAAGAACACCCTTTTCTGTAATTACAGAAGTAAGAGTCTTTGGTATGTATGATGTAGCGTATGATGACCTTTGACACCTGCATTCAATTACTGCACCGCTTTTTAGTTTCTTTTTAATTACCCATGTTTCTCCCCATAAAGTATTCATAAAAGTATTCAAATATACTACAGCATTTTCTTTGTGTTGAGATTGTTTAAAAATACCAGAATACTCAAACTCATCCCAAATTGCTAAACCGTCTCCTTCTAATTGACCATCTATTTGAACATCAACTTCTATTTCAGTAGTATTACCATCTTCATCTTGAATCAATTCTTTTTTCTTTTCCATACTTCCTATTAATGCTGCATCTGTATAATCTGTAATATCAAACAAATCAAAATCAGTTCCATGCTTATCATTTACAAGTTTGAAACATTCTTTAACTATAGGTAGAAACCAATTAGTTAAAGTTGATTTACCTGTTCCTGATGTTTGTAACCATAAGAATTGCATCCTAGTATCATCAGTATTCAAATTACTAGGTATTGCTACCATGCCTTTACATAACTGCCCAACAACAACAAAGAAAGACATTATTGCAGGGGTTCTATTAAAATTAGATGCTAATAGTGCATCATCTGTATAACTAGATACAACTGCTGGTAATGGGTTTTCAACCTCTTCTGAAAGAGCATATTCCCCACCATCAATCATACTATAATACATTTCATCTTCATCATATTCATTATTCATATTATCACTTTATCCTCACTATTTAAGGTATTAATCACTCTTTGTGCAAGAGTTGTTCCTATCCCATCTAACTTAGTCATCTCTGTGATAGTCGCTTCACCTATTTCCATTATACTACCAAACTCCTTTATTAAAAGTTTGGCTTTACTTTCACTAATACCCTTGATACTACATAACATATTTAACCTTAAATCATCTGTAGTAATTCTTTTGAGAAGATGTGGTTGAATTACATCTCGCTCTATCGGGCGCATCTTACATAGGGTTGATATAAGTTTTGCCGCTTTCTTTGGGCCTTCTGTCCAAAAGACTTTCACATCTGTATCTAATGTTATTCTTCCTATTGCACCAAAAAATTTGTTTTGTAATAATCTATTTGGTATATTTAGATTAACATAATTTTTATATTGTAATGCTTCATGAATAGAACCATGAATAATTAAAATACAATGTTCATAATGTCTGTCCATATTATCTAGTTGATTCCACAATCTTTTATTGATTACAGATTGCAAGAAATCAACAGACGATTTGGCTTCAAAACAGATATCACTAAATACATAATCTCCTATTTCCAACCATTGTTTTTCTGTAGGTATATTCAGTTTAGTACACTCTTCCTTTATTTGTGTATAAAGTTCTGAGTTTTCTCTACTATCAACAATTAACTTATTCATTCTGCATCACCATACTTATGGTCTGGATATCTCCAACATTTTCCAATACAATAACCTTGCGGTATTAATTTATCTTTACAACTAGGTGCATGATAACCACCTCTTACAACAAACCTAACATGTTTTTCTGTTACTGCTTCATCCCAGTCTAACCAAACATTAGGGTTACTAGAAATAGTTTTTAGTTCATCCATGATAATAGATACAATCTCTTCTTGTTTTTCTGCATCTAGATTTCTTTCACCTATGGCTAATATATCTCTATACCATTGAACTAGATAAACTCTAGCAAAATGACCAGGATTTTCTACCATTATTGAATTATACAAACAAGGTAAAATAGGTAATTCTCCTGGTGGTTTAGGAGCAACAACTTCAATATCGCTTTCTTCTATTGGTTTAACTTCTTTCCAAGTTTGGAGTTTGTTGCCATATCTAACAGAAGGATAATTACCTTTACTTGCTTTATTCACTATATGTTCTAATCCTATTTCAATATCCTCTTTAGTAATAGGAATACAAAAATACGGGCCATCACTACTAAGATTAACAGTATTAGGTATTCTTTTCAATCTATTTATTTGAATACCCGTATTATCAAGCGTAGGAGCAGTTTTAGCCAAATCGGAAAAAGTTTGCTGAATGCTCCTGATATCATTAGCAACCTCTCCATACACTATTACATGAAATCCATTACCACTAAAATACGGAACAAAATATATGTCATCTTCTTCTAATTGATTTAAAATCTTTTTCAAGTCATCAAATGCTGTTTGTAAGGGCTGACCGTGTGCATCAAAGTCTAAAAACATTCTGTCCAATATTACTGTATTCTCTACGGCTTTATCCACAGCAAAATGTTCAAAGTCATAGACTGTAGTATAGCAATTCATTTTACCGTTAAACGCATTAACCCATACTTGATATTCATGGCTGTTTCTTACTATCGCCCTTTTCATCTGGGGTGCGTTCTTTATGTGGCTTCCTGCCCATACTTCTCTTGGGTATTTCATTTTTATCTTTCTCCTTATTAAAATTAACTTTCGCAGATTCTAGTTCTATTTTTATTATTTCTGCTATTCTGGCCTTTAATTCTTCTGATACTTGTTCAGCAAATATCTGACCAAATGGTACTTTATAATCACCATCATATATTTCTACATTCCAAACTAAATCTAATTTGGCTTTTGCATCCAACTCATCATAAACGCTTGATGCTATTTCTTCAATTAACGTTGATACATTACTAATTTGTTGAAATGTCCAACTTCCTTCTTTTAATCTTTTAATTACTTTATCTTCTATCATAACCATTCCTGTTCCTGTGCTGCGGGGCATATTGAATAAAAACTACAATGACTACAAGTTTTATAATAATACTTTGCATTAAATTGTTTTTGTTCATACGCTTTAATCAGTTCTGTTATCCCTCTATAAACTGCTTTCATACTTGCAGATTTAACTGCCTCTACTTGAATGTAATTAGATGCTGGATAATACCAACCCCAATTAGTTACTTCTGCATTAATATCTAAACCTGCTTCTATCTTTTCTTCATCTGTCATAGCATCAATAAGTATCTTATAAAATGCTAATTCTTTTCTCATACTAGTTAGTTTATAATCTTTCCACGGGCCTGTTTTTAATTCAATAGGTATATATTTACCATCCTGAACAAACATCCTATCAATGATTCCTTGTAAGTGAACATTGTAGTCTCTTTCTAAAATACATTTAGGATTCAAATCATGAGGTATATGTATTACTGCATTCAATAATAATTCATTTATAACAGGTAGATATTCGTCTACACTATCATTCTCTTTTGCTTGAATAAACCGTTCTGCTTCAAATACTGATAGAGTCCTATACATTTCAGTATAATCATCAATAGGGTGTAGGCCCATATTATATTCTACTAGTTCAGTAAAACTTAAATCTTGTGCTTTTTTAACATCAAATTCATTAAAGAAATCTTCTCTGCTATTATGTACAACTGTACCTTTAATCATTGCTTCGCTTGTGGTTTGGGGCATTCTAAGTGGATATGAAAATTCATATTTCTTAGGACACCATTGAAAAGAACCAAACGAAGATTTGGTAATCTTTAGTATAGGTTCGTTTTCATCATCATATTTTTCTGGATACCATTGGTATGTATATTCTCTCATTCTTCTTCCTCCATTTGTTTTTTGAATTGTTTAGCATTGATAGTATTATTATACCTCCATGCTAATATTAATTTTTCTTTTTTATTCATATTACCACCACTCATCTAATGTTGTTTGATTTTCGTCAATGGTAATCTTCTTTAAATCCCAGCCCATTGCTCGGTATATAGGTTCTGCCTTCTTTATTATAGAATCCGCATAATGTTTATAATCAGGACTCTCAGTTGCGAGTTCTTCAAGGGTCGGTGCAGATACATAAGATGGTCTTTTTCTAATACCAGTAATAGGATTAATATATGTAGGTCTTTGTAAGTCGTCTGAAACTTTCATATAGATATAAGAATCATTAATTGGTATAGAAGAGAATTGATTATACCACAAAACCCCTTCAACACCAGAACCTATTGATGGTCTTTTACCTCCTACAGTAACAAATTCAAATTCATTACCACATTTAGAACAAAAAGGTGCAGTATGTAATTTCCTAAATCTATCTCTTTCAGATAAAATGCTATTAACATCATATCCCTTTTCACAACTTTTACATTTATACTGAAATCTTTCAGGTCTAAACCTTGACCTATTTACAATTTCATCCAACTCAACATTTCCTTTGATAACTCTATTATATTCTGTTCTCAAATAATCAGTAATTTCTTTTTCTGATTGTTGACCTACCCATCTGTTTAACACTTCTAGTTGAACTGTTTTTGCTAGTTTAGTAATTGCTACTCTCTTAGCAGAAAAACCTGTCATAACAAATTCAGGTTCATCTAAATATTTACCATCTTTCCAGGAAATAAGACCTGCATTTCTATTCTTTGTTATACCTACACCTAAAGACTCATAGTATTTCTCAAACTCTAAGACTACAGGATGTTCTTCTAATCCCATAACATTAGGAAATTTTTCTCTAACTTTGGTGTTTAATAAATCAAGAACTTCACCTGTTCTATTCATTGGAACTTGAACATAAATAGAATCTGTATGGCCGTATACTACTTTCATAGTCTCACCTTTAATCTACAATATGTGCATTTACCTTCTTTATCAACATTTGAATGTCCTTTATTAAATTGACACGAACAATAATTTTTCATTTTAATCCTTTCTCCTTTCTCTCTTGTTTTTTCTTTTTAAGATAACAAATACCACAATAATCTCTACGAGTATAATCATAAGACTTTGTGTTTTTTGCACTTATTATTTCATTACACATACTACATCTATTCAAGTTAACAACTCCACTGCTACTACCATTGCTATAATAACTTTAACAAATGAAAATACTGTTCTCCATAATGCTAGTATAGCAAAATTATCTTCAGACCATGTTTTAAAATTCATTTAAATACCTCTTAAATATTTTGCTAAATACAAAATCTAATGCACTACCAATGTACCATAAACTATATGTTAACACATAAGAAAATACACTTATCTTAAGTATGGTCTCAATTGTTTCTATCATTCTAAACTCCTCACTATAAACGCAGCCTCTCTAATTGCTTCTCTAGCACTAGCAGTAATACTAGCGGCTAAATCAGTATCAGCCCAAGCAAACCCTTGATATCCGACCACACCATAAAAAGAAGCCATTAATCTTTTTACAGCCATTTGATTAGTATCCCACTTTGCATACTCTTCTTTTGACGTGGATTCTTTCATCTTTTTCTTATACTCATTTCTAAGTTCTTTTAATTCTAAAACTGCTCTAGGTAAAAGACCTAACTTATCAGTTTTGAAGTATCTCATTTCTTTTACAGTTTCATCACTGAAATCTCTTGGTGTGAGTATATTAACACCAAACTCTGTAGGAACATTAGATTTAGTTTCCCACGATATATTTCTTGCAATCATCATTGATGGATACAGACCCGCATAGTCAAATGCAGCAACACCTAAATGTAATCCGTTTGTGCCTTCTGATGAAGGGTCATAAATCATAGCACCTTCATAATCAACTCTTTCATCTTTAGAGCCTGTAGGTGCTTTCCAATCTGCATTACGCATAAAATATATACCGCCCATATTGCTCGCATAAAAACAAGCATCAAAGGGAGCAATCAGTAAACGCTGTAAAGATAAAACTGCTTCTGATGTAAAGTTTTCTTCATCAATCCTTACAATTAATTCCACATCTTTTTCTGCATACAATAAATAATTATCAGTATCTTCTAGCCAGCCTCTGGAAAAAAACTCATTTTTATCTGGGAACTTTTCACTAACTAGTTTTTTATCACCTAAAATTGTCTCAGATATATAATCCAAAGCAAGAGAAGGAAGCGTTCCTTTTTGAGCATCATTCCATTGTCTTTCAAATGCTAAGTCAAGATTTAGAGTCAATCTCCCCCTAATAGGTTGTTCAATAGGAGAATAATTTTCTACTGCTCTTGATAACTTAACTCCTCCAGAATCAAAATAAACACCTTTCACATCTTGATATGGAGATATTGCTCTTGGGTCTATGTTACAATGTAACAATCTTTGTATTAACTTCGGCAAATCGAACTTTGAACCGAACCAAGAAATCAACATATCAGGGTCTTTATCTATAATATCATCCACAAACGCAGATAGCATTCTTCTTTCAGAATCAAAGACCAAATGATTTGGTTTCTTTTCAAACTTTATTTTTCTAGGAAACCATGTATAAGTAGTATACTTCTTTTTATAATTATCATATACAACAATACAAGTAATTGCACCTTCATATTGATGGTCATCCGAAACCCATTCCATATCCCAATAAAACTTTCTAAGATTATAATTCGGGAACTCAGTAAAATTATCTATAGTATACCTATAGTGATAGGCAACATCTGCTTCATAAGTATGAACCCATAAACCTCTAAGATTCTTTACGAAATCAGGTCTTGAAGGAGACCACGTTACCTTCTTTAACTTCTTACCAAATAAATTTACTTCATCTGTTTCTTCATAATTAAGAGAAACAGTTGCTCTAAACTTAGTATACTTATCTTTAATTACTGCTTCTCTAATTTCTTGTGCAGTATCCAATATATAAAAATAAGGTTTGAAATCATCAAAGGTAGTAGTATATTCTACCCTTTCATTCTCCTCATTTCTATATCTTATTCCTATCATATTTCTATTATTTGATACACTTATAATCATTACATCACCTATCGTTTATATATGGTGCTATTACCAACTTTCTATCTGAACCACATAACAAGATTGGTTTGTCATCCCCACCAAAAATTCTCATTGGTTCATCAACACAGAATTTATCTAATGGTGCTGAAAACTCAACAGTCATACTTTCATCGCATGTATTAATTAATGGTATGTCCTTTTGAGCATACTCAGTATTATGTATTGTGTGAGAAGAAAGACTCGCAACATTGCTACCTGCTTCATAATTAAGTTTGAAAGTAGCAGTTCCTACATTATTACAAAACTTAATTGCATCTGCTAAATCGTTGCCCTGAAATAGTAATTCAGTTGGTAATTCTGTTTTACCAAAAACAACAGGGGCTTCTAAGGAAAGATTCATTATTCTAGAAATCAATCCGTAATTATTATGTTCAACTAGTTTAGCAATTCTAGCATTAGAAGAATTGTTCTTTAACATAATATTTGAGTCTGTAACTTTGAGGTTAATCTCACCCTTAAACACCTTAAGATATTTCATTACCTTTTCAATGTCAAAGATAAACATTTGTTCCTCTTTATCATAGTCAACTACTTTATTTACATTTAGTGCAGATTTATCATTTCCATTGTAGAATTCCATTCTATTATTTCTGCATATGCATAAGCATGAATTGCTTACTACATCAGTCTTAGATGTGGTTGAGGACTTATATTTGCCTTTAAGCCAAATTGCCTCAACCGCATCCTTAAAATCAGATACGCTTATTGTTATATTCATAATGTTCCCTCACGCAATTCGGGTAAACCGAACCACTTGTTTTCACCGTTTGTTGTGAAAATTGTCCATTTCTTTCCTACCAAATCTGGATTTGTTTTACTTGCTTCAAGTTCACAAATATAATTGGTAGCATTTTGTGATGGTTGTTTTACAATATGTAACATTTGTACAAATCTAGCAGGTGTGCTTTTATGCCAGTCTGGTACTTCACCTACAGGAGTAGGCACATTGATGTTATCATATACAGGCTTCATATGTGTAATAAGAAATCTATCACACTTTAGGTTACAAACCAAATCTAAAAGCCTATTATAAATTCTGTTTCTGATTTTCCAATCTAATGTGGAAACTCTAACAGAATCTGTAGCCTTAACGATACTACCTTCTCTTGATTGTTGTTTAACTAACAACTCTCTTAGTACATCGCTAGAGCCTTCAAATGCCTTATCAACACCATCAAAGATAAATGCTTTGACATTACCTTCTTCAATCATTTCTTTTGCAAGACCACAGAAATAATTTGCATTATTAAAAGTGGTTTCCCAATCAGTAGAACCATCAGGTCTTACCTCTAAAGGATTGTAAATCATAATGTTTGGGTCTGAATCCCAATTAGTTCTCCATGTTGGTTCACAACCATTATCAAAATCCAAAATAAGAATCTTCATTCCCTTTTCAATTTCTTCTTCTGTTCTACAATCCATTGCTATTCCAGACTTACCCACTTTAGGGTTGCCTGTAATAGAACACAATAAATGACTTCTATCTCTATCAAGACGTTCTTGAATCTGAGCAAGAATTCTTTTCTTTGTTTCTGCAAAGAAATCATTAGATTTCTCATCATTATTATTTACAGCATTACCTTTTTTATCTTTAGTCCAATCCATATTCATCACCAATTTCTAAATCTATTTCATTATTATATAACCAATCCGCTATTTCTCTAAGGTTATCTTCTGACACCTTTAACCTAATTTCTTTACCAGAATCAATATGAAGTTTTACCCAATAATCTCCGGTATCTTCATTTAATCTCCAAGTAAGAAACTCAATCTTATCTACATGGATAGCATAACTGCTTCCATGAATAATTCCATTTTCTATTTTATACATTTATATCACTTTTTTAGGGGCTTCCCACCCCATTTGGTGGACTTGAACAATCTCTCCACTAAGACAGGTATATGATTTAAGTCTCAAAACCAATCAAGGTCTTCCTCTTCTGCAACAAATGGTTCAGCAACAACACCCATATTATGGATACATAGTAAACCACTTACATTCAAGGAAACCTCTCTTAAACTACCATCGTCATTTCTACCTTGAGATGTTCTAGCCACAACCAATACAGTTGAGTTAATACCAAAATCAATCTCAATATGAGGAGGAATCCAACAAGTAGTTCCGGCCCAACCAGCACTTTCATAGTTATAATCAGAGTTTACGTCTGTAATAGACATTCTCTTATTACCTACTCTATTTGGTGTAGCATCAATAGAAATCACACTTCCATCTGTAATCACAAACCTTTCAGCATAATTCTTATTTGCTGCTGTACTATGATATCTATCCAAATCAATCAAAGGACTGTAGTTTTCCATTGCTACTTCCATTACATAGTTTTGCATATCAGCCATAGAAGGTTCTTCCATTCTTTGGTCTTCTGAAAGTTCAGAATTGTAAACTAAACTTTCATATGTTCCTTGCTTGAAACCATAGATTCTATCCTCTTTATTAGAGTCAGGGATACAATCAAAGTGTAAGAACCTAAATGTTGTAGGTGTAAACTTCTTTGCATATGCTCCCTTATAGGAGAAATAATACATTCCCCTATTTCCATCTACTTCTCCCAAAAATACTGCTTGCATTCTAACTTGTGATGCAGGTAGTGGTTTTCCATAGTTTGGGTTTTCACGCATACCATAAGCAGCAATACTGTCAACAGGTATAATAAAATGACCTGAATCAATTTCTACTGCACTTTCTGGCAAACCAGACTTTGTTGTTGTTTGTTCTTCTCCGTTATGTAGTCGCTTAATTAAATAAGCACCGTCTTCAGTTAGGTCTGCTACTGCAACTTTACCTTCACTGTAAACTTTGTTTGCATCCATCTTATAATTAGATACAATATTTTCAATCATTCTTGCTCCCATATCCAATGGTTCATTTACAGAAATAAAGAAACCGCTTGCTTTCTTAACAAGACTGTTTCCTCCTGTGCTTTCTTGTTGTGGTGCATCTTTGTAAGCGTATGCTCCGCTAAACCATTGTCTAAACAATGACCTACCCAACAATAAATCATTTGTTGGGTCTAAGTTATTTTGTTCGCATATTTCCATATACTTTTGTGTTGTTTCTTCAACACTCATGTTAAGCCTTTCGGCTGCTTTTTCTATCTCATTCGTAATTCTTTCATCCATATTACTTCCTCATTTTTTTCTTTTCATAATAAATTTCCAACAGCGCTTCTGCGGTAATAACAATACCTGCTAAAACCCAAAAAGTATCTGAGGAAACTGAAATATAACCAGCACTATTTAATACTGGAAATATTATTAATGCTAGTCCACCTAGCAATATGATTTCATAGCGTAGTAAGATATGCTTCACATCTTCACTATCTACTTTACCATCTTTATTAAAATCAAACCATTTCTTTTTCATTACATCATCTGTCCTATCATCCATGAGGCTAATATTTTTGGAGTCATGTTTGAACATCTCCATTCAGCCTCTCCTATTATTCTTAAATATTTGAATTTTTGTGCAGTATCTAAATCTGATGATACAAATACCTCATGTAAGTTTTGACATATAACTTTCATATCTACCGATAAATACACTAAATCATGAAGTTTATTAAGGGCAGTATTGAAATCCCTGTTTACAATACTATCTTTAATTTCATTATATGGTAATTGCATTTGTTCTATTTGTATGTTAATAGGAGTATTACTATATACAGAAGCCTGTAATTCTGTAATCCCCCTGCGTAAATCCCCGTGTAGGCTACTTATAAACGTGCCTAACTCGCCATCTTCAATAGATGTAATGCCTTCTTTATCCATTATAGTTTTTAATACCGTTTCAATCTGAGAATCAGATAATGATGTAAAACCATAATTAGCACATCTTGACTGTAAAGGTGGTATAATCTTATGTCTATGATTACAGGTAATTATAAATCTGACATTATGACTATACCGTTCCATTAATCTTTTTAGTGCGTTTTGGGCATCAGGGGTCATACCTTCCATTTCATCAAGTAAAACAATCTTATGCGGCACATCTCCTACTTTCATAGATGATGCTACTTCTTTAATCGTGGTTCTTACTGTTTCTAACTTTCTATCATCAGAAGCATTGATTTCAAAATAATTAGACTGTTGATGTTCCTTCAATATCATATTAGCAATAACACCTGCAGCAGTTGTTTTACCTGTTCCTGCAGGGCCATATAATAATAGATTAGGCATACTTGTCCAATTTCTAGCATCCGATACAAATTTCTCTTGACCAACTATTTCTTCTAAATACTTAGGTCTATACTTTTCTGTCCATAACATTTTTATTTCTCCTTATTGTCAATTCTTTCATTTTTATATTGTAATGGTTATGTGGCCACCATTCAGGCTCTTGTGTTTTCCACTCAGCAAACCACCATTTGTCTTCAATATAGTAATTGCGATACTTTTCTATTGCTGTCATCTCATCAAAATTGTCTAGTTTTCTACAATTCATGTTTGGACTTATTGCAATAGCAAAAGGTGTCAACTCTTTAGATTCTATAGAATCAATCATCAATACAATTCTATCCATATATTCTTCTAATGTATCTTCTACTTTGTGTCTTTTGTTATATCTTTTAGTATATTCTTTACACAATGCATTGGTATGTCTGATTAACCATCTCATGTTATCTTTTGATTCTCTTGCCCAAATAGTACAAGGGTGGTTAAGCATTACAGGTTTGTATGGGCTTTCAAAACCCAAGTGGTCTAAACAGGTTGAAATCATTTGCATACTTTCAGTAGGCATTTTAACAACGTGTTTATCTAACATTTGCTCTGCACTAATTACAGGGCATTCATCCAATACAAAAATATTCATTCACCGTTCACCTTCATATTACAGGCTCGGCATCTTGTTTTATTAGCACTAATTATTTTATTACAATCTATACAACTATTCATATTTATTTCTCCTATTTTTATCCATCATATCTCCAAACACCATCTCCAATATTAGTAAATATACCGACCTGCCTTAGAAGCATAGCCAATTGTCTTCTATCAGTTTGTGTTTGTTTATGGGGTCTATTGCTACCTACTGCCTTTCTAGTATTAAGAAACGTAGCGCATTCCTTAATATTAAACTGTTGACCTTTATCTAACTTATCAGCAAATTGATGTATTGCTATAATACGGTAAGTGTTTTTATTGTGACCCGCCATTAAAAATCACCTAACGTCAACTGTGTATTTCTTTTTGGTAAGGACTCCTTTGTAGGATTAAGCCCTACCATAGTCCTTT
>Ga0066845_10000359_pt1 | contig 14210 bp, 17 predicted proteins | sample ETNtaG_31_FD_65488 | JGI IMG/M metagenome (GOLD analysis project Ga0066845, IMG submission 65488) | Marine microbial and viral communities from oxygen minimum zone, Eastern Pacific Ocean - ETNP201310SV78 | ecosystem: Environmental > Aquatic > Marine > Oceanic | place: Pacific Ocean: Eastern...
TGACAGCAAAACATGCAATGGTAATCGGTCTATTCCAAACATTTAGCTTGATATCAGGTGCATCTAGGTCTGGAACTGCCATTACAGGTTCACTAATCTTGGGTTATAGAAAGTCTGAGGCTGCAAAATACTCTCTAATGCTATCAATCCCAACCATACTTGGAGCTCTTGTTTTTAGCTTTTTAGAATTTGACACTTTAGAAGAAGATATTAACATTTTAACAACTTTTATAGCATTTTTAACGACATTTACAGTATCTTATTTATCAATATCTTTATTTCTTGGTCTCGTAAAGAAGCTTGGTTATATGCCATTTATTGTTTATAGATTGGTTTTAGGAATAATATTGCTGTGCCTGATATAGAAGGAATAAAAGTATTAAATCTTAGCTCCAAAAAAAGAGCTAAAGAGCTATCAGAAAAGTATAATGTTCCATTAATAAACTCTGAATCTGCAGAAACATATATATCTATTGATGATCAGCCAATTCTGCATTATGGCAAAAACAAATTAGAAAATTCGTTTATAGAAGGTAAATTTAGTACGAGGATCTCGCAATATCAGGGTGAAAGTCTTTTAAAAAAAGCAATTGGTTGGCAATCAACAGCACAAAAGCATATCTTAGACACTACAGGAGGTCTAGGGCATGATGCCTTTATTCTTGCATTGCTTGGACAAAAAATTACTGTTTTAGAGAAGAATACAGGGTTATGTGTTTTGATTGAGGAAGCATTAAACAATTTACCTAATTTGCCATATTTCAATGATGCTAGAAACAACATATCAGTTGTAAATAACGATAGCCGTGCTTTTTTATCATCCGCAGAAAACTTCGATGTTATTTACGTTGATCCAATGTTTAACTCGAAGAAAAAATTGAAAAGAACAAAACAAATGGAATTTCTAGATAATTATCTTGAAGAACATGATGATCCTTCTGTTGAATTTTATGAATCTAGTTTTAAAAGATTAGTTATTAAGAAAGAATTAAGAGCAGCACCTAGTATAAAAGATTGCTCTGCTATATCATTTAAGGGTTCATCAGTAAGATATGATGTATATTTAAAGGGAGAAAAATAAGGAAAAAAATGAATTTTAGTCAAGCAGTAAAGTCAGCATTAATAGATAATTATTCTACTTTTAAAGGTAGATCTTGCAGGGCAGAATGGTGGTATTTTCTGTTATTTACAGTAATTATTTCAATAGTAGTTAGTGCTTTAGTGGCATTTACAACTTTCGGTAGTGTAGATTGGGAATATGTAGCAACATTAAGTGAAAACCAAGCAACCGAATTCATTCTGGATAGTAGCTTTGGACTAGGAACACGAATATCATCTGTAGCATTGTCTTTAATATTCTTTTTGCCCGCACTTGCTGTAACTATCAGAAGATTACAAGACCTTGATGCCAGCTATTATTGGGCTGTGCCATACTTTATAGTTAGTGTTATGAGTATATGGTTTGCAATTTTTCCTTCTGTTGAGCCTGCAGCAGTCAGGCTGGGTGCAGCTGGAAACTTGATCACAATCCTTTATTGTTTAGCTTTCTTAAGAAAGGGTGGCTATGAAGACAACAGATTCGGCCCTAATCCGCTCGAGGAAGAAGATACATATTAAGTTAATCTTCAAAAATTACTGCAGTGCCATAAGCAACCACTTCTGAAGCGCCTTGTGCAATAGTACTGCTTTGAATTCTAAAACATATTATTGCGTTAGCTCCCTTTTTTTCTGCATCTGCAACCATTCTTTCTACAGCCTGATCTCGAGTTTGTTGAAGAAGTCTTGAATACTCTTCTACTTCTCCTCCAACAATATTTTTAAGGCCTGCAAAGATATCAGCTACAGCGTGTCTTGCTCTTGCAGAACTGCCTTTGACATAGCCAATTGTGCTGACAATATTTTTTCCAGGGATATTTTCTGAAGTTGTTATTAACATGCTTTAATTCTAACAAATTATTTCAATTGATTATTATGCTTCACAAGAAGTATTAAAAGATTTAAAATGCATGCTTCATGGCTGTACAAAAAAGTAAAAAAACAAGAAGCAGAATTGGAATGAGACGCTCTCATGACGCTCTAACCTCTAATTCATTGGCTACTGATCCTGTTTCAGGTGAAAGACACCTAAGACACAACATGTCTGCAGATGGCTTTTACAAAGGGAGATTAGTCAAAGACCTTAAGAAAAAGTCTAAAGAGCCTGAAGAAGAAATTCAGCAATAGGATTTAATGGCTTTTTCATTCTTATTCCCTGGACAGGGTGCACAATATTCGGGAATGTTCAAAGAACATTTTAAAGAGTTTCCTGAATTTGAAGAAACACTTTCAATTGGGGAAGATTTTTATAAAGAAGACCTCAAAAGCATCATCATGTCTGATGACGCGAGACTTAACGACACATATTATACTCAGCCTCTACTAATGCTTATGAGCTATTCTCTCTTTCAAGTTTGGAGAAATCACAATTGTCCGATGCCAAAAGTTGCAGCAGGTCATAGTTTAGGTGAAGTATCTGCTTTCTTATGTGCTGGAGGCTTCAATATTAAAGATGCTTTAAGATTTATAAAATTTAGGGCAACCTTTATGATCGAAAGTAAGGGTGATACTAAAACTAAAATGTCAGCTGTGCTGGGGCTTGATGGAGATAGTATTAAAAAAATACTATCCGATAAAAAGGCAAAATTTCTTGAAGCTGTAAATATGAATTCTCCACTTCAAACAGTTATTGCTGGCAACACTGATGAAATTGAATCAGTAAAAAATGAGTTAGCTGAGAAGGGAGCGAAACGTGTTATTGATTTAGCTGTTTCAGTGCCTTCACATTCAAGTTTAATGAATATTGCCTCAACCAAATTGAAACTGGTGCTTGATGAGTTAAATTTAGCAAAACCCAGTTTTCCTGTAATACAAAATTTGCATGCAAAAATTCCTCTAACTACTAGGGAGATTTGTAATAACCTTGCTGAACAGATCTCAAACCCTGTTCAATGGGTCTCATCTATGAATAGATTGAAAAAGTATGGTCTTGATGAGCATATTGAGATAGGCCCAAATAAAGTTCTCTCTAGTTTAGCTAAACAAAACAGAATTAAAGGAACATTTTCTTCTCTCGATAATATTGATACATTTAAGGCACTACTTGATAAACATGGAAAATAGAAAAGTAATTGTTACAGGCGGCAATAGAGGTATAGGCAAAGGTATTGTTTTAAGTTTGTTGGAAAACAACTTTAAAGTACTTGCTACATGTCGTGATGCTTCAACATTTAATTTTACCCATGAAAACTTAATAGTTTCATCTCTGGATGTTTCTAATAGATCATCTGTTGAATTATTTCAAACAGAAGTTGATGAATTTGAGCCAGATATACTAGTTAATAATGCTGGCATCACTAAAGATAATTTATTTCTAAGGATGTCCGAAGAAGACTGGGACAGTGTTATTAATACAAATTTAAACGGTATTTTTAGGATTACTAAACTGGTTGTGAAGGGCATGCTTAAAAAAAGATGGGGGAGAGTAATAAATATTAGTTCTATCTCGGGTTCAATGGGCAATCCTGGACAAACAAATTATTCAGCTTCAAAAGCAGGTGTGGATGCCTTTACTAGATCATTAGCTAAAGAATTAGGTTCGAGGAATATCACAGTAAACTCAATTGCTCCAGGCTTTATTGAAACTGACATGACAGAAGCAGTTTTAGATCAAGAAGTAATAGATAAAATTCCATTGAAAAGAGCGGGAACAGTTGAAGATGTTGCTTCACTAGTGAACTTTCTGTCATCAGAAGAGTCAAATTATATTACCGGCCAAACTTTAGTAGTTGATGGCGGGCTATTTATGAAGTAATGTATGCTTTACGAATTTACTGAGGAGTAATAATGAGCGAAGTTCTAGATAAAGTTGTAGAGATAGTTTGCAATCAGCTTACTGTAGATAAAAATGATGTTACACCTGAGTCTTCTTTTGTAGAAGATCTTGGAGCAGATTCACTGGATACAGTTGAATTAGTAATGGCATTTGAAGAGGAGTTCGGTCTTGAAATTCCAGATGACGAGGCTGAAAATATTACAACAATTAAGAGTGCCGTCGATTGGATCGAAAATAACAGCTAAGAAATCACTTCTTTTTTTCCTAGTTTTTGGATTCTTATTCATATCTATTAAGCTCCAGTATGCGCTTGGGCAAAAAATTCCTGTACAAGATCCAAACCAAACTTTCATTGTCAAAAAAGGCTCTAGCTTGTATGGAATACTATCCGACATAGAGGATAGATATAACCTATATAGCACTTGGTGGATAAGGTTTAAATACATTTTTAAAGACCATCCTGTAATTAAAGCTGGAAGATACAATATCCCGCCAAATTCTAGCGTTTCAGACTTAATCAGACGTTTTGAGGATGGAGATGTTCAATTATTTAAGCTTGCAGTTATTGAAGGTACTGTAGCTCAAAGAAGTCTAAACGCTTTAGAAAAAATTATTTTAGAGCAAGATCTTAATTTTACTGTTCCAGACCAAGTTAAAAGAATATTTTCAAGCGAAGCTTTGATTATGCCTGATACATATTTCTTTAGTGAAAAAAATGACCTTATTGAAGTATTAGTTAATTCAGAAAATTATTTACAGGAATATCTTGAGGAAGTATGGCAAAGCAAACCAAAGAACAATCCTTTAAAATCTCCACAAGAAGCTTTAGTTTTGGCCTCAATTATTGAAAGAGAAGCAGTATTACCTACAGAACAATCTACAATTGCTTCAGTTTTTTTAGCACGTCTAAGCATCGATATGAAGCTTCAAGCTGATCCAACATCATCGTATGGTTACTATCAAGACTATGGAGAAAAAATTGGAAGAGCCGTTCTTGATAATAAAAATCCATACAATACATATCAAGTCAAAGGTTTGCCGCCTGGACCGATATGTTACCCATCTAAAGGGGCTATAGAAGCAGCTATAAAATCAACACCTGGAGACTACTTTTATTTTGTTGCAAGAGGTGACGGGTCACATGTTTTCTCAAAAACCTATGAAGAGCATAATAAAGCTGTCAAAAAATATATTTACAGTAAATAATATACGTTGTGTTTATTTCATTCGAAGGTATTGAGGGTTCAGGAAAATCTACCCAGATAGAATTATTAGAGGCTGCGCTAGTCGCTGCTGGCCATAAAGTTACAAAGCTAAGAGAGCCAGGAACAACACAAATGGGTGAACAAATAAGAGATATTTTTTTACAAGATACCGATGAAAAAGTTGACCCAATTACAGAAGCATTTTTGCTTTATGCATCAAGAAAACATTTAGATCAAAATTTTTTGCGCCGTCATCTAAATAATGGCTCAATTGTAATAGCTGATAGATATGCAGATGCAACACTGGCCTACCAATGCTTTGGGAAAGGCTTAGAGAGAGAATTTATTGATGTTATACATAGCAAATCTGATCTGCTAGAGCCAGATTTAACTTTCTATATGGACATTTCAGCAGAAAAATCCCGAGATAGAATTTCACACAGAGAAATGGATAGGATGGAAAGTGAATCAATTGAGTTTTTCGACAGAGTGAGAAACGGATATTTAGAAATTGCTTCTAAAAATCCAGAAAGAATTGTATGTCTTGATGCTAATAGAAGCATTGAAGACTTACAAAATGAAATAGTAAATAAAACATTAGAAAAAATTAATGCTGCCGTGGGATAAAAAATTTTTAGAAAGAAGCGACGATATTAGGCCAAAAACAATATTGCATGGCTCTGATGGCCAAGACATTAGAGACATTTCCAGAACTATTATAAAAAATCTTATTACAGATATTGACCAAAAGGACTATGCGAATTCTGATCTTGAAAATATAGCCTCTCCAAACTTTTATTTTTTAAAAAAAGATCCTGAAAAAAGCATAATCACTATTTCGGAACTTAGAGAACCAAAAGATTTTCTTACCTTAAGCACTACAAAAAAGAGATTGCTTTTCATACAGGGTGGTGAGGATATCAGAATAGATGGTTACAACTCGCTTTTAAAAGTAGCAGAAGATACTGACGATGATACTTATATTTTTATCTCTACTAATAATCTTTCACTAATTCCTCCTACAATTAAAAGCAGATTTCACATTTCAAGAGTACCCAAACCCTCGGTATCAGAAGTCAAAGAATATATAACAGCTAACTCAAATGGGTTATCTGAAAGCGCTCTAAACTTTTTATCAGAAAATCCCAGAGAGCTAGAAAAATCTGTAGACGATATATCTAAAATGATCGAGAGATACCATCTATTTTTAAAAAATAAAGAGGTTCAATCCAAAGATAAAGATGAGATATCAGCCTTTACTGATTATCTAATTTTTCTCGAGAAGGGTAGGGTACATTCAAAAACTAAACAGTCGCTTAAGAACCTAGAAAATCTTATTGAGATAAAAAAATCTATAAATTTGCCCAATAATTTGAGTCTAGATGTGATTAAGTTAAGGCTCAATTCTTGTCTTGAGTTGGTCTAGGAAAAAAGTTATTTTCCTGCTCAAATGCGTATGCCATGTTTATAAGACTAGCTTCATCCCATGCAGTGCCCATAAAAGAAAGGCCAGTAGGTAGATTATTTACATAATCCAACGGAATTGTTACGTGAGGATAGCCTGAAATAGCAGAGAGTGCTCCATTCCCCCAACCATTCTCGAAAGTGTCTCCTGTTTCATAATCTATTTTCCAAGCAGTATTTCTGGTTAAACCAACCAATCCATCTAAATCATCATTCAATAATGCCTTATCTAGGGAATTTTTAGCGTACTCGAGCACATCTAGTGATTGTTGATAAATATCTTCTGTCCTAACATTATCTATAGTCTTTCCAGGTGCTGATTCAACGCTTTTTATAAAATATTCTTGTCCATAGAATTCCATAATTTGTTTTCTGTTTGAAACATTAAAATCTATTACTGATTCCATGTTTTTCATATTTGATTTAGATTTATTCAAATAGGCATTTAGACCAATATAGAACTCATGCTGGAGAACAAACAAAGCAGATGACCAAAAATTTTGTGGCATTTGATCAAAGCTAACTACTACCACTTCAGCACCAAGTTTTTTTAGCTTTTGCTCGACTTTTCTTATTAACTTAAAAGCAACATCTGGAGCACCATCAGCTGGCATTATAAGACCTAACCTTTTACCGTTTAAATAATTTTTATCTAGTTTGGTTAACGCATCAAAATCATAATCTTTAGGAATAAGGTAAGTTGCTTTGTCTTTAGGATCTCTGCCTGAAATTGCTTGCAATACAATAGATGCATCGTTGACATTAAGTGCAAGAGGGCCTGCAGTGTCTTGTGTAGAGGAAATAGGTATTATTCCATGCCTGCTAACAAGTCCAACAGTTGGCTTAATACCAACAACACCGTTAATAGAAGCAGGACAAGTGATTGAGCCATTAGTTTCCGTTCCTATAGAAACAGGAACCAAACCAAGCGCTACAGCTGCTGCACTGCCAGAGCTAGATCCACATGGACTATAATCATAATCGTAAGGGTTTCTTGTTTGTCCACCATGGCTTGACCATCCACTTACTGAATTTTGTCCTCTAAAATTTGCCCATTCGGATAAATTTGCCTTTCCAAGAACAACAAATCCCTTTTTTTGTAAATTAGTTACTAAATGTGCATCTCTTCGTGGAAAATTATCTAGTAAGGATAGAGAGCCTGCAGTATTCGGTAAGTCTCTAGAATCTATATTATCTTTTAAAAGTATTGGGATACCTCGCAAAGGTTTATATTTAGCGTAAATATATGATCTATAGAGTGAGTTATTATCATATGTAGAGATAATAGAATTTACATCTAAATCATTCTTTTTAACTTCAGAAAGATAATTTCCATAAAATTCCATTTTGTTATCAGATTTGTCTAACAATTTTTTGAAGTCAGAAATTGAATTAAAGGTGATTGATTCCGAAAAATGTAAAAAAGATATAAAAAAAAGAAAAAGGGGACAATTTTTATAAAAATCAAACATATTGAATAAATTTACCTAAAAAAATTAAAAAATAAAGAAATAGGGCATAGAAATATGATCTAAGCAAATTTTTTAGAATTTAAGGGTATATATCCATTATTTGATATCAAATTAAACTAGAGGAGCAATTAAAAGATATTTTTTTTCAAAAAAAAGAAAAATTTAGAATATATAAAATTTCAGAAAGAGAATAATAAATAAAATTAGTATCCAGATCTAAAAAAAAATTTCTAAATTGATTACAAAACAATTTTAAAAAAAATAGTTAGGAGAGGGCAACCATTTTTTCCCCAAAGTTATCCACATATAAATAAGTTCGCATAATATATATTATGTTAAATATATATAGAGAAAAAAACTATTAAATAGATAGGCTGTGTTATTGATTCTATATGGTTAATATCTGATTTGAAAATTATGTTAATTTATTTATTTAACATAATATTTTGGTTTTTATGAATACCATGGATGTTTTCCGAATTTATTCATAGATACCTTCCTTTTGGTACTTAAATAATCTTCAAAACCCTTCACAACATTATTTATATAACTTTGTAATCTGAACTTGATGTATATATTCCACAAGATCCAACTTAATATTTGATTTTTGTATGGTAATTTTGGATTAATCTTAATTGTTAATGATGATTGTCTTGAATTTCCCTCTACAAGCCATTCTACACGAGCTAACTTGGACTTAACCCCTATATCTAGTACATATCCACTCTCATCCCATTTGACGAAGTCTCTTCTATATTTGAGCCCATTTAGATATTTAACATAATCTATTGAGCCTTCTCCTGGCCATTTTTCAACCTTATTTTCAATGCAAAATGGGTGAAAATATTCAAGATTGCCTGGTTTTCTTATAACAGTTAAAAGCTCATTCTTGCTTTTTTTAAAGGTTCTCTTAGCTTTTACATACATTTTTCATAGTATCGCACACCATAATTTGGATTTGAATATGCCTCTGAAATCTTCTTAAAGCCCATTTTTTCATGGAATTTTATTGACTCATCATTTTTTGGAGCAATATTTACCTCCGCACAAATTGGGAGTTTATCTTTTTTGCAAATATCACTTATTCTTTTGTAAATAAAAGTTCCTATGCCTTTATTTTTAAAGGTTTTTACGACACCTATACGATCGATATAAAAGAACTTTTTAAACCTGTTTTCAAAGAATTTATAGTTTTTTGACTTGTATTCAGAATTTTCTCTAAAGCAAACTGAAAATGCACATATTTGTTCTTTATTAGTTAGATATATGCTGTAATTTGATTGTTTAAGAAGTTCTTTTAGTTTATCTAAATTTCCAAGAGGCCCTAAAAATGGGTTATAGCCTTCATTTATGTTAAATATTTGCTCAAGGATTTCACTTTTAGCAAGCTTAAGGTCATGTATCTGAATATCATTCATTTTTCCAATTTAAGTGACATTTAAAGCTAAGCAAGTAAAATAGGCAACCAATGGCAGGAAAAGATACTATTGAAATGCAAGGTACTGTGATGGAAGTTCTTCCTAATACAGTCTTCAGAGTCAAACTTGAAAATGATCATGTTATAACTGCGCATATCTCAGGCAGGATGAGAAAAAACTACATTCGAATCTTGAACGGGGATAAAGTTACTGTAGAGATGTCACCTTATGATCTTTCAAAAGGTCGAATTACCTTTAGATCTAAGTAATTTTCTCTTTAGCATTAACAGTTTTCAGAATAATCTTTCCATCTTTGGCTGTTAATTTAACTGAACTTCCTCTTTTGATCTTATCCTCTATAAGCATTGTAGAAAGAGGTTTTTTGATTAATTTATCTACTGCTCTTGATAATGGTCTTGCTCCAAGTTTTGGATCAAAACCCTCATCTAAGACCAGCTTGACTACTGCTTCATTAAATTCAATATCGATGCCCTTCTCGTTTAATTTTGCTTCTACGTCGATAATAAGTTTTTGAACCACTGATTCTAGGCTCTTATTAGAGAGATTATTGAAATTAATTATTCCATCAAGTCTATTCCTAAATTCTGGGGTAAATGCTTTAGATACAGCTTTTTCAAACTTGTCCTCTGAGCCTTGTTCAATAAAACCAACAGATTCACCTTCGGCTTCAACGGCACCAGTATTAGATGTCATAACAATTATTGTGTTTTTAAAGTTTATATTTCTGCCGTTACTATCAGCCAAATTACCATAGTCCAAAATTTGCAGAAGTATGTTAAATATATCTGGATGGGCCTTCTCAATTTCATCTAAAAGTAGAACAGAATGCGGTTTTTTGTTGATTTCTTCAGTTAAGTATCCACCTTGTTCATAACCAACATACCCTGGAGGAGAACCAATTAGTTTTGAAATGCTATGTTTTTCCATAAATTCAGACATATCTAACCTTACAAATTCTATTCCTAAGAAAAACGCTAGTTGCTTTGTTAGTTCTGTCTTTCCAACTCCAGTAGGACCTGTAAAAAGAAAAGAACAGATTGGCTTCTCGTCATTTCCAATGCCAGCCTTGGAGGTTTTTACTGCAGATACAACGTCATTTACAGCATGGTCCTGACCAAATATTACAGATTTCAAGTTGTGTTCAAGATTGTTGAGATTCTCTTTACTTGATGCATTAAGTTGCATTGTAGGGATTTTTGTAATTTTAGAGATTAGTGTTTCAATGTCAGATTTTCTGATAATTTTCCCTTTGGCTTTTGATAACTTTTTTTGTGATCCGGCCTCATCAATGAGGTCAATTGCTTTATCCGGTAATTTAGAGTCTTGTAAATACTTATTTGAGAGCTCTACAGCTGATTTAAGGGCTTCTTTTGAATAAGTTATCCCGTGATAGCTCTCAAACTTATTCTTTAAGCCCTCAAGTATTTGAATTGCCTCCTCTGTTGAAGGCTCATCTATCTGTACTTTTTGGAATCTACGTGACAATGAGTTGTTTCTCTCAAATATTTGTCTATATTCCTTGTAAGTTGTTGCTCCAATACACTTAATATCTCCTCTAGCTAGTGCTGGTTTTAAAAGGTTTGATGCATCAAGAGCCCCACCTGAAGCAGATCCTGCTCCAATAATTGTGTGTATTTCATCAACAAATAAAATTATTTTTTCTGTTTTCTTCAAATAATCCATCATGGATTTCATTTTTTTCTCGAAATCTCCACGATATTTTGTACCAGCTACTAAACTTCCAACATCCAAGGACATGACTTGATGATCTTTGAATATCTCTGGAGATTTGCCCTCTGCTATAGCTTTCGCTAAGCCCTCAGCAATAGCTGTTTTACCGACGCCTGATTCACCCACTAATATTGGGTTATTTTTTCTTCTTCTTCCCAAGACTTGAAAGAGCCTGTTTAAAGTATCTGTTCTACCAATAAGAGGATCAATCTCACCATCTTTTGCTAGATTATTTAGGTTAGTTAGAAACTCTGGATGTGTTTCACTCTCTTTGGGTGTTTCTTCAACGTTCTCTTCCGTTTCAACAGCGGTATTTTTGCCATGAGATATGTATTCAACAACATCTAATCTAGAAATGTTTCGTCTACTCAGCATATAGACTGCATAACTTTCTTTTTCTGAAAAGAGCGCAGCAAGCAGGTTTTCCCCGTTTACTTCGGTTTTACCGCTAGATTGAACATGAAATATAGCTCTCTGTAATACTCTTTGAAAAGCTAATGTCGGCTGTATCTCTTTGTTTTCTGCAGCTTTGGGAACATTCTTTTTGATGTATTCTTTTATTTCTTTTTGCAAGCTCTCGATATCAATGGATAAATGATCAAATACTTTCCTTGAAGAATCCTCTTGTGTTAGAACAAGCAAAAGATGCTCTATAGTTACAAATTCATCGTTGTTATCCGAGCATTCCTTGAATAATAAATTGAGTGTATTTTCTAAGTCTTTTGAAAGCATATAGTTAATATATCTAATCTTTTCCTAATTCTTCAATATCTGTTTTTAAAGGATGTTCATTTTCTTTAGCAAATTGGTTTATCTGCTGAGATTTAGTTTCAGCTATCTCCTGTGAAAATGCACCACAGAACCCCCTACCCTCAGTATGCACTTGAAGCATAATTTCAGTGGATTTTGTGTGATCAAAGCCAAAAAATTTCTGTATGACATACACAACAAACTCCATTGGAGTGAAGTCATCATTAAAAAGAACAACAGTGAACATTGGAGGCTTGTCTACTTTTAGATCTTCTTCTTGTAGCTCAACTGTTCCTGTAGAAAACTCGTCTTGTGGCATTTATCTAATCAAATTTCTTGATTAACAGTCTACCAAATTCAGAACAACTTACCTCTGTTGCATCATCAATAAGTCTTGCAAAGTCATATGTAACTTTCTTTTTCTGGATAGCTTTTTCCATAGCTTTTATGATCAGATCTGCAGCCTCTACCCAACCCATATGTCGCAACATCATTTCAGCCGAAAGAATAAGTGATCCAGGATTCACTTTATCTTGTCCTGCGTATTTTGGAGCAGTTCCATGCGTGGCTTCAAATACTGCTGTTGTATCTCCAAGATTAGCTCCTGGCGCAATACCAATGCCACCAACTTGTGCTGCTAATGCATCAGAAATATAGTCACCATTTAGATTTGGTGATGCAAGAACATCATATTCGGCTGGTCTGTGTAGAATCTGTTGCAAGAAAGCATCACAAATTACATCTTTAACGATAATATCCTTTCCGTTATTAGGATTCTTAAAGATATGCCATGGCCCTCCATCAAGTGGTTTTCCATCAAATTCATCCCTTGCTAATTCATATCCCCAATCTCTAAAAGCACCTTCAGTAAATTTCTGAATATTTCCTTTGTGAATAAGTGAAACTGAGTCTCTATCGTTCTGAATAGCATACTCAAAAGACTTTCTTATTAATCTTTTGCTACCTTCTTCAGATACAGGTTTAATGCCTATTCCACAGTTTTCAGTAAACCTAATTTTCTCAACGCCAAATTCTTTACCTAAAACATCAATAAGTTTATTTGCCTCCGGGGTATTGGCCTCAAATTCAACTCCTGCATATATATCTTCAGAGTTTTCTCTAAATATGACCATATCAACTAGATCTGGTCTTTTTACTGGACTTGGTGTTCCAGCAAAATATTTAACTGGTCTTAGACAAACGTATAAATCTAGCTTTTGTCTAATTGCAACATTCAGTGATCTTATTCCGCCACCAACTGGAGTAGTTAATGGCCCTTTTATAGAAACGTTATATTCCTTACAGGCATCAAGGGTTTCTTGTGGCATCCATTCATCACCACCGTAAACATCTACTGCTTTTTCTCCACAATAAATTTCCATCCAACTGATTTCTCTTTTGCCTTTGTAGGCTGATTGAACAGCTGCATTCACAACATCAATCATGACAGGTGTAATATCTACACCAATACCATCACCTTCAATGAAAGGTATGATTGGATTATCAGGTACAATTAATTGATTATCTTTGTAAGTTATCTTTTCGCCTTTTGCTGGAATTTTGATTTTTGATGAAGTCATAGCTAAAAATTTGGCTTGATTATACTTACATTTGCATTAAATATTAAGACTCTTAAGACAATAAGTATGGGAAAACAGAAAAAAGTAATTGTAGGTGTCTCCGGAGGAGTTGATTCTTCCGTAACAGCATTGCTACTTAAATCAGCAGGATATGACGTTCAAGGCATTTTTATGAAGAATTGGACCAACAATGCTCCTAATATTGAATGTACATCTGAGGAGGATTTTGCAGACGCTGAAAAAGTTTGCGACCAAATTGGCATTCCACTTCATCTCGCAAATTTTTCTGCAGATTATTGGGACAAAGTTTTTAAGAAGTTTCTCTCTGATCATCACGCTGGTTTAACACCTAATCCAGATATTCTTTGTAATAAAGAAATAAAGTTTGGTGCATTTTTAGATTATTGCTTAGAAACAGGTGCTGACTATATTGCTACAGGCCATTATGCAAGAGTTGGAGTTGACAATGATGCAAGATTATTAAGAGGTCTCGATAGTTCAAAAGATCAATCATATTTTTTACACCAAGTAAGTGGCGTAGATTTAAGAAAAACGCTTTTTCCTTTAGGGGAATTAACTAAAGATCATGTCAGAAAGATCGCCAAAGATAACAAACTAATAAATGCTGAAAAGAAAGATTCAGTTGGAATATGCTTTATAGGTAAAAATAATTACAACGATTTCATATCAAATTTCTT
>Ga0066845_10000360_pt1 | contig 14185 bp, 10 predicted proteins | sample ETNtaG_31_FD_65488 | JGI IMG/M metagenome (GOLD analysis project Ga0066845, IMG submission 65488) | Marine microbial and viral communities from oxygen minimum zone, Eastern Pacific Ocean - ETNP201310SV78 | ecosystem: Environmental > Aquatic > Marine > Oceanic | place: Pacific Ocean: Eastern...
TCGTCAAGGTCAGGGTGCCCGGTGAAGAAATTCGCATACTCGACCTTGTCATTAGCGTTCAAGCGGGACCTGAACAACTGCAGTGTAGAGTGGTCCTCACCAATCAGACGTAGTCGGATTTCGGACCCTTCGTTCTTGAGTACCTTCACTGGCATGACGAGCGCGCCACCAGACCCTCCCTTTTGAGGCCTTTCATCTGATTGCTGGACCCAAGGGGTCCAATTCACTGCTTGAATTATTTAGCCGTTAGTGATGGGGGTGCCAATGGTTGGCGGGCCTGGACTAGAGAATCGGGCGGCTGCTATATTTGAAAAATCGGCTCCTGCAATCATTTTAATCAGTATATTGCTGACTATCGTCAGCGGTTTGGCTTTGAGTCCTATGCCGGAGTTTCAAACCGACCTTGATGCGTTTGCCCCAGACTCCGAAGCGGATGCGGCGGTTGAAAGAATGGATGAGGTGATGCCACCGTCTCCGCATCGCATCTATGTTCATATTGAACCGACTCAGGAAGGAGCTAATGTTTTAGAAATGGGTGCAATTCAGCAACTGCATACTGACCTGGAGGCCGTTAACTCTCTATCCTCCTCCAATGGAGATTTCATCACTTCACACATCAATGTGGCTCAAATTCTTCAAGTAGCCCTAGAAGAACGGGATGATAATCTACGGAATCTCTCAGAATTCAATAATTGGGAAGAGTTGCTTGAAGCGATTATCACTGACGAAGAGTGTACTGATGCAATCGGTGAAGAAAGAGCAATTGCCACGGCATCTTTTGCCCGTTCCGTGATGCTTCACTCCGATTTTGACTACGAACCAATTTGCGATTGGTTGGCCAATGGACAGGAAGGAGACCCAACACCCTCTGCATCGAGTACCATGTGGGTGATCGAAATAGATGGTGATCTGAATGTAGATGATAGGTTGCAAAAAGCTCTGCAACTCCGGGGTTTATTGGAAAAGAAGTCTCAGACAGAAGATTCCGCATTAGATTACGGGATAGTTTCGGATGACTTGGTAACCAATGACATTAACGAATCAACTTTGGATAATCTCCTCTGGTTACTTATCCTATCAATCGTTGTTGTCGTCTTGGTTCTAGCACTTGCCTTCCGATCAGTAATGATGGTGGCTGCTCCATTACTTGGGTTGTCGGCGGCTTTGGTATGGACTTATGGAATCAGAGCGCTTGCCGGTTCCGAATTTTCTATTCTTGAAGTTGCTGTGGCCCCTGTTGTATTAGGTTTAGGAATCGATTATTCCATTCACTTGCAAAGGGCCTACGAGAAGGCTAGAGAAACGGCCCTTAGTCCAGCGCAGGCTTGGGTTCGGTCGTTTTCTATCCTTAGGGTAGCCCTAACCCTATCAGTGATTACAACTGCATTCGCTTTCCTAGCTAATTTCCTATCACCATTACCACCTCTGAAATCTTTTGGATTAACATTGGCGCTGGGTGTAGTGTCTGCTTTTGTGGCTAGTACAGTAACCGTTGGAGCACTACACGTAATGGTTGAGAAAACTGCTGGAATCAGGACGCGTAGGTCAATGGAATTACCCGGTTTCACTACCCTAGCTACTGAATTCCAAAGAAGACATACTGCAGTAATTCTTCTGACTGTAGCCGGGCTAACCCTTTCATCGATTGTAGTTTCAGTCGGACAGTTGGATACCAAATTCGAATTAACCGACTTTTTAGGCGAAGAAATGGAGGTTATCGAAGTTAGGAACTCTATGTATGATTCCTATGAAGTGGAGTCTCTAAAATCGGTTGACATCCTTATAGAGCCATCTCCCGGAATGCAGGCTTTGACTGGCGAAAGAGATTTGCTCAAGGAATTAAATCGGCTTGATGATGATTTAAGATGGACAACAAACGTAGTAACGCCAGAGGGCACCTCTAGGCCTTCTTATGATGGCTTATACCCTATACTTAGAGATGCAATAGAGTTTGATGAAAACTTTGGAGAAATGTATAATTTAGGCGTTTACGATGGTGCAGTTGATGTCACTGGAGAATTTTCTGAAGGCGATATTGCTTCGGCGGTGAATTATCTCTTGGTCAACGATACAATTGGAGACCCTATTCGCGGTCAAACTTGGGGTGAAAGAACGGAAACATATGTTGCATTAACCGAAGATGGTAATGCACTTAGATACCTCAAGATGCGGATTGATGTTACCGCAGGGAATAGTGAGGAATCTTCTGGATTGGCGAATCAATTCAAGGAGTTTGAAAACAGTTTAGAAGAAGCCACAGGAGCTAGAGTTCATCTAAGTGGCGACCTTATTCTTGTACACAATGTCCTATCTGGGCTAGTAATCTCTCAAGTAGAGTCAACCGCTTTCAGCTTAGCAGTATCCCTATTTGTGTTGGTGGCTTTGACCCGAAGATTTGGCCCTTCAATGGTGGTCATTCTGCCCGTTGGTTTAGCCGGAACTTGGGTTGTTGGGGCGATGGCGATTCTAGATATCAATTGGAATGTACTGACGGTAATGATTACCGCTCTAACAATAGGTTTGGGTATTGATTATTCAATACATGTATGGCGAAAATTTGAGGCAAATCGAGAATCTGGCATGGGTACTTGGGCATCTATGAGAGATATGTATGCTACAACCGGCTCTGCCCTGATTATGTCAGCCGGAACTACAATTTGTGGATTCATGGTTCTGCTCCTATCTCCAGTACCCGTAATCAAGGATTTCGGCCTAGTAAGTTCAATTTCTGTTGCCTTTTCATTAATTCTTGCCTTATTGATTCTCCCAGGGCTACTAGCCGCAGAAGTTCGAAGATCGAATCCAGAATGAGGGACTATTCATTCTGCAGCTTTATCAATGGCTGAGGAAACCCTTTCCATATCCAAACCCTGTTCTCTTGCAACAAGGGCTAGAGCCATCCAAAGTGTAACGGGACCCAATGCTCTTCTTTTTCGTTGAGCGCGCCTAACTACTTCCTTGTTATCTAAACCAGACTGCGACGCGATAATTTCGATTAAAGTTGGAATACTGCCTTCGGCACGATCGACTAGAGGGGATGATTTAGGAGATTCTAGGGATGTTTCTTTAGTTTCCCTCCGGACCTTAGGGTGTGAGTAACTTTCTCTTGTTATTGAATCAGTGTGGTTTTCTTCTCGCAAACTAACTCTTGGTTGAGAAAAGTTAGAATTTGTACTTGGTTTTTCTTCATTGGTTGAAAGGTTGTACCTTGGGGGTGATAACATCCTTCGGGTTATTGGCCTCCAACCCAAAGAAGGGATCTCCAATTTTACCCCCTCAGTTAGGTGCAAAGTATCCCTCTTCTGTAATATCCAGCCAGCTTCTGTAAGTGCCTTTAGTACTCTTTCAGATTCTTCCGGAGAAAACCACTGCATCTCTAAAGACCATAGACGAACAACATCCGCTTTTGGAATTTCTAGGGTTTCTATTCCATCAAAAATAGTGAAGAGTATACGAGAGATATCGCTCTGCTCACTCATGCTCCTCTTCTGCCCTCGGGAAGTTATCTCGCTTGAGTCTTACTCGATTGACCTTAGTCGGTGTGAGAACATGTAATCATTCGGTTGAAGAAGCATCATACACTGGGGCCCCTTCGATATGGCACGCGACTACATCGCTCGAGACCCAAAAACGGGCCGTCCAATCAATCAGCGCCGTGCTACAAAGCAAGTGGACATTCGGTCGACTTTACCACCTCCTGGTGTGTGGGAACGTATCCCCCGAAGTGACATTGTTCCGCTTGCATCCGGTCAAGTAAAGATGGTAGAAATACCTCGTTCAGAAGGTGGAGGCCTAGCTAGACGTATAGATGGAATTCTAGCTCTAAACAGAGTACTTCCTGCAATGATTACCGATGCTCATAGGGCCTTGTGTGAGGCCTTGGATGATGATGAAGGCGTTATCCGTATCGCTGGACTAATTGCTATGCCTTCATTTGCTATCAAAAAACATGACGACCTATTCATCTATCTTTCAGATAGATTACTAGAAGAAAATGAGCACGTAAGAAAAGTTGCAAGAGATTGTCTGAGGAAGGTAGCACCGATATTCCCCTCTGGTTGTGAAGAAATACTTAGACGGGAATTAAGGCACGAGGCTAAACAACATAGAAACGATGCCTTTGCAACTTTGAAAGAAACTTCTCGAAATTGGGTTGAAACAGGCTGTCTTCACCTAGACGAATTAATTCGGGAAGATGATGTGGATTTACGTCGTAGAGGCGCGAAAATTCTACGAACAATTACTGCAAAGGGTGGCGCTACAGGTTGGGATCTAATCACTTGGTCACTACAGGATGAAGATGCACAGGTTAGACGCTCTGCTTCAGCATGCCTGCCCACCCTAGCAAACATAGAATCTAGAGTTGCTACAATATTAGTCGAATCATCAATGTTTGACGAAGATTCTGGGGTAAAGAAGAATGTGATTAAGGCATTGAAAACACTGGATATGGAAAGTCCAAGGGTCGCTCAATTAATCCAAGATGGAGCCAGAGACAGAGACCCTGATCTTCGTAAAGCTTGTATTAGCCAATTATCAATTATCCTAACAGGAGATAAGTTACGAGAAGTTGCGGCAGAATTACTCCGACAAGAAACTCGTCCGGAACTTAGGACTAGGCTTGAGAGACTCTCCCGAGATGTTGATTGGGAAGGTACAGAAGAGGAAAAAAATCGAGCTCTTGCACCTCTTGATAAAGTCCCGGAGGAGTTCTCGGAGATGCAATCGTCAGAAATTGATGAATTGAAGCCCATTCCTGAAGAAATATCTGCAAAAGAAGATATTTCATCTACAAATAATATCGCTCCACCACGTAGTGGTGAGCTAGAGTCCAGCCGTGAAGGTCATAAACAAGAGTCAGGTCGGCGGGCCGCGAGGAAACAAGATGAGCGAGACTTTTGACGAGAAGCTCGAACAATTCGAGCGACTCTGGGACGGCGTGACGCCGAAGGGGATTAACCGTACCAAGTCCCTAAAGTTCCGCCAGTACATGCGCCAACACGTACTACAGAAGTACCACAAGAGGCGTAAGGAACAATTCTCGAGTGCTGATAAGGGGCATTACAACCACAGCTTCTCGAGTAAGAATCAGTTTCTCACTAAGGAGAACTGCCGTAAGTACTGGATGGGGGAACTTCAGAAGGAGATTAGCGAATCCGAATCCTTCTGAGGCGATTAAATGAGCCCAGCCGCTAAGGCATTTTCTGACTGGAATCTTGATTCAGCAGTCGCAGATGCAATATCCAGTAAAGGCTGGGAAAATCCAACTGAAATCCAACTTCAGTCAATTCCAGTTGCTCGCCAAGGTCGCGATGTAGTAGGCCAGGCGCGTACTGGAAGTGGTAAAACTGCAGCTTTTGGAATACCAATTATCGAGGCCGCAAGCCCTTCCGGGGAACCTCAAGCAATTATCCTCTGCCCTACCAGAGAATTAGCCGTTCAGGTAGCAGAGGAATTGAGTTGGTTAAAAGGTGACAGTGAACTATCAATACAAACTGTTTACGGTGGAACCGACATAGAAAAACAAGCAAAAGAATTGCAATCCGGGTCCGATATAATTGTTGGAACTCCAGGTCGAGTTATTGATATGTCCAAGCGAGGGCATTTGAACCTCTCAGACATCTCTCATTTTTGCTTAGATGAGGCAGATAGGATGCTGGATATGGGATTCTTCCCAGATGTGCTCTGGATCTTTGAGCAAATGCCTGCAAGACAGCAGACCTTACTGTTTAGCGCAACATTCCCACAAGAGGTTCTAGATGCTGCAGAGGAATTCATGAATGAACCTGTTTATGTAATGAGCGATGACCTCGAAGTAGAGGTTCCTGAAATAGACCAGTTCGCAGTTAGAATTGGGCGTTCGAACAAATTATGGGTCCTTGGAAGACTAATCGCAAACATGGGTGACGATGATCAAATGCTAATTTTTACAAATACAAAGCGTATGGTCGAGTTACTAGAAGATAGGTTAGGGAAATTCGGAATGAAGGCTACTGGAATGCACGGAGACAAAGCCCAGAATCGAAGAGAGAAAATTCTCGATTCACTCAAAGAAGGCAACACAAAGATTGTTGTCGCAACCGACGTAGCCGCACGTGGAATTGACGTTGACGGAATCACCTATGTTGTCAATTATGATTTACCAGATGATACTGAATCTTACGTCCATAGAATTGGTAGAACAGGAAGAATGGGGCGCTATGGACAAGCGTGGTCACTTGTATCAAAACAAGACATAGGTGCTCTTGAGAAGATTGCAAACACTTGGAATTTAGAGATTCCATATGTCGACGCCCCTCAACTACCAGAGGGAATGGAAAGAGATCCGGTAAGGAAGAGAGAGGATTGGGATGAGGTGACAGACCCATTTGGAATGGTCAGCGTGTCTCTAGAGATTGGTAGTGCCACTGTAACTAAGCGTTCATTAGCGGATTGGATAGTAAGTGAAGCCAGAATTCCCGAACTTGCATTGGGTGAAATCCGGATGAATGATACTTCTTCAACCATTCAAATCCATGTTGAAAAGGCATCATATGTCATTGATATCATCAAGAAAAGAGAATTTTTTGGAGTTGCATTAAAGCCATCAATAGTGGAATTATGAGGTTCTATTATGGAGCAAGAAGAGATGCCAAAACGGCGTCTAGACCTATTGGGGTTCTTTTGCCCAATCCCTGTTCACGAAACTAGGAAGGCACTTAGTGAAATGCAAGAGGGAGAACTTCTCGAAGTCTACGGAGATGACCCCGAAACTCTTCATGATATGCCTACTCTCTGTGACAGAATCGGAGTGGAGTTACTCAACGTTGAAGAAGCATCTGGAGAGTATAGATTTCTGATTAGGAAATGAATATTCCAATCGGATGGGTTCTTGACGGTTGAATAGGTCGTGTAGTCAATGACGGTGCCAAATAGGCCTGTGGATATCAAAGAATTACTTGATGTTCCTGCCGATGCCAGATTGCCAACCGAACACGGTAACTTTCGAATTCGTGTATTCCACGAAGACGCCACGGGCCTCGATCATGTTGCCTTGACACTAGGGGATATGAGCGGTCCAGACGCTGTTTTGGTTAGAGTTCACTCTGAGTGTCTAACCGGTGATGCATTTGGAAGTCTACGTTGTGACTGTGGGCCACAACTTGATACCGCTTTGCAGCGTATCCAAGAAATCGGCTGGGGTTGTTTGGTATATCTTCGACAAGAGGGCAGAGGTATTGGCCTACATGCTAAAATTCAGGCTTACAATTTACAAGATAAAGGAGCTGATACCCTCGATGCTAATTTACTGCTAGGTCATCCCGCTGATGCTAGAGATTATCGAATTGCTGCAAAGATATTAGAAGCTGTCAAAGTAGAAAGAGTCTGCCTGTTGACGAATAATCCAGATAAAGTAAGTCAATTACAAAATCTCAACATTGAGGTGGTTGAAAGAATGCCACTTGTAGCAGGGATAAACGAAGATAATCGAGATTACCTTTCTACGAAGGTCGAAAGAATGGGTCACTCAATTTCAGAGGATCATTTTGAGTCCTAAAAAGATTACAGAACATACCTTGAGATTGATTTTTGGGGCCGTGGCCGGGACTTGAACCCGGGCCGGCGGGACCACAACCCACCGTGCTAACCGCTACACTACCACAGCCGTATGTAGCCATTCGACCAATAGACCATATTTCAAGAGTTCCGCGTAGAGTGACCCAGACTCTAGAGACCAACGGATTGAAGCGTCGCCCTCTACCGTTACTAATTGATGAGTCGGGGCGTCGGTCTTAGTTTGGGTTTGACTACCCTAGCTTTAATTGCAATTATTGCCCCTATGACTGCGGGAGACACGGTCATCGAATCCCAAAGAATTGAGCTTTTGGAAGCCGGTTCTTTTGATGACCCTGGTGATTGGATCATTTCCACTAAAGCCGCCTTTTCCGATGACCCAGCCGACTATAGTGTAGGCATGATAGCAGATGGAGAGCTGTCATTTACTCACAATCGTCCGGATAATTTCCAAACTTATACCGCTTGGGCCACCTATAGTCCCACTGATTCAAACTTTTCATTAGGAAATCCAGATGGTTCCTATACATGGTCAACAGGCCCAGATATTACCCTGACAGGTTATTCATTCAGCGGTCTCGAAAGTCGAGTCCTAGCCAATGTTTCAATGGTTCTACATATCTCAATACCGGATTCACTCCCTTCGGATGAAATACGCATCACAATAGAGGCAAACGGTCCAGAGAGATTAGTCAAAACCATTGCAAGGACGTTTGGGCCGGTTAATCGAATGACGACTCCATTTGTAGAAAATATAGTCGATTTACAAGATTGGAATTGGAGTGATTTGGAAGATTCATCTGTGACCGTCGACTATGTTTCAGACGGGGCTCCCGACGATTCTGAAATCAGAGTAGATGCAGTAGGGATTCGAGTAAAATATCATCAACCATGGTATTCATTTGAAACAGTAAAGGCGATTCATGAAATTTCAGAACAAAATATGCCAGTACTCGACTTTGGACCTTATGACGGTCAAGTGTCGGGATTAGTAACTGAAAGCTGTGGTCTAACTCCAGAGGAAGGTACACAGGGGTTTTGGACTTTCGATGTTGAAGTTCCTTATGACCAAGAATTAGGAAGAATCCATGTCTTTGGTGAGGGGAATTATACAATTGAAGCAATGAGCCAAGGTCAAACATCTATGGAAGATTATGAAACCTATTCCAATGGAGATTTGCTTCAACATAGATATGAGACTAATTCCGTCAGAATCACTATTTTTGATGGTTGTATTAGTTCTGCTAGGATAGATGTCAATGACCCGAAACTAGTCGTAGTTGGTTCAATTGCTGGTTCGGTTCAAGGTTTGGTTGAAGAATATAGCACAATTAGATTTGCAATTGGAAACGAACTTCTCAACGAGGTACAGATTGAGGTTGGTGCATTTTCTTTTGAGGTGCCTATCGGATATGCCTTACCTGTTGATGGAAGTGGATTGGAGTTTGGTATTGCTTCAAGATTTCAATGGTCTTCAAACGGAGTCGCAGAAACAACAGTAGTACACATTAACTCTATTTCAATCGAAGGAGGGTATAATCTGGTATGGGATCGAGATGTAACCTGTTCCTCTCCTTCTCGTCAAGAACTGGTTGAAGACGGAGGTGGAATACTAATCGCAATGGCAAGTAGGTGTGAAGATGATCTCACAGATTGGCAGGATCTTCAAGTGATGGCTTGGACAGATGATACTGAACTTCTTTCTGTATCGACATTATCTGGAGACATTAGGATTCAACCTCGGACAGATGCGAGCGGTGAGGCATGGGTAGATGTCGAAGTTATCGATGAATCGGGCAATACATGGAATGGAAGATTCAGCGTAAACGTGCTTGAAGTTGAGGACCCTCCACGTATAGAGGGATTGCCAGTATTAACCTATATCAATCTTGGAGAAAGTAAAGTAATTGATATTGAAATCAGTGACTCAGATTCCTCTGAATTATCAATTTCAACCTCTAGGTCATGGGCGAATGTGGATTCTTCTGGAGATTTAATTTTAACACCCGTAGAGCCAGGAACCCACATTGTCGAAATTACAGTTAGTGATGGAACTTACACAGAAGTGCAAGATTTGGAAATAATTGTTACAGCCCAACCTGACTTGACGATAGAAAATTTAGAAATTTGGAAAGGTAATATTGTTGTTGATACCGTTGAGGAAGGTGATGTAGTACAACTCAAGTTATACGTTCGAAATGAAGGAAGAGGTGTTGCAAATACAGTGGATGTTCGATGTTGGGTTGATGGTATGTTAGTTGGCTCCACTATCGTCGAAAGTGTAGCACCCGGTGGTCTATCTATTGCTACATGTGATACACAGATTATCACCTCCGGGGAAATCGGAGTCAGAGGCTTGGTAGATGGTACAGCCTCAATAGAAGAATCGAATGAGATGAACAATGAGATACTAATCTTAATTGAATCAGAAGGTCGAAATAAAGGGGATGGTGATGATTCCATAGACAGAGGTCCTGCAATTATTATCGCGTCAATTGGATTAATAGCTATTTCAATAGCAGCATTACAATTAGGGCCAGGCCGTATTCGAAAACCATACCGAAAGAGATAGTTATCCAAGATATACCAAAAACATCCGGAGTCTTGGGTCTGAAGACTTCCGTACGGCTGATAATCGTTGAAAAGCAGGGAATAGTTATACCCGGAAGGACGAGCAAATCAGCCTACCGCGCTCGCCTAGCGGGCCGGTGGTGTGTGTTTGCGATGATGAAGCTAAAGGTCAGAATAGAGACTGATGAGTGGGTTTACGAAGAGCATGAGATGAATTGATCTCAGCCCTTCTGCCATGTTTGAGGATAAATCCCAGCCTGCATTAGAACTACCTTAGGTCTAGCAACTTCGCCATGCTCCATAGATTGGATTTTGGCTGCACCTGAATTGGTTTCTGCAATGGCTACTGCCTCTCCTTTGAGTGTCTCAATAACTACTAGATTTCCGCGCTCTATTCTTTCATCAATACTCACCACTCCTGGCCTTGCAAGAGCAGCCCCATGAGCAATTGCAGCAGCAGCCCCATCCTTGACAATGATTCGAGGAAAATGCCCTAGTATCGATTCAACGGGTGCAATGAGTTTGCGGAGGGCTCTGTCATCCTCATGTTCTTTCCAAAGAAATACCGCATCCGTTAACTGTTGCATTGTACAGGCATTTGATTGAGAAAAGGCTCCTGTTTTGTCTCTATGTAACTCAGTAAGTTCACATTTAGTATTGAGAAGAAGTCCGATATCTCTTGCTAGAGTCCTGATATATGTCCCCGCGTTGCAGAAAATTGTCAAAGCCACTAAATTAGACTCGGAATCGTCTTCAATAATTCTCATTTCATGTATTATTCTAGTTCTTACTTGAACTTTAACTGCTGACTCTAATGGAGGAACGTTGTATATCTCTCCATTCAGAGAATTTAGTAAAGTCTCTAATTCAGATGAATCTACCTCTCTTCCGAACTTCAGCACTGCGATGTATTTCTTATCCCCAGTCAGTACCATTTCAGTTAATCTAGTTGCTTTACCGCATAGCATGGTGAGCAAGCCTGTAGCAAAAGGGTCCAAAGTACCACCATGACCTAACCTCTGAATACCTAACATTTCTCTGGCCCAAGCGGTTAATTGGTGACTTGATGGCCCTCTGGGTTTGTCGACAAGGATAACACCAGCATCCAATAGAGCCTCAAGACTTCTTTCTGTTGGTTTACAACCATATTTTACATCGGTCTTAGCTGAATCATCTAGGATAAACAAATAATCAACCTCCATTGATTGCTGATTTTACAAGAGAAAAAACTTCCTCAGCAGTGAGATTATCTGCGTTTACAACTAGATTGTATGGCGTCATTTCATCAAGATCAATATCATATAGAGCACGATACCTTTCCTTGTCAGCACTTTGTCTAGCAGATGACTCGACCAGTCTTTGTTCAAAGCTTCCACCTTCTCGATTTTGGACTCGACGTGCCCTTTCTTCATCAGATGTATTGACCCATACCCTGAGGCAATCAATTGCAAGTTCGTTTGCCCACCAACCAGCCAATCTACTTTCGATGATTTCAGGACCATCTGTTTTAGTCATTGAATCTTTTAGGAGCCTGTCCAGTGAACGATCAACATCCAAATCTTGCTTGCATAATTCACTAAATTCACCAACGGTAAGATTTCGACGTTTAGCTTCTGTTCGAAAAACCTCCCCTCCGTTTAGGGCACTCCAGCCAGTGGTGTGCTGAATTTTACGAACTAATGTCGACGTTCCACTACCCGGCGCACCACTTATTGTGATTCTAAGCAATACCTCACCTCCACTCATTACGGCAGACACTACAACGTAATCGACCTGAACTAGTTCGATTTACCATTGTCGATGAACAATCCGGACAGGATGTACCGATTTTCGGAGGAGCGGCATGGAGATTACCTCCACGCCTAGATTCTGTATTTCCTTTTTTCCGAGGTCCATCACGTGAACGTCTCTGACCCCGACGGGTTGTGGCAGAGGGCTTCTTTTCTTCATCCTTTAACAAATGTAATAGAGGCTCGGGAATCGGCAGGCCTTCCAAAACCAATGGATGTCTTCCAAAGCGAATGATTTTGATATGACGATCAATAATCCTACCTAGTGGAGCACTCATTGCAATATAGGTGATTACCCAAGCAGGAAAAATCCAACAAATCGTATCCATCATTCCCCACATTGGTTGCCATGGGAGGCTCACGTAACCAACCCTGAAGCCTGCAGCTGATTCAGCCATCCAACTAAAAATACCGATAATGAAGATGATTGTGAACATCATTGGTTTCATCATAGAAGATTGCATAGCCATCTGGGCTGGCATTAACTCCATTTGCAGACGACGCATCTTGTCAGCTCTTGCAGTATCTCTTTCACCTTGAGCCTCTCTCAGTTGTTTGGAAATTTGTTTATTTCTATGGCCGATATGAACTTGGGTCATAGGGTCCATAAAAAAACCACGAATTACAGTATTGACAATCATAATTGAAGACCCGATAATGAAAACTGTGGGTACGAAATATTCGGAATGGAATGGTATGGATGGTTCAATAACCGTTGCCGCTGAATCCGCCATTAATGACCGTAGTCCAGGATTGAAGGTTAGCAATAACATGATTGCAAGTAATACGAACATAGGGCCCATCATGCCCAACGCCGCCTGACTTTGAGCATCGCCTTGTCCTGCAGGCTCCGCCATGTGACTTCGTCTCTAAGGCTCTCAATTGAAGGATTCGGCGCGGCTCACATGTAATGTGAGCCGAAATTAACTGAATTGGAAGCTACAAGTTTCGCAGGACGATGCACCAACTGAAGCCTCTGTGCCGCAAACAGGGCAAACATCCGGAGTAACTATTGTTGGTTGCTGTGACTCTCCTTCATCGGCATTGGATTCGTCAATAGTTTCCTCATTTCCCTCAGTTATCGTTTCAACATTCATTACCTGGGGTGTAGATAAGTCAGCACCAATATCTGTATTTGAACTGTTATCTTCTCCCTCTTTATCCTCAATCTGAGGCTCTATATCTATTTCTGATTCTAAATCAGCGGCTTCTAAAGTGATTCTAATAGCTTCATCAACCCATTCAGGTAAGTTCGGTTCTTCATCTACTTCGTCTCCGAAGGTGGCTCCGTGGTAATCTTGAGCGTCCGCTACCTTATATTCGCTTTCTGAATCTCCTTGAATTTCAAAAACAACTTCTATTCGTTCATCCTTTTCGATTCTACCAATTGGCCATGTCACATGAGTCCCCTCCCTGGCAGACTCCTTACTGTAATCAACAACTCTCTCGCCAGATTGATTTGAACGAACAGTGGATTTCTCGATGTTGAATGTACCGGGAACTACATCGTGAAGTGACAAATCCTCTAGAGCGCTGTCTGAATCATTTTGGAACATTAAGAGGATTTCATAGCGGCCTGGACCCGCAGCTGGGAATACTTCTTTTCCAGTTGAGAATCTTCTGCGGCGGTGGACTACACGAATTAGTGGCGTACGGTTGCAGTGGCGGGTGGCAACAGGGCCGAATCTTTCCATACTGAAATCAGCACGAATTGGGGCTGCGAGTTTGTTATTTTGAGGAGAAGGATCGGCGGCATGAAGTGGATAAGTTATGGTCAAGGATTTTCCAGGCTGCAAACCGAGAGGGGCAGACGTACCTACAGTAATTCTTAGGGCATGGCCTTGTGAATCTGGTGATACCAATTGCTCCTCTAGTTGAGTTCCATCAACGACCTCTATTCGGTATTGGTCTTCGTTCAGATCCGAGCCTTCCATTTCAATTCGTACTTGATTAGTCGCGGGTGGGTTGAAAATACCCGGGATATCATCGAGTAAACGCATTACGTTAATTGGTGCAGAGCCGGTGTTTTCAACTACTGCTATGCATTCTAAATCTGATTCCACGTAGGAACGTATTCGCGAAATACTGTACTGTTTGTTTACATCTGCATCCAGTACTTTGAAACTTCTTTCCTTTAATTCCAAAATACCATTGGATTCGACATTTATCCTAGGCAAAATCGAATAATTAATTTCATGGGTGAAATTTGGTTTATCAATTGCTTCAATCCTCTTTTCGATTGAGTCCCAAAGTCCTTCGGGAGGGATGTC
>Ga0066845_10000363_pt1 | contig 14155 bp, 5 predicted proteins | sample ETNtaG_31_FD_65488 | JGI IMG/M metagenome (GOLD analysis project Ga0066845, IMG submission 65488) | Marine microbial and viral communities from oxygen minimum zone, Eastern Pacific Ocean - ETNP201310SV78 | ecosystem: Environmental > Aquatic > Marine > Oceanic | place: Pacific Ocean: Eastern...
TCCACAGGTTTCGGCGCCGCAGCGACGCAAGCGTCCACAGGTTTCGGCGCCGCGTCCACCCAAGCGACGACTGGATTCGGAGCCGCCGCAGCGCAATCTTCGAGCGGCTTTGGCGCGTTCGCGAGCCAGAGCAGCGGTGGGTTCGGTCAAGCCGCGGCGGTCGGAGGTGGATTCGGTCAAGCCGCGGCGACGGGTGGGTTCGGTCAGCAAACGTCGAGCGGGTTTGGTCAACCCACGAGCCCGGGAGGATTCGGACAGCCCGCCAGTCCGGGCGGTTTTGGACAACCGCAGTCACCGACGGCGGGCGGCTTCGGCGGCGGGAGCGGCTTCGGACAATCGTCAGGGTTTGGACAGTCCGGTGGTGGGTTCGGACAGTCCGGTGGTGGGTTTGGACAATCGGGCGGTGGGTTCGCGCAGTCGAGCGGGTTCGGGCAGTCTGGTGGAGGTGGGTTCGGACAGCCGTCTGGTTTCGGACAACCGCAGTCACCGCAGTCGCCGAGCGGATTCAACGCGTCAGATCCCGCGTTCACTCAAATGAGACGATAGGAAAACGTTTAATGAAATCGATTGATATTAACACACATTCTAATTTTTAATCAGTGACAGTATCGTTCGAAGAGCGTGTTGACGTTCTCTTTCAACGCCTTGCCGTCCTGAATGCTGTTCGTGCAGGTATGCAAATCGTGTTGGAATTGACGTATGAGGGCGGACGTATCCGCACTACTTTTGCGAACGCGCATGACTTCGCGTTGGAGCGCGTCCTTTTGCGACTTCATGTCCCGAAACTGCCGAATCAACGCTGAGTTGGTATCGTAATAGCGCAGAAGCTCGCTGTTCATACCCTCAATTTCTTGTTCCATCGAATGTAATCGTTCGTCCAACGGTAATTTCGCCTCGGTGAGAACCTCAACTTCTTTTGCGAGAACGGCGATGTGTTTCTCGGCGCGGGACATGTCAAGCTTGGAGTCCGCAAGTGTTTTGTTTTTACCTTCGATGTTTCGCTCGTGCGCGTCGATGATTTCCGTCAATTGTTTCCCTTCATCCTTTAGCGCCGAAATCGTCTCTGCCAGTTTCGCATTCTCCGCTTGCAAGTCTTCAATTTCTTGCAGACGAGCTTCCTCGTGTTGCTTCACGAGCGCGTATTTTGACTTGGTGAGCCCGTTTTCACCTCTCAACACGAGACACCTCTCGTGTTCGCGTTGTAATTGCGCTTTGAAGTTTGCTTTTTGCTGTTCGATTTCGTCGTCCACCTCGGCATCGATCACTTCCCGAGCGCGCTCAAACTCAGCCTCCATCGATACTCGCTCCTTTTGCAAATCATCGATTTCGTTCTTCAACTGCACTATTTGAGCCCCAAACTCGTGCTTAACGTTACTTTCGCGCTCCTCGTATTCTTGAATCAACCGTTCCTTGCACGCATTCCATTCAGACTCAGCTTTTTCTCCCGCCTTTTCGAGCTCTTCGTAGCGCTGGACCTCGACGAACATTTTGGTGGTGTAATCGGTCTCTACCTCCTTGAGCGTTTGTCGATGTTCGGCGACCACAGTCTCCATCTGCTCTCGACTGTTTCGCATCAATGTGTCCCGCTCTTCTTCGAGCTCGAACACTCGCTGTCGTTCGCGTTCCAGCAGACGCTCCGCCTCGTCCTTGGTGGATTTGAGTTTTTCATTCATTTCTGCAGAAGTGAGGCGCAGTTGATACTGTGCGTTCAAAGAGACCTCCTTCACCTGTGCTCGAAGGTCGGAGACGTGTTGATGGAGTTCATTGAGATCGGTTTGCGAGATCAAGACGTCGGAGGACGATGTATTGCTCGCAGTGTTGGACGTGCGCAGCGCCGCGACGGCGGTTTCGCCGCACTGCGGACCACTCTTATTTATGTCGTACACCATCAAGCACCCGTCATCGCCCGCAGTGTGTAAACGGCACTCATCATGACTCATTCGAAGTGCCGTCACAGGACCCGCGTGCCCGCCGTACTCGACGTACTCACCGGTGAGCGGGATTTTGTACGCGCGAACGCCTCCTGTAGACGTCGAAGCGAAGAGTCTGTGCGTCCACGCGCTGTACACGACGTGCCCCAGGACGACATCATCGGACGAAAATTCGCGCACGACTTTGAATTCTTCATCGAACTCTTTCAGTTTCGAATCGCTAGAACACGCGATCAAGCCATCCGTACTGCGAATGACGACGAGAGACGTGTATGCGCTCCCCTTGCATACGTGCTCTCGGCGTCTACATTTTTCTTCGCCTCTGCACGCGGCGTGTACGTCCCATTCATAGATGGCGCCGTCCGTGCCGGACGAGATGAGGAACGAATCGTGATCGTTCCACGTGAGCGACTTGACTTTTCCACAATGACCTCTGAGCACCGCGACGGCTTCGAACGTGTAGGCGTGATGAATGTAAATCGTCGCGCCGACGGCGGTGGCGACTAGATGCCCGCCCCTGGAAAACTCGCAAACTCTGCACGCTTTTAACGAAATCTCCTTGATGACGTGGAAATCGTTATTGAGGATGTTCATGATCCTCAACTTGTCGCTGAAGCCCGCGCACAACATCCATCCGCTCGGATGTAAGGACACGCACAGCGGGCTGTCCAGAAACTCGTTGTGCACTTCACACTTGTTCGAACGCAAGCTCCACACACGTACGGATTTATCGCGCGCGCTCGCGCTCACCATGATGGATCGTCTCAGGCAAACATCCATGGAAGAGATACCGTCCAAGTGCGCCTCAGTCAGTATGCGTTTGAAGTGCATTTCGCTTGCTCTCATGATGTCGGCGTTCGTCAAAGAGAGCGCGAATGATCGCTTGTCTTTCAGCGTGCAAATCAAACCATCGCCCGATGGAGAAATATCCAGCGTCTCGATACTGTCCATTTCCCGAGCACGCTCCTCGTCTAAACTCACATGAGAACCGTCGCCGTCTGCTATCGCCGGCGGCGCGACGCCGGTATCGAACACGTCCTCGCTCGCACCTTGGAGAGGGTGCAGACGTTTCACGCATTTATACGTGCACTTATTTTTCGCGCGGTCCTTCAACACACGTCCCACGACGCAGACGTCCCCTCGTCCCCCGGCGGTGATGAATCCGTCTCTGTACGCCCCGATGCATGTCACGCTCGCCGGGACGTCTTTCGACGACTCCGGAAGCGCCTTTATCTCATCAGACTCGCCCGCGGAGTCGGAGTGCATGACGATCTCGCACACGACGTCCTTCTCGCACAACACGATCACTTGTCCATTCTGCGTCCCGATCGCGACGTGTTTGAAATCTCCGTTGAGCCACGCGTGCGTCGTCAACTCGCGTCCCTCGTCCTTTTCGAGTTTGTTGAGAGACGTCACCGTGAGAAGCTGAATAGATGATGCGTTCACTCTGTACGTACGAAATACCCCTCCTTGACAAATTACACTGATCACGTTCGGTTCGTGCGGTGAAAACTGCGCGTGCGTAATCTGACGCATCGCGTCGGTCATCGCCGCCGACTCGCTCTCCGCCGTCGACCCGCCCGCCGCGCGTCGAGGCTCTGGTAACTCGACGGACGATCCATCCTCCACGTCCCATCGAATGAGCGCGTGCGTCGTCGTGCTGTACGCGAGCAATGATTTACCATCGTCTGAAAACGCCAAACCGTCCAACACGACGGTGTCTGGTTGCGCACGCGCGCCGCGCCGCTTCGCATCCGCGCTCCTCGCGAGCGCCCTCTTCTTCTTGAGCGTCTGCGCGTTATACAACACCACGGCGCACGAGTCGCTCGCGTCGACGACCGCGACGGCGATCGTCGTCGTCCCCGCGTGCGCACACATCGCGCTCACGCGTCGCACATCCTTCGGAAGCGGAAGAAACCGCTGTGCCTCGCTCGACGAGTCGGACACGACCACCGTCTTCCCCGCGACGTACGCCACCGACGCGTGATCCGCGTACCACGCCCCGCTCCGACCCCGCACGTCGATACCGAACACCGTTCGACGCGCCACACCGAGTCCTCGGCCGTCCCGCGCCGTCGACGCGCTCATGTTCGCGCGTCCGAGTCTGAGCCCGCGTCTATTTTAGGCGCCCGTTCGCGCGCCGCGATACCGACATAACAACGATACCCTCAGTGATCGTCGTGCGCCGAATCCAACGCCGCTAATTCCCCCCGCAATTGTTCAAACTTCATCCCCATCGATCGTTTCATCGCCCCTCGAGCGTCATCGTCCGGTAAGCTCGCCAACAACGCCTCGTACGCCTCCGTCGCCGCGCGCGTGGCGTCCCTCGCGTGTTCGGCGTCCTCGTTAAAGTACGTCGACCCCACGCTCTCCATCGCGTTTTCGATCTCCTCTCGCGCCTCGACGAAGAGATCGTTCAGCGCGTCTTCGCGCGCGCGCGCGTCCGAGGACACGCCGCGGCGCGCAAACGAGGGCGTCGACGCGTCATTCATCATCATCATCATCATCGGTCGGGACATTGATGCCGCCGCCGTCGTCGCGTCGCGCGTCGTCGCGCGCGTCGCCGCCGGCACCGTCGACGCGAACGCGCGCGCGACGAGCTCTCGCGCGAACGGCGCGCGCGAACGCGCGATGACGATGGATCGACGCATCGTCGTTTTCCGCGTCACCGAGTGACGACGCGACTGCGCGCCTCGCCATGGTCGTTCGCGCGCCTCACGCGCCGACGCGCGCGCGAACGACGTCGACGTCTCGATCGCGCGCGCGCCTCGCGTCGACCCGCGCGCGCGCGGCGTCCCGCACCGTCGCGCGCGCGTCGTCGTCCTCCACCGATGATGACGACGAACGCGCGCCCGATGCGTCTCCGCCGACGCAAAGAGTCGGGCGTTTCGTCAAGCGAGAGGGCGCGCCCGTCCCGCCCGCGCCGCTCGGGAGCGGGCCGGGGGACGTGGGGTCCGCGGGCGCGGCGCCGCCGATGATGAATGTCAGGGTGATTTCGCTCGACGACGCCGACGTGCAGGGCGTGGCGCGCGCGACGAGCGAGGAGACGGAGGCGGAGAAGACGTATCGCGTCGCGCAGTTGGTCGCCGGGGATGCGTTGGCGATCCTGGCGTTCGCGGCGATCGGGAGAGGGAATCACGGAGAGGGCGTGGCGTTCGCGGAGACGGCGTCGACGGCGCTTCCGTTCGCGCTGGGATGGTTCGGCGCGGCGACGACGGTGGGTGATGCGTACGGAGAGGACGCGCGCGGGAAGGATGGATTACAGGCGGCGTTTATCGCTGGGAAGACGTGGGCGGTCGGTGGACCGGTGGGTCTGATGATACGATCGATCGGGAAGGGGGCGGCGCCGCCGCTCGCGTTTGTCGTCGTCTCGATGACCTTCGCGGGGGCGTTTCTCGTCGGGTGGCGATACTGGTTCTCGTCGTCCAAGGACGGCGACTCGAGAGGGAACAAACGAGGGAACCCGTTGGAATTCATGAATCTGCTCTTCGGTCTCGTCAAGCGATGGTGAGCGACGACGGATAACGGAAAAGAGCTCGTCGCCGCGCGCGAACGCCGCGTCGCCGCGCGCGCGTCGCCTTTCATCCTTTGACATCGCGAGCGACGTCTCTCGCGCCTTTGTCGTCGATAGTAATCACACGCGGTGCATTCTTTCTCCTCACCCCTTCCTTCCCCGCCCTCGTCTCGCGCGCTCGCGCGTCGTCTCGCGCGCGTCGTTCGAGGAGTCGCGACTCTCGACGCGTCCCGCCCGAGGCACCTCGCAGAGGTCAACTCGGCCCGAAATCGTCATCTTCTCGCGTGCGCGCGCGCGCGGACGACCTCGGCTTCGCGCGAGCGATCGTGACACCGCGCGAGTCGTCGCGTCGCGGAGCGTTCGGCGGCGCGTCGATCGCGCGAGGGCGTCGTCGAGCGACGCGAGGACGCAGATCGAGTCGACGGTGACCTCGCGGTCGAAGGAATCGTCGACGGTGAGGGCGTCCGCGCGCGCGATGGCGAACCGAGGGAAAAGGATCGTGGAGCTCGATGCGGAGGATGGGAGCGATGGGAGCGATGAGGAGGCGTCGTGGGGCGAACAGCCGGCGCACGCGGCGAATCGAGCGGAGAGAAGGGCGGACGCCATGCGCGTGTTGGACCTGCACGCGAACGTCGACGCGAGCGCGGTGAAACAGGCGTATAGGAAACTGGCGCTGAAGCATCATCCGGATAAACATCGCGGTGATCCGGACGCGGAGCGGCGATTCCGGGAGATCGTGCGCGCGTACGATACGTTGGCGGAGGAAGCGTGCGAAGAGGCGGATTCCCGGAGGGAGGAGTTGCGGGATAAGTTTGAGAGCGCGGCGGACATGCGAGATTTCGCCGCGAGTTTCTTTGAGAGTTTCTTCTTCGGTGGTGCCGGGTTCGACGGCGGACGCGGGTCGCCGTTCTCGCGGAGAGGGCGCTACGACGACGGGGACGCGAGCAGTCGAGACTACGACGATGAAGACTCCCTCTCTAGCTTGGATGATTACGACGACGACGACGATTACACGGACGACGATGAGGAGTACACTGATTTACACAACTTTTTTGGAAACGAACCGCCGCCGGGATGGGGCGGGAGAGGCGGTTTCGGCAGTAAATGGTTTGGGCGTTTGAAAAATAGTCAAAGGGAGGGTCGCGGCGAGCGTGGCGGGCCCTCCATGACGGATGATCAACTGTTTGAACATCTGGAGCACATGCGTAAAGAAGCGGCGCGCTACGCCACCGAGTTAGCCAAGCAAGAGAATGAGGCGCGACGAGCGAACGAACCACTGGAGAAGCTTCAGCGACCGACGCTCGTCTCTCGCACAGACAACTCCATCACCCTTAACTTATCTCGCACCAAGTCCACCTCTCAGACTTTACCACAAGACAGATGCTGGGAGTTGTCGATGAAGAAAGAGAAGGATCACTCTTTCTCTGTTCATTCTTCTCTGACGGGTAAAGCGGTCATTACTGTCGACGATTTGTTACCGGGAACCAAATATTGTTTCAAGTCGAGAGTGGGTCGCGTCGAAGAGTCGAGCGGTAAGGTCACCGAGTGGGGCCCGCATAGCGTAGAAAGTGCGTATGTTACCTCTGGCCGGGCGCCGGTAGCGAATAGTGGAAAGGCTAGCGCCAAGGGTGAGACGGAAGATCCGGTTGAAGCTGGTAAGGGCAAGAAGGCGAAGAAGCGTGCCGCGAAGGAGCAGGCGGAGAAGGAGGAACGCGAGCGTGCCGCCGCCGCGCAAAAGGAGGGCACGGCGGAGTCAGCCGCTGAGGAAGCGGCGGCACGCCAAGCCGCGCTTCGAAAAGCTGCCGAAGAAGCGGCCGAACGAGAGATGGCTGAGATGGAAGCTATTCGGAAGCGCGTCGAAGCCGCCAAGAAGCCTGAGGTGAAGGCTGCAGCGTCAGCCGGTGAGGGCATCTCAAAGAAAGCAGCGCAGAGAAAGAAGAAGAAGGAGCGTGCGAAAGCCGAGGAATTAGCGCGGGAGGCTGAAGTTCAGAATAGTTCTACTCCCGCGGAGACGGACGAGGAGCTCGCGAGACGGTTGCAAGCCGAGGAGGATCGGTCAATGTTGAATCAGAGGCAAGCAAGCACGCAGAAGCCCCCACCGCCGTCGGGTCCACCTCCCTCGTGGGCGGCCGCGCCCGCTATGCGAATGCCGGTGAAGACGACGGAGCAGAATCAGCAAGCTTTCGTTCAAGCTCCACCTCCGAGTGGTCCGCCGCCCGGAGCACAACCGCCGCCTCCACAGTCGGCGCCGCCGCCCGGCCAAAGTAGAATCCCGACGCCCAGAGCTGGCGATGACGGCCGCGTAGCACCACCACTACCACCCGGACCTCGTCCGCAGTCGGCTTACAACGTGGCACCGCCACTTCCGACGGCACAGAGGCCGCAAGCGTCCTCTCCACCGCAGAACGGCGGTGCGTGGGGCGGTGGTCAGAGCTCAGGCATCGCCGCGACGAGTACGTGGGGTGAGTCGCATCCGGGTGCGCCCATGGCTCAGCCGCCACCGCCGGCGGTGGCAGCGGCGCCCGTGCACGCGGCGCCGAGTCAACCCGCCTCGTGGAGTCCGGCGAATAGCAACTGGCAACCCATGGGACAAGGCATGGGAGCGCTACCAGTCGGCGACGTTTTCGCGACCGACTCGCAACTTCCAGGCTCTGGCGGTCTCTTTTCGGGTGGATTGGAACAAAACTGGGCACCGACGGCAGCACCGACGGTGGCGCCGACGGCGGCACCGACGCCGCAGAACGCACAGTGGGGCGAACAGAACTGGAACGCGCCGACGGCGGCTCCCGTTCAACAAGGCGTTCCCGCCGACTGGGGATTGGGCGGTCTGAACGTCAACGCCGATCTCAACCCGGGTTCTTCCAACTGGGGCGGCGCGTTTGCTGGAACATCTCCGTCCACGACGCCCGGCGTCTGGTCCAACGCACCGAACGATCTCTCCGTGGACATCGGCCGCGTGAATCTCGACGGGAGACCACAAACCGCCGCGCAGCGCAGTCCCGGCACGCCCGAGGGCGATCCCAACCTCATCGACTCCAGTCTTCTGAGTTTCCTAGGCTAGTGTTTTTGAAATGTGTGCATTTCCTCGCTAGTTATACGTCCATCGTTTCCGTTCGCGCGCCCCTCGACCGCCTCGAGTGCGCACGTCGACGTTCGCGCCTCTCAACTGTCGACGCCGCGCGGCGAGACCGACCGGCAGAACTTCACACGGCGCGCGCGTCCGCCCCTCCCGCGCGCGCCTTCGACGAACGCATCGTTCGTCCGCTCGACACCGCGCTCGACCTTCGTCCCGTCCCGTCGTCGTTCTCCTCGTCGCGCCTTGAACGTGAATCTCACCGTCATCATCGTCATCGCGTCTCGATGACGTTGAGTTTCCGACGTCCGCGGTTCGGGAAGGTTTGGGAACAGGGCGCGCGCGTCGACGTCGTCGTCGAGCGCGCGGATGATTTCGATCGCGATCGCGCGTCCGAGTGCGAGATCGCGCTCGTCGTGCAGACGGCGTGGATGCGAGGCGGGAAGACGGCGCGCGTGGGCGAGATTACGTTTGACGCCGAGCGAGACGATGGAAAATTGACGTGGTGCGTGCCGGAGGACGTGCCGAGCGGGGAGTACGAACTGAGAGCGCACGTGCCGGGAGCGAAACCGCCGATAGAGACGGTGACGAGGGTGGTGGTGGCGGAGAGAATCAGAGTGACGAGGACGAGCGCGGGCGAGGCGCGCGCGTCGTGGGACGCGAGAGCGGTGCCGACGGATTACTCAACGGAGGATGGGTGGAAGCTCGCGATCGACATCGTGCCTACGGTGAATGAGGGTGAGGATGTGAACGCGGTCGTGTCGCAGGCGTTCATTCTCGCCGCCGAGAGTGGGCTGAAGACGCACACGAAGGACGGAACGCGGATTTTGTGCGACATTTCAGATGAAGAGTTGAAGACGAAGAGCAAAATTTTACGTCTACTTCCGAATCGTGAGTGTCAGGTGGCGTTGTGCGCGTTCGGTGACGAATCGGAGGCGATGCCGGATTACATGACGTCGAGGGTACCGATCGATATGTCGCGCACCGCTTTGGAAGTCATCGGGGGCGGTTATCCATCGCAGACGACGTCGACGAGATGCGTACACTCCGCCGATGGGTTTTACGTCAGAAGCGCACCGCCGAAGAGCTCGGACAAAGGAAAGGACGCTGAAGAATTGAAAGATGTCACGAACATCGGGGATAGAACGAACACCGATCGAGGTGAAACTAGTTTAGGATGTTGGGGAGTCGCGGAGAGCGTGGATGGTTGGCGACAAGAGTCGGGTGTGAACGTGTTGATCGTTCGGGCGGATGATTTTACACCCATTTTCGAGCATACCTGGGACACGAGCGGAGGCACGCGTCGGTCAAAGGATATCGAGTTGGCTCTACAATCGTTCATGAAGGCGTTCTTCGACGGCGGCGCAGTTGATGTCGCCCGCAAGAGCGTGCCAGAGCATTTTCTTTTCATCACAACGTGTGGTCAGTGGAGCGGTGGAGCGCCGAAGATCTGTGAAAAGGTTGCTAAGACAATTCAACTTGTGCTCGTTGGCATCTTAGGAGCAGACAAGAATGATAGCTTGGCGGGTGCGAGCATTCAGAGAGCGCTCGCCGCGCCGGACAAACCGTTAGCGCTCGCCGCCTTGTCTTACGGAAACGCGAAGAAAAAAGTACATACATGGATGCATGTGGCCGAACCAAAAGCCAAAGCTGGTATACGAATGACGCTGAGTTTTGCCAACGGTGCGTGGTTCCCAACCCTCGTACAATGTGGATCAGGCGAAGAGAAAGCCGACTGGTGCGTTCCGTGGGAAGCGTACGGCGAAGAGGGTTGGGCAGTCGTCACCACAGATTCGCGCGTCGATCGGTACTCACAGTTGATAAGCGATGTTAGACACATGATTTTTGCGACCGAGGGCGTGGCACGCGTGAGCGTGTACAACTTGGTGTGTGTGCTCATTCAATACATCATGCGTCAAGGCGGCGACAAGTCTCTAGTGCCTACGGTCAACATGCTTTTGGTTGAAATCGTTCTCTCGCGCGGTGATTTAGCGGCTGTGGAGTGCGTTAACGCCGGTGCGATCGAGTACATTATCGATCGAGTCATGGGAAGCGTGCGTGATGACGGAAGTCACGAGAAGCTCGAGGTATTGGACAAGGCTTACATGAGGTCGCTTCTCAAATTATTGACATGCGATAACTTTGCCATGTACGCGGAAGGCATAAGACGAGGTGCACTCGAAGCAGTGCTGCGTGTGATACACGCATTTTGGAAAGGAAGTTCCGCGTACTTTGACAGTTACTCTCGGCAAATGGTTTCTCAGCTCGCCGAGCACGTAGCGCTCACCGACTTGGCGGCGGTCCCCATGGTTCTGAAAAGTGGTGGTAACCTATCTCCATTCACGACAATCAGGTCCAATTTGACTTGCACTTCACAATATACATCATCCGTGTCTGGACAGGTGTACTTTCTTGACGTAGAAATGACCGATGGCCAAGATGGTCTCATTGAACTACCGAAAAAGTCGCGGCGGAGCGCCGACGACGCGGGTGTCATGACGCCCGCGCAAAAAATCCTACTGGCGTATGACGAAATATGGGAGGGCAGCGAAAGTCCTGATAAAGACGCTGATAAGGACTGGACACTTCTGGACTCGAGTACGGACAAAACGTCTGAAATTGAACGCCCGAATGAACCCGCGCCACTGACTCCCGAGCCGCTCAAGCGCACCGCATCTGTCGAAAGTGACGGTGAGGAACAAATGTATGACGGTATCGTCATCCTGAGCGCCAAAGACGCGAACTGGAACGTGCACACCGCGATGATACGGCAAGCTCCTCGGTTGATGTGGAGAGCTCGCGAGCGAGGGGCGCGAGCTGTGGTGTTCGCTTGGCCGAGCCGCTCGCCCACGTGTGTTCCCATTCAACCGTTACTTTCGAGCCCCAACTTTGACAACGTCACCAATATTCCCAGTTTCGTGGTCGACGCCGACTCTCTGTCTTCGATTTCGGACGATTGCGAGCTGTACATACAATTACCGCCGGAAGGCGTCGTGGGCGCGGCAGAATTATTGGCTTCACGCATAGGTGACAGTCTTCAGGACGCGTGCGCGGATCGTCCGCCGTCCATGCGCAACTGCGAGACCCCTCCCATCGCCGGACGTTTTCGTGGTCGATTCAAGCCCACCGACGCACAAACGCTCTTGCCCCTCGAAGAAGTCAAATCTCCGGAAACGCCTTCTTCATCCACCGGCGAAGGATTCGCCGCGGCGCTGATTCGCAGGGTGACGTTTACGCAGAGCGATTCCGTCAAGGACGAGAGCGGCGAGAACGGCGACGACATAGAAACGCAGAGACGAGAGTCGGAATTAGCAGCGCTGAGAACGCTGGGAGAGAAAGTATCGGCGCCACTGATGGATGAAAATTCCCATCTCGATTCCTGGAGAAGCGCGAGTTTAGAAGGAGTGTCGAGGTGGACCGAGGCGATGCGGCTCGTCTCCGCGCTCGGCGACCACGGTTTACCTCTTCTGAAGGCTGCATATTCAAAACAGCGCGACGATAACGCGCCGGTTCGGATCTTGAGCATAGACGGAGGTGGAATGCGCGGCATCGGCACGCTCGTCATGCTCGAACGTATTCTCAAGGCGACGAACAATTGGTGCGTCGGCGACTGTTTCGATCTCATCGTGGGGACGTCGACGGGCGGCATAATCGCGGTCGGCGCGGGTCTGTTGCGCATGAGCACGGATGAGTTGAACGAGTTGTACGTCAAGATGGGGAACGAAATCTTCCCGAAAAAAGCGGATTCATACATGACGCACCTGTACAATCAGACGACAAAGTTTTACCAGCGAGGCCGCGACGAGGCGAAAAACTTTGAGACGATGCTGCGCAAGGCGCTACGAGAAGAGGCCGACGAGCCCCTGTACACGATCGCGTCCCATCCTCGGTGGTACTCGTCTCAATCGCCCCCACCCCACGTGTGCCTGGTGTCGCATCTCGTCAGCCGATCGCCGGCGACGACGTTTTTGATGCGTTCGTACAAGCACGACGGACGCGGTCGAGGCCATCTCGGGCACCTCCCGGGCGAACACCGCGCAAGTCTATTAAACTCAGTCCGCGCGACGACGGCGGCACCGTGGTTCTTGGAAGAGCTCCGAGTGCGTAAACGCATCGGTGGCACAGGCGGGTACGATCACGACCGCGACTCGGACTCGTCTCGGTCGGAAGAGGTGAACAGTCCGCCGAGAAAGGAACCGCCGAAAACGGACGAGCGCAGCCGCGACGCGCGGACGGAACCCAAGGACGTCGACGCCGAGATTCGACTCATCGACGGCGCCATCGCGAGCAACAACCCCACCGCCGTCGCCGTGTTCGAAGCTCGACGACTGTTTTCGAAATCTCGCCCACTGTGCGTCGTGTCTCTGGGCACGGGCGCGGCGGTGCCGAATTCTCGCGACGCCCGCCTCTCGGGTTTCCCCGCCTGGCTCGACAACACCATCCACGCCTCGTGCGACGTCAATCAAGTCGACGCCACCATCCGCCACTTACTTGGCACCGACGACGCGTACTACAGATTCCAACCCACCGCCGATATCTTCGGATGCGAGCTCAACGACACCACCGAGCGCGCCGCCGACGAGCTCAGACGCGCCGCCGCCGCCTACATGGACGCCGTCGAGTGGCAAGTTCACGAGGTCGCCGACGCCCTCACCCGCGGCCGAGCGCCTCGAGGCGACGGCACCGACACCAGTGACGCCACCACCGACGTCGCCTCCTCCGTTTCCGACGTCTAGTCTTGTAATCTTTCTTTCCCGCGCGTCGCAGTCTTCGCCCGCGCGACTGTCCGTTAAATGTCGGATATTCACCGAACGCATCGTGACACTCGGGCGCGCGCGGCGCGCGCGCGACGCGAGCGACGATGCTCTCGCTCATCAAGAAAAAAGTGTCGGATAATCTCGCTCCGTCCACCATCGCGTCGTCGCTGCGATCGACGCGCGGGGCGCGTTTACAATCGTCGGGCTCGCTCTCGCTGGAGAAGAGCGCGGGCGCCGTTCGCGCGCTCGTGCTGTTCGAGTACGGACCCGGGGACGTGCGATTGATCGGAGGATGCGCGGACGGTGGTTTGCGCGCGTGGAGCACGAACACGGGGGCGTTGACGTCGCAGGCGAGGGCGTACGAGAGCGGCGTCTCGGCGTTGGCGCTCTCGCGGGACGGGCGGAATTTGCACAGCGCGAGCGCGAGCGGGCAGGTTACGACGCGCGACGGGGAGACGGGGACCATCTTAGCGGAATACGAAGGCCCGGATGGAACGCCGGTGCGCTGTCTATGCGCGTTGGACGGTGGGCAGGTGGTGGGTGGCGACGACGCGGGACGCGTCTTCGTGTGGGCCGACTGCGAGCCTTACCCGGCGTGGAGATTTTCGTCGCAAGACGCGGGCGAAACGTCGTCCACAGCGACGAGCGGGAAGAAGAATTCGGCGCCACCGGAGCGCGTGAACGCGGTCGCGGCGTGGACGGAGCGTTCGACGGGGCAAGAGTTCGTGGTGAGCGGGAACGAGCGCGGAATTTTAAAACTTTGGCAGCTGCACGTGGGCAGAGCGGTGGCGCAATTTGGCGTCGAAGCGGGTGGTCATCGCGGGGCGATACTCGCTATCTGCGTAAACGAAGGCGTTATAGTGACCGCCGGCGCCGACGC
>Ga0066845_10000369_pt1 | contig 14043 bp, 3 predicted proteins | sample ETNtaG_31_FD_65488 | JGI IMG/M metagenome (GOLD analysis project Ga0066845, IMG submission 65488) | Marine microbial and viral communities from oxygen minimum zone, Eastern Pacific Ocean - ETNP201310SV78 | ecosystem: Environmental > Aquatic > Marine > Oceanic | place: Pacific Ocean: Eastern...
GGCGATGAACATCTCACGAAAGTTGCACTGGTACGCCTTGGACACGTTCATCAACGGAAACAGAATCGCTGTCACGATGGCGCGAATGATGTTCAGCAACAAGTAGAGCAGAATCGACCAACCGAGATCAGACGCGCGTATGTCCAACTCGCCCACCAAAATATCGCCAACGATGAGGAAACCGGCGAGAATGAAGACGATCGTGTTCGCGGCGTACGTGAGAACCTCCCAAAAGTGATGCATGGAGTGTTGAACGTTACCCTTAAAGAATGTTCGACCCTTGGCGCTGAGATACCATCCGAGCACGACCACCGTGAGCACACCGCTGCATTTTAACACCGTCTCGGCGAGCATAAACGCGATGTACGCCGCGAAGAGCGTGATGGTGATGTCCACGAGATGGTCTCTCCGCGAATGCTGAATCCAATACATGCACACCTGTCCGAACACGATGCCGACGACAACAGACAGGATCGGCTGCGTGATCAAATCCTTCATGATGGATCCGAACGACTTCTCCTCGCCCTTGGCCAGCGTGAGAAACACGTTAAACACGACGATGGCTGTCCCGTCGTTCACGAGCGATTCGCCCTCGATGAGGTGCCCGAGCGTTTTACTCGCCCCGACCTCTTTCAAAATGGCCACGACGGCGACGGGATCGGTGGCCGCTAATATTGAACCCACCATCATGCAAAACGACCAATTGAGCCCAAAGGGAAACGCGCGCAACACGCACCCGGCGAGTCCCATCGTCATCAACACGCCCGGCCCCGCCATGACGAGCACCTTCGGCAACACCTTCTTCAACGTGTGCCATTCCATCGAAAACGACGATTCAAAGATCAACGCCGGCAGAAACGCCGCGAGCAACACGTGCGGATTGATGTTCCCCCACGCCTCGAGCGACGATTCCAACTTTCCCAAGTCGAGATAATAATCCACCACCGCCTCCAACATTCCGAGACAGAAGAGCACCACCGTGTACGGCACGGACGTCCCGTTCAGGGCGGTTCGCGTGAGACTTCCGATGAAGAGGGAGATGAAGATGAACCACAGAGGATCCGTCTCCCCGCCGTGTCCCGCGCTCGTCGCGTGCGCCGTCGAATTCGTCGACGTCGTCGTCGCCGACAACAGCGCGCGTCCGATTAATGTCGCCATCAATGTCGCGGAGCCTCACGCGCGCGTCCGCGCGAAACACCGCGCGCGGTGCGAACGGGCACGGTGTGATGGAACGTTCGCGCGCGCGCGCGTCGCGGTCGACGACGGGCGTCGACGCGTGAGGCGAGAAACGTCGGTCGATCGTCTCGGCGGTCGCGGACGTGGCATCCATCCATCGGTCCGGTCGCTCGTGACGGTGGGACATTTTGACGGTTCACGAACGGTCAAACCGTTACGGTGGACTGTCGAAAAGAGCCATCGGGAAGACGTCGACGGCGCGCGAAGGCGAACGGAACGCGTGATCGAGCGATGGATTGATGTTATCGTGCTTCGTGTGACACCGGGGAACTCGATTCCCCCTCCCGAGGTGGACTAGGACGGAGCGAATGAATCGAAAAGACGCCGAGGCGACGCGCGACGAGAAGCCGCGTCACGCCACGCGCGCGCCGGCGAGTCGACAGTACTCGCCGAGGGCGGCTTGGACCGCCTGAGGGGTCTGGGCGATGAGCGGGGCGATGGAACGGGTGGTGGAGAATTGTGCGAGGCGCTCGGCAACGAATCGCCGAACGTCGGTGACGTCCGGAACGGGATCGATTTCCTTGACGGCGCCTTGGGTGAGCTTGGAGTAGGACGCGGCGTATCCCGCGTTGGCCTCCATCTCTTCTAAGAGGGCGTCGTCGTCCTCGCCCGTGGGTTCCGCGTCGTCGGGTTTGATGCATTGTTCGATGACGCCCGTAATGAGCTTAGCGAACGCCCCCGGACGGTCGATCACCGATGGGCACTCGGTGAGGAATTTCACCGCGGCGACGCACGTGAGCTTGCGCTCAATCTTTCCCGTGACGCCGGCGATCTCGGCCGAGATGACGTTCTCTAAAATCATGTCGAAGATTCCCGGTTGAACCTTGTTCATGCTATCGATCACGCTCGACGGACCGTGCTTGACGCACAGCGCGGACGTGAACACGACCAGACATCTGCTAAATTTCGCCGTGCGACTCGCCTGTTGTCGCTGGAACAAGATGGACCAAATCGTGGGGAGATAAGACGCCCACGCCTCGAGGGCGAGCGATTCCACGAAGGAGTTCAAAATATAGAATCCCTGGTGGTCCTGCGCCTTGCTCGAGACGAGCTTTTGGAAGACGCCGAGGACGCCTTGCAAGTGACCGCCGGACGCGACGGCGTGCGACGCCTTGGTGAGGTACGCCTTGAGCAGACGCACGAGCGGTGTGACGTTCGCTCGACGATCCCACATGAGCGGCGTCAACAGGGCTGGAAAGATGGACATATAAGACTCCGGAAGCGTCGATCCCATCGGGTAGCTCTCGATCATCTGCGCCAATAATTGGAAGACGTACGGTGTGAATTCGACGACGTCCGTTGTCAAGACATGCTGATACGCCGGAAACAACATTTGTTCAAACTGTCCCATGAGCGAAGCCTCACCGCTGACGTTCTTCACCAACGAGGCGACCGATTCGAACAAATAATGCGCGAACGTCGGGTTTCTCGGATTTTTGCACAGCTCGAGGAGCATTTCGCTGAGCTTTTGCAAGCAAATTGTCGCCACCGGTTTGACGTCGGCGCCGCTAAAGGCGATGACGCGCATCACGCACTTCATGACGTACTCGTTTTCCCCACTGTCTGGAATGGTAAACGCGTGGAACATGTTCGTGTAGAGCTGTTGACTCAATGGCGCGATGTCCGCGGACGCATACCGGGGCGCGCCCGGACCGTCGCGAACGGTGAGTAGACGCTCGAAACAGTTGGCGGCGTACGAGTGCACGACGTTTTCGTCGGCGGAGAGCAATTGCACCAGCGCCGGCAGAAAAGACGCGACGATGTTCTTCGGAATTTGTTGTCTGAACATCGTCAAAAATTTGAGCGCGTCGGCGCGAATCACGGGATGCGCGCCACCCTTGGCGGCTTGAAGCTCCGGGGCGATGTGCTGGTTGAAAAAGTCGACGATGTTTACCAAATTGTTGGTTTCCGTCGCACCCTTCACCAACGACTTCGAGCGCACCGTGAGCGCGATGACCAAATAGATGGCCGCGTCCTTCGCCTTCCAAAATTTTTTCGGATCCGACGCGTATTGCGCGAGGAGCGAACTCACGTACCCTGTGACCGCTGACGTCACTTGCTCTGGAAACTTTGCAGTGAGCGCCTTGACGAGCTCACACGCACCGCGCCGGCGCGTATCCGCGTCGCTCCCCTCGAGATCTCTGCGAATGTACTCCACGTGGTTGTCTTCGAACAACTCCTCGTCCTCTTCTCTGAACTGCAAGTTTGGAATGATGATGTTTTCGCACACTTGACGCAAAGTATCCGAAGACTCAAACAACTTGTAATGGACGCTGCTCGCCACCGTCGTGAGAAACTTGACGCCCGACGTCACCAAGTGATCGCGGTTCGCCTTCAAATCGGTTGCCATGAGCAACGTCCACACGTCTTGCACGAACGTTTGTAAATAAGGGGCGAATTCTTCCTCGTTCTTTTCGATGTACAGGTTGATGTTGTCGCAGACGGCCGCCTTGACTTGATCCACTTCGCTCGCTTTTTCATCATCCGAACTCGCCAAACCGGCCGGCGCGTCGTAGGTTAAAAATTTGTGGAACGCACCCATCCACTCCGCCATCGCGTCCTCGAATACTTCCGGCAACTCTTGGCTATTCAAACTAAAGAAGACTCTGCACGCCAAGCGAAGACACGTCAACAACTGACGCGACGCCTCGACGTTCCCGACGTTCACCTCCAACCCCGCGCTCAACTCCAGCGTCAACTCGAGCAACGGTTTCGCAAACGTATCCAAGACGTACTTCAACTCCTTATACAGCTCTTCCGTCTTCGTCGCGCCTCGGTACCGCTTAAACATCGCGTTCGCCGTCGTGAGCACGCCCGCCACGTCCCGCAAGTCCCTATTCCCCGCGCTTCCCATCCTCTGCACCAACTCCGGGAGCAATCCCTCCCATCGCTCCGGGAAATCAACCGCACACACGATGCTCAGCGCCTCGCTCAACTGCGCCGCGACGAGTTTCGGCGCTCGCAGCATCAATCCCACCATCGCCGTCCGACACTGCGCCTTTTCGCCCTCGCTCGTCCCCCGCGGTTTCACCGCCCCCACCTCATCCGGCTCCACAGGATCCCAGTGCTTGCGCACCGCGTTCTTAAACGTCACCGCCGCGCTCTGTCGCGTCATGGCGTCGAACGACTCGCTCGACGCCACCTCGAGCGCGCGCAAGAGAAACCCATCTTCGGTCGATCTCACCGCCAAGAAATCTTCCGCGCTCGCGCGCGCCGACGCGTCGGCGTCGAGCGTCGCGCGAAGGGCGGCGACGAGTCGCGCGGTTTCGTCCGCCATCGTTCGAGACGGGTCGCGCGAGCGCGACGAGGTGTGCGGCGCGCGGTGGGACGGATGTCACGACGATGTCTGTCTTCGAGCAACGACTTGAGGGGAAAACGAAACGGGCGCCGAGGACGGCGAGGCGAGCGGAGAGCGAACGACGGGATGGGGACGACGACCGATGGAGACGGACGCGTGAATATGAATGTGCCGTCGTATGAATGAATGGTGCGAGACGCGCGAGGACGACGAGAGGCGCGCGGTGCGGACTCGCGGAGGAGACGCGCGGCGCCGCCGCTCAACTCGGCCCCATCGAAATGGGTAAACCTTGGTCGGCGGCCTTGGGACCGAATTTATCCTTGAGCGCGTCGGTGGCGGCGTTCGGGGCGTCCTTGTAGTTGCCCATGAACCTGGCGCGAAGCTCGCGGAACATGACGTCCGCTTTGTTACCGCTGGTGGCGATGCCGTCTCTGGTGCGACTGACGCCGTCGAGCAAGTCTTCGACGGAGACGGCGAGTCTTCCCTCGCGCGCGCTGAGGAGGGCAGCCTCGTTGGCGACGTTGGCGAGCTCCGCGCCGGTGAAACCGGGGGTAGCGCGCGCGACGACGTCGCAAACGATGTTGACGTCCTCTTCGAGGTCGAGACCGCGAAGGTGCACGGAGAGGATTTGCGCGCGGCCCTGTTGCGTCGGGGGACCGACGAAGACGCGGCGCGTCAATCGACCAGGACGAAGAAGCGCGGGATCGAGCGCGTCCGGACGATTCGTCGCGGCCAAGATGATAATGCCACTGTCTTTGGCGAAACCGTCCATCTCGACGAGCATTTGATTGAGCGTTTGGTCTCGCTCTTCGTTGAGGCCGGCGCCTCGACGGGATCCGACGGCGTCGAGTTCATCGATGAAAATGATGGCGGGCTTCGCCTTTCGCGCCTCGGCGAAGAGCTCGCGCACGCGGGCGGCGCCGCGTCCGACGAATAATTCGACGAACTCTGACGCGGCGACGGGGAAAAAGGCGACGTTAGACTCTCCCGCGACGGCTCGCGCGAGGAGCGTCTTCCCCGTGCCCGGCGGTCCGACCAACAAGCACCCCGTGGGAAGACGTCCGCGCACGTTCTTATACTTGTCCGCATTCTTCATGATTTGTACGAGTTCGAAGAGCTCAGCCTTGGCCTCCTCCACGCCCGCGACGTCCTTGAACGTCACTCTGTTGGTTTCGTCCACCCTGGTGGCTTTTTTACGCGTCTTGCCCCCGCCGCTCTGTCGGTTGATGGCGTTCCTCATGAAAATCATGAGCGGAATGATCGGAAGCCACATCGCGAGCATGGTGAACACCCCTCGCGACGCCAACCTCGACACCGTCGCCGGCACCGCGCCGAACTCGACGCCCGCGTTTTCGAGCTTCTTCATCAACTCCGAGTCTCCCATCAACAAGCGCTTGGTCTGGTACGTCTTCGCGCGTCCACCCGCCGCCTCCGCGCCCTTCTTTCCAGGAACCTCCATCTTCAAATCATACAACAATCGCGTCGATCCCTCCTCGAACCGCACCGTCTCGATCTTCCCTCGCTTCAAATCCTTCAAAAATTGGCTATACATCGTCGTCGGCGGCGCCGGATTCTTCGCCGCCTTTCTCGCGTTCGCCCCTCGCGCGACGAACACCGTTCCCGCGAGCAACCCCACCGACACCACCCCTCGCCCGAACCCGCTCCCGAGAATCACCCCCAGAGCGTTCGCGAGACCACCGAGCGCGATCCACGCGCACGTCGCCGCCGCTCGTCTCAACGCCAGTCCCGCCAAGAGCGTCCTCGTCACCACCCACCGCCACGGCGAAAACGGTTTACGCTCCACCGGCGCCTCCTCCTCGTCCTCATCATCCACGGTCGCGTCGATCGCACCGTTTTCATTCCCATCATAGTCTCTCTCGCGCCCGTCTCTTCGTCTCTTCGTCTCCGCGCCGTCGACCTCGACGTCGTCCGTCGCCCTCACCGCGCGCGTCGCCGCGACGCCGTCTCTCGCGCGTCCACCGCGCGCGTCCACCGGTCGAAGACACGGCGCGCGAATCCGTCGTCGCGCGACGCGCGAATCCGTCGCGTCGCGCGTCGCGCGCGCGGTGGACGCGATCGACGTCGACGCGGTCGAGAGAGCGACGACGAGCGTCATGTCCGAGAGACGACGGGGCGAGCGACGACGAGACGCGCGGAGACGACGAGGAGGAGGAGAACGATGACGCCTGTCTCTCGCGCGCGCGTCGCCGCGGTCTCGTCGGTCTCGTCGGTCTCGCGCGACCGCGGGCCGAGGGAAGAAATGACGCGCGGCGTCACACATCGACTCGCGACGCGCGTGTGCGCGAGAGAGGCGACGCGAGAGAGAGAGATACGGACGCGACGACTCGGTTCGGTCACCGTCGCCGGTCGTCGTCTCTCGACGCGCGCGGGGACGTCGTCGTTCGTCGTCATCATTCGCCGCCGCCGCCGGGACGTCATCGTCGGAAAGAATCATGCGACGCGTCGACGCCGCCGCGAAGACGCCCGCGAACGACGCGAGAGACGTCCGCGAGATTCTCCTCGACGCGCGCAGGGACGTCGTGGGACACGGGGCGACGATGCGCGGGGCGTACGGGGTCAAACTCGTGACGTACGCCGACTGGACGGCGAGCGGACGCGCGTCTCGCGCGGTGGAGCGGTACGTCGCCGAGCGCGTGCTGCCGACGTACGCGAACACGCACACGTCGACGTCGACCACGGGTGCGCAGTCGACGTGTTTTCGAAGCGAGGCGAGACAGGTGGTGGCGCAGTGCGTCAACGCGAGGACCGGGTACAGCGACCGACACGCGGACGTCGTCGTCTTCGCGGGGAGCGGGAGCACGGGGGCGATCGATCGGTTGGTGCGGGCGTTGGGAGCGCACGTGCCGTTACCGGTGCACGCGCCGAGAGAGGCTCGGCCGGTGGTGTTCGTCGGACCGCACGAGCATCACAGTAATATTTTGCCGTGGAGGGAGAGCTGCGCCGTCGTCGTGGAAATTCCCGAGGACGAAGCGACGGGGACGGTGGACGTGGACGCGTTGCGAGGGGCGTTGCGGCGATACGCGTCGCACGCGACGCTCATAGGGAGTTTTTCGGCGGCGAGTAACGTCACCGGCGTGCGCGCGGACGTGAATCTCATCACGGAGACGTTACATCGAGGCGGCGCGTTGGCGTTTTGGGATTACGCGGCGGCGGCGGCGTACGTCGACGTCGATATGAATCCCGTGGTGTTCGATGATGAGACCGGAGCGTTGAATCCTTACGTGTACAAGGATGCCATATTTATATCGCCGCATAAACTTCCCGGTGGGCCAGGGGCGCCGGGGATTCTCGTGGCAAAGCGCGCCCTCTTCTCCAACGATGTCCCCAGCGAACCGGGCGGCGGGACGGTGTTTTACGTCACGAGCGAGGATCATAGGTATCTCAGTAATCGCGTTGAGCGCGAGGAGGGCGGAACGCAGGACATCATCGGAAGCATTCGCGCCGGTTTGGCGTTTCAGATGAAGGCGACGATCGGAACATCGGTGATCGAGGCGGCGGAGGAAAGATTGCGCCGTCGCGTCTTCGCGGCGCTCTCGGCGCACGAAAACATTTGTTTGCTCGGCCCGGACGCGTCTATCGAGACGAAACGATTACCCATCGTGTCCTTCTTAGTCCGAGCTCCCGCGGTGCAGTCGAAGAGTCGGTTTTTACACTACTCCTTCACGTGCGCGGTATTGAACGACGTCTTCGGCGTGCAATCGCGAGGCGGATGCGCGTGCGCCGGTCCGTACGCACACCGACTCCTCGGGTTATCCCCCGTCGATGCCGCCGCCATCGAGGCGCACTTGCTCGACAAGGCGGAGGTTTTGCGTCCCGGATTCGCGCGCGTGTCGCTGCCGTATTTCGCGTCGGACGCTGAGATTGAATACACGCTCGAGGCGATTCGCATCGTGGCGACGCACGGATGGCGTCTCTTACCCGTCTACCGCATGGACGCCAAGACGGGCGAGTGGCGACACGTCCTTCGCGCTCGAAGTTTCCCGGAGCGGCAATGGCTTGCGAACATGCAGTTCCCGACGGCGGATGACCGCCTGTACGACGAACCGCCGAGCGAAGAGGACATTTCGCGTCGGCTCGAGGAACAACTCGCCGTCGCGTCTCGCATCATGGAGACGTGCGGACAATATCGCGAGGGCGAGCCGCAAACCAAGACGAAGAGCGGACAACTGCGCATGCCAAACACGGGAGGGTCGATCGCGGATGAGCGCATGGTGCTCGCCGGTGGACATGACGACGATGAGTCGAGATTGGCGTACGTCGGCGACGACGACGACGACGGCGCGAGAGACGCGGCGACCAACGTAGAGCGAGGCGACGCGCTTCGATGGTTCATGTTTCCCTCCGAGGCGACCGACATACTGTCGAGCGCGCTTCCAGAACACTCCAGGGATGGAATATTACCGCTCGACTACGTTCCACCGAGTGGTCCAATCACCGGCGCGTTGCGCCCGCCGTACATGTGCGGCGCGCGCGAATTGGCGCCGAGCGCGCACGGTCAAAAATATCGCACGGAGAGTCGTAAGCATCCACTGCGCGTGACCGAAAAGCTCGGTAACATTCGATCGGGTCTCGTGCACCAGCGCGCGGCGCCGCTCTGCACGGGCGAAGCTCCGACCGAGACGATGATCGCGAGCGAGGCCGCAAACGCCGAATCGCCGCTCAACGAACCCGTCGAGCGCGAGGTGGAGCTCGACGAACCGCCTCAAATCGAGGACTCGACGCCGAACGGTGGTGTTTCTGAAGTACACGTGCATTCCACGGTGGACGCTGCGACGGAGTCCGCGAAGGGCGAACAACCGACAAAAAAGAAGAGACACAAGTTTGCCAAACCGCCGCAAAAATTAATGCGGGTCGTCACGCAAGCCGTCCACGAGTTTGAGATGATTCAACCGGGCGATCGCATCTTGCTCGGTTTATCCGGTGGAAAAGACTCACTCGCAATGCTTCACATCTTGATGTATTTAATGTCGCGATACCCGCCGGGGACGTTCACGCTGGCGTGCGCCACCGTCGATCCGGGAACGGAGGCGTTCAATCCGCGTCCGTTGATTCCGTACGTCGAATCCCTCGGGATTGAATACCACTATCTCGAAGAGGAGATCATGTCCATGGCGGACGCTCACATGAGCGGTGACAGTATCTGTGCCTTTTGCGCGCGCATGAAGCGAGGAGCGCTGTACACGTGCTGTCGAAAGTACGGGTACAACAAGCTCGTGCTCGCGCAACATTTGGACGACTGCGTGGAGAGCTTTCTCATGAGCACGATGTATAACGGCATCATGCGAACGATGAAAGCGTCGTACGTCATCGACGAGGGGGATATCACGGTGATCAGACCCGCGATCTACGCGCGCGAAAAGGCCCTGCGTGATTTCTCGTACGACGTGGGATTACCCGTCATCAACGAAAATTGCCCGGCGTGTTTCGAGGCGCCAAAGGAGAGAAATCACATTAAAAAGTTATTGTCGAGAGAGGAGAGTGTGTTTCCGTCCTTGTATTCGTGTATGCGCAACGCGTTGACGCCATTGTTTGATCCCGCGGCGATGGATATTCTCGCGATGATACGGGAGACGATCGAGTCTAGAAACAAGTGGAAGGTGAACGCAAAAGTGCAACGATCTCGCTCGCTCGCCGCCGACGAAGACAAAGCGACGCCCACGGTCGAAGAGGGGAAACACACGGCAGCGAGCGGCGCCGACAGAGACGTCGATCTCTCGCAAGCGACGGAGATGCAGCTCCTCGCTGAATTGAATAAACGCCGTCGCGACAGAATTCGGCGCACTGGGAAAGTCGATGTCGAGTTGGACGCAGACTTGACCGAGAAGCAAAAGTTCTGCACGGCTGAGGGCTGTAAGCGCGAATGATGTAGGGTAGCTTAATTTGTATCAATCCATTGTAGTATTTCAATCATACGTGTACAAGTACTCATTCTAATTCGATTCGAGTTGTGGACTCACGGTCGCGGCGACGTCGATGACTTCGTATCCTTGGGAGAGACCAATTTCATCAGACGCGGCGTCCGGACGTTCCGGACCGGCGGCGTCTTCAGCTTTCTTCTCCTCTTCTCGCTTCTTGCGCACCTCCTCTTGCTTGGCGCACGAATCGGCGTACGTCACGTATTCTTTACAGTTGTCGGCGTTCGGTAAACTCTCAATCATGAGCCGAATGTTCGGCAAGCTGTAGCCGAAGAATTCTGGACCAGATATGGCGGTTTTCTTCGCCATTTCGCCTCGCGCTTCTCTCACGGCTTTGACGCGTTTCAACACCTCGGCCCACGCGGCGGTCGCGCTCTTAGCGGAGATTGGTTCGCATCCTTCCTCTGCGGTGAGCGTGAACTGCGGCTCGCCGTTGGGACCTTCCGTGATTTCTTGCAACCACTTGGTACGCTCGTCGAGATTATCCAGACGGGGATACATCCGCGCCGTCTTGAATCCGACAGGCAATATGTATTGTTGCGTGACGAAATCCTTTTTGATCTTAACCTCACCCAATGATTCAACCGTGACGCCGCTGATGGGGCCGACCGGCATGGCAAATCCGCCTCCCTCGTCTCGTTTGAGTTCGTCGATGAACGCTTGCGCTTTTTGCAACTTTTCCATCGTCATGCTGGAACCACTGCGCGGTGTACCCTTCGGCTTCTTTTCTTTCGGTGGCTTCGGCACCTTCGGCTTCTTCTGCTTGACGGGTCTCTCAATCTTCGGCGGCGGTTCGTACGATTTGCCTCCGAGTACGTTGAAGATGCGCTTGACGCGAATGCTCAAGAATCGTCCGTGTATCCACTCGCGAGTCGGCTCGACGGTTTCCGCGACGACGTTTTCAGTCTCGGCGTTTCCATCGGCGTTCTCATCGTTGCAGACTTCGGTCGGCCCGGCGCGACGCTTTTCTTTCTTCGGCTCGGGCGCGACTTTTCCAGCGAATTCCGCGGCGAAGGGTAAGTCAACGTCGTCGCGGATTTCCGCGTATTTCCCGAACCCGTGTTTCAGTGTGCCCACAACCAACGCGCGATCGTGATCTTCCGTCCACCAGTCTGCCAACGGATCGGCGTACAACTCCGGGATGGGCATGCCTTCAGCCGTGAGCGCTCGCTCGAATCCGCCCGCTTTCGCAACCGCAGCGATGCCGCCTTGCAACAATTCCAATCGAATCATGTCGTCGTTCGCTCGACCGCGAAGAAAGTTGTTGAAGCCTTGTTCAGCCATGATGTACTTCAGATAATCGCGGCCTTCCTCGCGCGGCAAGTTCTTTTCATCCTCTTCGTCCTCATCTTTCGTGAGCACGTCGACCATGTTGGGGAACAAGTCGGCGGACAAAGACTTGAGAGCCTCTTCGACGTAGCATCTACAAAACAGTTTGACGTGCGTAATCGTCTTGTTTTCCTTCAATTGAGAGCGCGCCCGGATTTGTTCCCACATGCTCCAACCGAACATCATGAAAGACGACACGAGTCGTTTACGTTCACCCCAGGACCATTGAAACGCGGTCGAAGAGTTCTTCTTCTCAAGGGCGAGTTGTTCGGCGGCTTGCAACTGGGCCAAAAGCTTCTCCGCCTCCGCCTTGCGCTCTTCCTCCGCCGCGGCGGCTTCGGGCATGAGTTTGAGCCAGAAATCGGGGTCATCGAGGGACACGCCGTCCGCCAATCCACCACCGTCGACGAACGTCGCGGTCGCGAACGTGCTCGGTCCGACATCCGCCTCGGTCGTTTCTTCAGGCGTGTTTACGAGTTTTTGTTCAGATTTGGCGAGAATGTCGGTGATGCTCTCCTCGCTCCATTTTTGCGCTCTATCGTCATCTTCGGTGAAAAGACCGTACGCGCCGTGTTTGAGCAAGTCTTCGATCTCTTTACGCGACGCAGCCGCCGACTTTTCCTCTTTCTCTGCGCTCCCGAAAATGGCTTGTTCGAGACCGAGTTTCATCGAAGCTCTCGTGAACATTTCCTTTTCGTACGTCGCGCGCATGACAAGTCGGTACACTTGCACTTGTCGCGTTTGCCCGATGCGATGCGCGCGAGCCAACGCTTGTGCATCGTTCTGAGGATTCCAATCGCTGTCGAACATGATGACCGTGTCGGCTTGAACAAGGTTGATGCCTTGCCCGCCCGCGCGAGTGGAGAGAAGAAACAAGAACGTGTTCGAGTCGTCGGCGCAGTACTTATCGATCGCCTCTTGACGCGCCTTACCGGTGATGCTCCCGTCCAATCGAACGTACGTGTGGCCGTGCGCTCGACAATAATCTTCCAAGACGTCCAGAACGCGCGTCATTTGACTAAAAATGAGCGCCCGATGTCCGCCCTGCTTGAGGTGCGGAAGGAGTTTATCCAAGAGTTGCAACTTGCCCGCGCTAGAGACCAACACGTTCGCGCTCGCGCCTCCCGGCGCGATGGCCGCCTCGACGCCATCGAGCAAGAAGGGGTGTTGGCAACACTTGCGAACCTCCATCATGATGTTGGCGAAATTGGCAAAGTTTTCTCTCGACGCGCACCCTTGCTTGAGAAATGCAAAGTTGCGTTCAAACAACGCGCGGTAACACTTCTTCTGCAGAGGCGCGAGCTCGCACTCGACGAGAGTTTCACTGCGCGGTGGTAATTTCTGCTCGACGTCACGCTTCAAACGGCGTAATATGTACGGTCCCAGAACCTTCTGCAACCGCTCAACTTGGGCAGCTTTCACCATGCCCCCGAACGCGGTTTCGAATTCTTCTGCATTTGAAAAGTGTTTCGAGTCGATAAAGTTCAGCAATGACCAGAGTTCGCTCGTATTATTTTGCAGCGGCGTGCCGGTGAGCAGACAAATGCGCTCGACGGACAGGGAGCTCAAATCGTTGCCGAGCTTGCCTCCGACTCGCTTCAAACGGTGCGCCTCGTCGATAACCATCGTGCTCCACTTGACCTTCGCAAAACTTTGACGGTCGGCGGTGATGGTTTCATACGTCGTCAAAATGATATTCGCCTTCACGCCGCGCGGTGCGTTTTCGTCTTCGGGTTGCGCGTGGTACCAATCCTGTTCGCGAGCAAAATCGCGGCCCGCTTGTTTACCGACGTGCGTCACCAGGTACGCCTTCGGAACCCATCGCTGCGCCTCGCGCTCCCAGTTTACGATCGTGGATAATGGAACAACGATCAACGTCGGTAGACCCGGACGAACGTTCAGGGCGTGATTAATCAGCGCCAGCGATTGCGCCGTCTTACCGAGACCCATCTCGTCGGCCAAGATGCACCCGCGTCCCGCTTGAAAATTAAAAGCCATCCACTTGACGCCCTCCTTTTGATACGCGCGCAGCTCACTCTTCTCGCCGTACAAGTCACGTACCGGTTCACCCTCGTACGAACTCCACGCTTGCGTCACTTCGGCTTCAGTCTCGGCGTCGACGACGGCTTGTCGTTCGCTCGCCGCTTTCGCCCCCGCGCTCACGCGTTCGAAATCCTCCAAAGCCTTCGCTCCACCCTCGAAGGCGCCTCTCACGAGCGCGACGTCTTCCCACGTCGTCTCGTC
>Ga0066845_10000375_pt1 | contig 13963 bp, 9 predicted proteins | sample ETNtaG_31_FD_65488 | JGI IMG/M metagenome (GOLD analysis project Ga0066845, IMG submission 65488) | Marine microbial and viral communities from oxygen minimum zone, Eastern Pacific Ocean - ETNP201310SV78 | ecosystem: Environmental > Aquatic > Marine > Oceanic | place: Pacific Ocean: Eastern...
ATCTTTTACTGGTTTTGAAGATGATTCTACTTCAGATAAAATAAAACTCTTAATTTCCTTTTGACTCTTTGTTAAGGTTGTCTTTTTTTCAAATAATTTGAATATGGAAGCAATATCTTTAACCTTATATTCCTTAAAAAAATTGGTTTTGTCAAAAAGGTTGAGATTCTCTGTTTTTGGATTTAAAATTCGATTTAAAAATAAATCTTTAAAGAAAATATCATAAAGAATTTTCTTTAAGGGTAAATTCAAAGAATCTATATCTATACTTAACTTAAAATTAATTAAAAAATATTTGTAGCTTATTTCTTTTTGAAGAGAAAGCTTCTCAAAAAATGAAGTTATTAAATTCTTTACTCCGTTTATTTTAGTTTGGCTTAATAAATGTTTATAAAAAATTTGAACATGAAAACTACTGAAGTCTTTAAGTTTTGATGTTTTATCCAAAAAACTAATAAATCTTGATGTTTTTAGAAGTTCCTTAAATTGAAAGATAATTTTCACATCTTCAGGTGAATAAGTTTTATTTAAAAAATACTTTAAGAAAACTTCACTTTGAGATAAACTAGAAAGGTGATGAATTTGTTCATAATTTGTTTTAAGAGAATTAACAGATTGTTCTGTCAAATTATCAATTTTAAAAAAATTACTATACTCCGAGTAGTTATTTGGATTAATGAAGTAGTTATCATTTAAGTACTTGTCTTTTTCAAATAATTTATAATTATTTTTTTTAATCATTTTTTGATAATGTTGAAGACTAACTAATTCACTAATAAGTTCTTCAAATCTTTTATCAATTTTTTTTATTTTACCATAATGTAGTATTTTATTAATTTCTAGTATTAATATTTCAATTGAACAATTAAATTCATAGCTAATTTTTTTTAAAAATTCATTAAACAATTTTTTTGTTATTTCTGAAGTAAAAAAGACATGAAATTTTGTAAAAAAATTTTTTTTAGAAAAGCCGGAAAATGAAATAGTAATATTTGCTAATGCTTCATTTAACAGATAATATGACTGATTAAAAATTTCATTATTTGATTTTAAGAAATGGCTTAAAAATTGATCAAATTCAATATTAGATTTTTGATTAATGAACCTTTTTAAACTTTTTTTTGATATAAATTTAATTCCTGTATCCCGAAAATTCGAATTATTTTGCTCATGCCACCATGGATAATAACCTTTGTCCAAGAAAAAAAGTTCTGATGATTGCTTATTATTTTTAAGTTCAATCTTTTTTGAAAAAAACCCTTCTAAATGCGATTCGAATTTTTCTAGAAAATTATTTATACTAAACTCACCTAAATCAATTTCAATTTTATCAATTAAAGCATCATTGATTTTTATTGTATTACTTTTTAAAATAGATTTTTCAATTACTTCTGAAATTTTATCTTCTATATTCTCTATATAGTTATCAAATTTAGAAAACGAACTTTTAGTTTTAACATCTATGTTAAAATTAACTTTATTTATGATGATTGATTTAGCAGACAAAATTATAATTTATTATAGCTATTAATCAATTGAATTAATTGAACAGACAACTTATTAACTTTTACATTATTATTTAGCTTTTCTCTTACCCACCTAAAGTAAGTTTTTTCAAAAAATGACATTTCATTAAGATTTAAGAAAAATAAATCAAAATCTACATGTAAAGGAATATATTTTTCAATATTAAGTTTTAAATAAGAAATAAATTCTTTGTTTTGAAATCTATCTGGCCAATTGGGGCAGATTATACTAATTTGATTAGAGTATCTAAAGTTTGAAGGAAATTCATTTTGTGGATTTGAATCAATTTCGATTTTTGAAATTTCTTTAATATCTAAACCATTAATTCTCGAGTTTTTAAAAAATTCCCAAAGTTGATTTATAAAAATGTTAGATTGATTTTCTGTATTAAATTTTTTCTTTGAAATTAAAACTGGATTTCCAAAAAGATCATTAACGATAACATTAAACTTTGAAGACCCAATCGCCTTATTTAATGTAAAATTTTCCTTCAATCTGGTATTTGTGTAGATGTCAGATCTAATATCTTTTTGGTTTTCAAAATCTGATTTAACAAAACTCTCAAGTAATAACTCTCCCTCTTTGTTAGTAATTACGTTGTTATATTTTGTGACTTGAGATGGTCTTAAAAGGATATGTTCAATTATATGAAATCCTTGAGAATTTAAATTTAATTTTGAGAATTTTTTAATTGAATCATTTATTATGCTATCACACAAATCTTTAGAATTTGATTCAAATATTTTTGACGGTATAGAAGATGTTGGTGAATTGAAAAGAATATTAAAAGTTTTTCTTGATTTATTATTTAGCTCAATAACTTTATAAGATCTTCTTTTTTTTCCATAAATCATTAATGATTTAAAGTCCTCTTCGTTTTCTGTAAAGAAAAAAACATCTTTGGAATTATAATTTGATACTGGGACTGAATTTACATCAATATTTATTCCTCCGTTAATTTTAATAGTTTTTTTAGACCACTTATTTTTTGAATTAGAACTTTTAATTTCTTTAAGAATAACTTGTGAAAGTTTATTAGTATTAACACTGTTAATGTCTAAAATTAATTTCAATCTCTTTTCAAGACCAGAAATGTTTTCATTATTTTTTACTGGCTGTAAATAATTAAATCCTTTATTAATATTTTTTCCCAATTCAAGTATGTGTTTTGCATATTTGACTTTAGCATCTAATAATTTTCTTAAATCAGGATTTTCGTCATATAAATCTATAAGTTTTGATAAAATTTTAACATCATAACTTTCATTAAATCTAGCTAATAGATGATCAATTACTTGATGTTTTTTTTTATTAATCAAACTAGAATTATCTTCAATTTCATTTAATTCTTTTTCAAAAACTTCAAGATTTCTATTTTTAATTATTTTATCTAAATCAGGAATATCATTTGGTATTTGTCCAAAATAAGATTTTTCAATATCAACAGAAAAAAAACTACGTATATTGGCTAGTTGGGAAAGGTAGTTTGCCATTATCTGTTCAAAAAAATATAAAAAAGCCTTAAGTTGCTTGCTTTGTGATTTCCTTTTTGGATTAGAATTTTTTGGTAATTCATCTTTTCTTAATCCATATATAGATGGTAATTCATTTTGAATGCTATAATAACTTTCAATTTCACTTTTTTGAAATCTTCCAGAAATATTTTCTAAGAAAGATTTTTTGAGCTCTTTATTATAAGAAGATTTTGAATCAATAATTAAAGAGTCATATAATTGAGATAAAATAATTGAATCGATTCCGTATTCAGAGTCATTTCTTAAGAATATTATTTTTTCATTAACCTCATTATAATCTATGATAGTTTTTTTTAATGATGGATAAGAATTCTCATTAAATGAAATTAGATCATCATAGACCTCAACTCCATCTTTAAAAATTTTAAACTCTACAATTTCTATTACTCCATCTATTGAATTAATTGTTTCCTTAATTTCGCCTTGGTAGATTGAGCTAGTTTTATGAACTAATTGTTTAGGATCAATAAAACCATATTTAGAGTCAATTCCAGAAAAAATTTCAGTCTCATCATAACCTTTTTCAAGAATTGAATCAATATCATTCAAAATGATTTCAGGATTTAATAATTTATCCACTTTATTATAAATTTCAGCTAAAACTGACTCACCCAACGAAAAGGGATCTATTGTAATAATTGCTGATATTTCTATTTGCTCTTGATTTAGAATATTTATATGCTCATAATCAGTACATATTGTCCTATTATCCATTAAAAGGGTATGTGCTTTTTCTTTTGTTATTAAGATTTCTTCTTCTGAAAGATCCTCCTCGCACTGTATATAAAAACTATATAATCCATTCAAGCCCATTGAATTATCTTTTATTACCTCAACCCATACATTTTTTACACCCTCTACCCTTTCTATAATTAGCTTTCTAAAATCATTTAATGTTAATGGAGATGTAGGTAAAATTTCATTTAAAGGAAATAACATATTTTGATTCTTTAAATCAAAATCATCCTTATTGATCATTAAAATATCTTCAACTTTAAAAGATGTTCTATATCCAAGATCTGTAAGTGCGTAGCAAATTTGCTCAAGAAAAGTTATTCCTGGGTCATGGTAATTATAATCAGTCCATTTATTTCCCGAGAACTTCTGTATTAAAGAAACTCCTTCTTTAATTAATTCATCATAATCAATGATTTTATTTTGACTATCAATTTTCGATAAATATTTAGGATCATTCATTTTTGTTTATGATAATAACTTCACTACATTAAAATTTATTTTAAATGGTTCCCCTGTATCTGGATTTACTCCATAGTTTTTTCTTGTTTTAATTTGTAGATTATAATTATGCATTTTTCCTGACCATTTTAGAATTATTTTATTTCTGAAATTAAAAAAACTGTATCCCTTATAAAATGCAGATATTTGATTTATTTTTGATGCTGAATTTCTTCCTCCAAATGCTGATAATGCAATTGCATGGATTACACAGTAATGGCCAGATCCTAATTTTCCACTAATATTCGCATTAATTTCAAAAGAGTTTATTCCATCTAAATTTGAAACTATATCATGCCATTTTCCGTCTCCATTCACAACACCCTTTTTAAAAGTTCCTATTCGAGAATGGACACCAAGGCTACCACTAACATCAAGATTATACTCTGGTATATTTTTATGTAAACCAATTTTACCATTCTCATCAATTTTAATTATTGAGTCTTTATTGCTTGACTTGTCAATGGAAAATCCATTAATTTCATCTTTGTTTAAATTAAAACTTACTTCTGGATTTTCTTGATTTGGATTTTTAAAAAAAGAAATTAATCTACTTGAAAATGATGAAGGATTTAACCTTAGACCATCTTTTTTATTAACTTGTATACCGTCATCAACTGAATTTAAAGACGAATCAATAAGGTCAACAAAATGATTTTCTTTGGCGAAACCACCTTTTTTAAAATAATTCTTTAATGTATTTCTATTTATAAGTGCCATGCTTAACTAAATTTAAAATTGAAAGTTGAAGGGAAATTAGTTTTATCCTCTTTTCCTTTTATAATAGGTTGAGTTTTAAAATTGCTTTTTTCTGATGTAATTATGAAATTTCTTTCAATAGTAAGTTCTTCGAAACTTGTTTTAGTCGGAGGATAATATTTTTCTTCATCAAGAATTTGAATTTGACTATAATTTCTAGGAATTATAATAGAAAATGGAGTTCCAGACTTTAAATGATTTAAATTTAAACTATCCGAAGCACTGTCATAAATTTCAGTCTCTCCATTTTTATTAGTTTTAATGTGAATTAAAGAAATTCCTGTAACAAATTTTATATACTTCCTTGCTTTTATAAAATTGATAATTTCAGATTTTTTAATAGACCCTCCAATATTTATATTATCAAAGCTTTCACTCAATAACCAGGGACAGAAAAAATTTAATAAGTCTTTATTAAGTTTGGCAATTCCTTTTCCGCTTGGCAACTCTTTAAATTTAACTTTAGCTTTTATCCAAAATTCCTCAAAAATTGGATTAATAATTATAATATTTGTGAATGGAGAAATAAATTCTTTTATATAATTTAAAATTTCTTGACCATCAGCATCACTAAGTCTAATTTCATCTATATTTTGATTATGTGTTATCTTCTTTAAGCATAACAAATTTATTTTTAAATCATTTTCATGAACTTTATAACACTTTACAAATCCAAGCCATTCGAATTTTGTTAATAAAAAGTTTTCAATATCTTTTTTTGTTGAAGGTCTATTTTTGTGTGACAGTAATTCGCTAACTCTTCTATAAAAATGCTGATCATTTTCCTTTTTTACTCCACCAAAAGATGGCAAAGGCTGGTTAATCTTAATAATTCCCGTTAATGGTTTTTCAAAATCCTGAATTGAATTTGGTAATAAAGTATTATTGGAGCTGCCAGAACTAATTTTTTGAGTGCATAAAACTGAATTTGTTAAAAGTCTTTTAATTAAACTAAATTGATCTACTTGATTTTTAGAACATGCTTTTAAATAAAACAAATTATTATTGTTAATTGATAAATTAGAACAGTCAGTATTTAATCTAAAAGAGATAACCCCAGTTTTAGTAAGATGATATGTTTCATCATAAAGAATACTGCTATTTTCAAATTTTTTCCAACCATTATTACTTGAGTAAAACCATTCTAATTTAGAACTGAAATTATAACTTGAACTAGTGTTTTTTTCAATTTCAAAGAATAAATTAATTTCTTGTGAGTTTTTAACTTTTGATATTCCCAGATATAATTCTCCCTGAGAATCCATATTGGGAACAATGGGACAAAAACTCATATTATTCGATTCAATTTTTTTATATCCCTCTATTGGATGTATTAAGAAAAAACTATCATTATCAATTTGATCTCCTGAATTATTAAAGACTAATGAGCTTTTGGATGAGTAACTTATTGAAAGGTCAGAAATTATTGGAATAAATGGTTCATTAGGAAAATTTAAATCATCCGATTCGTTTTTTTTTAATTTTGCATTTTTTTCAATGCTTTCTTTCAATACAATAGGATAAATATCAAATCCAAAACCACAATTTGGGTTTATCAACTCAATTTTTAAAAACCCTGTTTCTAAATCTTTACTATAATTTTCTATATCCTCATTAACTAAATGATATGATGGTTTTAATTTTAATTTCCCTATATCATCTATTTCGATAGATATTTTACTAGATGTTTTGTTTTTTTCTAACTCAAATATTTTAAAATTTAAATTATTTTCTGAGTTACTTAAATATTTGTAATCAATCAAAGCAGAAATATTTATTTCAAATGATTGGTCTAAAATAGATCTATTATAGGAGTCATAATATTCTTTTAAATTGTCAAAGTCATTTGGAAAATTTGTATAGTTCCAATCAATAACTAAATTTTCAAGTTTTTTACAAAAAATTTCGGTACTACCTATAAATAGTTTAGACCCTTTTTTTGGATTAGTTCCAAAAAGTTCGATATCTGAGCTTGTCAAAGCCCCTTCATCTTCACTAAAAATTTTAATATTTTTTAAATTTTTAATTTTTGCATTTATATCTATTTTTGAAATCTCAATACCATCAAAGAAAGAATAAGGATAGTAAAAGTTCTGATTGTTGAGCCTAAATTCAAATACAGGAAAATCAGTTTTAATATTTTGTTTATGAATCTCCTCTATGTATCTATTTATTGGAGGTAGATTTTTGCTAATTATAATTTTAATAGATATAATTCCTTTAGTCCAATCTTCAGGATACTCTACAGAGTAATCAAAGTCAGAAAACCAACCAAAATCAGATGTATAGGAAATAATGAATGAATTATAAAAAATATCTGAAAAAACTTGCTCTTCAGATTTTTTATTATGATTTGAAATATTTATTATAAGATTTGATAAGTATTGAATTGAATCCTGAGTGAAAAAAAGATCAAATATTATTGTTCTTTCTGAATCTTCTGAAATTAAAGTTGGTGAAGAAACTGCAAAACCTAGTCGTGCAGTTTCCATAGTTTTATCATCAATTGATTTAAAGATTTGATCTTCTCCTAAAGATAAAAAAGTTTCATTGTTTGAATTAAATTCATTAACATCAGAAAAAGAATTGGCGAGTTTTTTTGAATAAATTCCTGAAACAATTCGAAATGAAGATTCAAAATCAAACTTTTTATTTCTACTAACATACATTGATGAAATTTCTTCAACTTTAGAATTATTTAGGATTATTTCGTGATTTGTATTGTATATAATATCTTTTCCATCTATCTCTTGCCCTGCTATTAAACTTCTATCGATGTCAATACCCAGAGATTCCATGTTTTCATCAATATCTATGTTTATATAAACCTTATTTGGTATGTTTTGCTTAGGGGATTGCTTTAAAATATTTCTATAATAAAAGTCTAAATGTCTAGTTGAAAAACTATTTATTTCCTTTTGATAATGCTTAAATAATTCGAAAAAACTAAATAGTAATCCAATATGAGGATTATGATTATCATTATTATTTAAACTAATTTGAAAAAATGATTTAGCTTTAATTCTTAAAGATTGTAACACCAAATGTATAGGCTTGTACAAAAGTATTAGCTTTTTTAAAGCACTAGAAAACTTTGATTGTGATTGATCTATATCTTCAAAAATACTTTTATGTGAATTTTTATTAAAACTCCAAATAAGATTAAAATCAGAAAAACGAAATTCAAGTTCAGTTATTTCATTTAGGGATTCGTGATATGAGCTAAATGTTTTAAATGAATTATTCAGCTTGTTAATAATTGCCTGCTCAAGTTCATATTCAATATATGAGCTTTTTATGGTCAAATTATTTTTTAATGCTTTTTTATACCAAATATCAATATTTCGTAGATAAACATAAATAATATTATAAAATTGAATTACTATTTCTTTCTTTTCATTTTCAGAAGAAAATTCATCGAATTCTTTTATTAAATTGAGTCTTAGAATATCATATTTTTCAATATCAAATTTTGAGATTTCAGAAAGAAGAAATGTCTCATCAGAAAAAAACTCAGACCAATTACCGCTAAGTTTATTTTTATTATCATAAAATTGAATAAGATTGGAGAGTTTACTGACATAAATAATTAAATCATCAATTTTTCTATCGTCGATTAATAAGTTTTCAGGATTTAAATTACTTAACATTATAAATTTTATGTATAATTATTTCATGTGTGTACCCTCATTGATATAGAATGGATATATAATGTTATCTCTAACATTTGTCGATATTACTTCATAATAAACTCCAATTTTTATTAAACCTTCTTCACTATTTGATCTAGAGGTAACTACTTCATGTACATGAATTCTAGGTTCAAACTCATTAATAGTTCTTTTAATATCATGACCAATTGAAGTTATTACATTATTATCCTGTGACTCGAAAATAAAATCATGTATTAAACATCCATATTTAGATCTCATAATTCTTTCTCCAATTTTTGTTGAAAGATAAATTTGTAAGCTCTCTTTTATATCTTGACTATCAGAGACCATTTCAACAGATAATGTTTCTTTATTAAATGTGGGTGGAAATGCCCATCCTGTTCCTAAAAAAGATTTTTTATTATTTTCCATAGATCAATTTATTGCAACTGAAGAGCCTTTAACTTTGACACTTCCAGATGAAGTAAGTTCAGAGCTACTACTTCCTTTTGCTGAAAGCTTAGATTTAGCGTTTAATTCTATATTACTTCCATTTATATCAATGTCTTTATCTGACTTTAATTCAATTCCTTTTTTTGCATTAATTTTTAAAGTACCGTCAGCATTTAAAATAATATCTTTTTTTGAACTAATTGAAACTCCTTTAATTGATGTGACAACTTCATTATCGTTTATATCAATAATTTTTATTTCTTCGGAATCTTTTTTTTCACTAATAGTAATTTTATTCTTTTCACTTGTATATATATTAATGGTTTTATTTTCATCATCAAACTCCAGAGAGAGCTTCTCTCTAGTTACAATTGCCTTTAAATTATTTTCACTTTTAATTTCAGAATATGGTTTATTTTTTTTTGTGTAAAGTCCTCCTAAAATTACCGGATATCTTGAATCATCAGAAATGAATGATACTACAACTTCAGAACCAATTTCAGGAATAAAAAAGGATCCAGCTTCTTCAGAAGTATAAAAATGTGTTAGCCTACACCAAATACCATTTCCAGATTCACTTAAAACGGGAATATTTACCATTATTCTGTATTCATTATTAGGATCTTTATCTATTTGTTTTACAATTCCAATATGAATACCAGAAATTCGTTCAGAAACTTCGTTTTTATTTATGGTAATATTATTACTAAAAAAATTTCTTTTAATTCCAAATCCTATTTTAGAAGTATATTTCCCTTCTTGAAGTTTATGCGAAATACTACTAACATATACAATTCCATCAAAACTATTACCAAATCCACTCAATTTAATTAATGATGAAAGTCCAATACTACTTACTCCTTTTATTAATAAGGTTCCACAATGGCTAGTTAGTCTTGATTGTATAAATTTTGAATTTGCTAAAATTTTTAATTCACTATTATTTAATGGTTGGGAAAACATTATCTTATTTGAACTTGGACTAGCTATACTCTTAATTGATGTTGGACTAATATCTCCTGGTGTATTTAATGATGGTTCAAAACTGGAAGAGGTTAAGTATTCCTCATTGAATGGGTCCCAAGAAGAATATGTTAAAGAACTATATTGATGTCCAGAGTCAACTTGAGCGTCAAAACTAATAGTTGCATCTCCATGTTCAACAAGAAGTTCAGGTAATGAAAAACTTGAAAAAGGGTCCTTAATTTCAAGTTTATTATCTGAATTGATAACCACCATTCCATTTAGTTTTGATCTTTCAATTATAAACTTCCAATCATTTGAATTATGTTTAGGAAAATAATCATGTTTATGTGTTGTTGATTCTATTTCTTTACTAATACTGGCTTTTGAAATAATTGAACTTAACATTTCACTATCTGATTTATCAGAAAATAATTCACATGTATAAGTATTTGATAATTTAATTGCCTTATCAACGCATTCCAAAACTAAAAGACTTTTTGATCTATTTGATTTATATCCATTTAATAATGATACTCTTTGTTTATTGATTATTCCTTCGAAAACCTTTGTAGTTGAATTATCATATCCCAATTGTATTTCTATTGATTTACCTGGCTTAAAATTTGATTCTCCTGCTTCATCAAAGGTTTTTAAGTTAATATCTCCGCCTAGAATTGAGACTTTTGCCCTAGAAATCTTATTAATAATCTTTTCAGTCTCAATTTCATATACTGTAAAACTCTGGTCAATTGTCATACCCTCTATCTTCAACTTATAAGTTGCTAATTGGTCCTGGGTTTCGCTTGGTTTTGGGAGAATGTCAAACATTTTATGAAATTATTGGAGGAAATTCTATTGTTTTACCTTCTTTAATCTTTCTAAAACTACTTAAATTATTATGATTGGCTATTTTTATATAATAGTTCTTATCTTCATAAAATTCCTCACAAAACCCAACTATACTATCACCAGACTTTACTACAGGTGACCTAGATATATCCGGACTTTGAAATAATCTTGATATAAGTGAAGTTGTAGGTTCCTCTTTGATTGTAATTTGAACACTTGCCCTTAAAGGTAATCCCAAATTATTAAAAAGAGTGTACTTATAATTAAATGAAGTTACATCACCATAAAGAGTAATGGCTCCTCCTCCCCAGACAGCTCTTACAGTTGGCTTTTTATGTGATCTGGATGCAGGAGTTACGCATACCTTTTCCAATTTAGTTATTGATAACGATACTGGAGCACCTGCAATTATACAACCAGAGGGAACTGAAGGTAATGCCCCTGTGTTATCAAGAACAAAATTTAAATTTAATGTTTTTCTAAACAAATCACTTGAAGCGTCAGATGCAGATTCGTTTCCACAAACATCTTTTGTAGGTTTTGAGCTTAATTCAGGAATATCAAATGATATATCTTCAGGATTAATTTGAAGCTGGTACATGTCAATAGGCGATGGTGTACCAAAGACCTCACTAAATCCAAAAAGCGTCATATTAGTCATGTCTAGAAATCAGATTTTTTGTATATATTTTCTAAAATTTGATCAGTAGTCGTATCACAAATTTCCTTAAATGATGCATCTACAGTTTTATCAACATATTCTTTCAACTCATTAATTTTATTTATCACAGATTCCTCTTGATTACTTTTTGATTCAATATTTTCTTCGTCAAGATCAGATTTTAACTTTCCATTTACAATCAACTGTTTTATTTTAATAGCCATTAATTTGAAAATTTAAAGTGAGAATATGTTAACTCTAGTGTCTCAATTGCCAGTTTACTTTCTTGAGAATTAAAATCTTCCATTTTGACAGAAATAGGAAAACAATCATAAAATGACCACGACATTAAAATATTTTCCGGGTTTGTTTCATCCATTAAAAATACATTCAATGTCTTTCTTTGAACTGAATAAGAAAAACTCTCTTGACCCAAAAAATCGTAACACCATTTTGTTAAAGGTGAAGAGGATCTTAACATTCCTCTTTTTAAAGTTAATGGATCATATTCAATTTTACTTGGCACCTTATAGCTCAAATTATTATAACCACCACTTGTCAATTGATCAGTTTGCATCTTAGCTCCTAATCCGCTTACAGATTGAAAAGAATCAATGCCATCAACACTTCCACCTAGACCAACTGCCTTGGAAACTAAGTCAACAACAGAACCCAAAGCGCTAGGGGAATCAGCTGAAGTCACCTTAAAATTAAATCCTAAAGCTGGATATTTATTACTCATATTGTTAAGTTTATAGGAAAAAAAAAGCTAAAAAAAATTTAGCTTTTATAAATCACAATTAATAGATTTTTATGCAACTTCGGCAACAAGTCCTTCGTGAGCTAGAACCATTGTTTCAATACCAGCTTCAGAAGACTGTGAATTAAGGTCCGTAGGAGTAACTTGTTTTGGGAAGGCATTTGTGAGCGTCCATGTCATTCTTGGAGATGCAGTTTCATCAAGAAGCCTAATAACGACCGTTAGTCTTTCAAATGTATTCAAAGAAATTTGAGAAATCCAGTCATAAAACTGGTTATCATTTGCAAATACACCCTTTTTAAATGTAACGTCTCCTCCTTTAATAAGTCCCGGCATTTTTATTAGTCCATGACTAGGACTATTTCCATGCCTGTACTCAATAACATCTGCTTCTATATCTAAACCGCTCACTTCTTGAAATGGAAGGTCAGTAAAATCACCAATATCTACTGAAAAATAAAATTTAGGTAGTGGCCAAAACTGATCTTGTTCGCCTCCTGTTCCTGCTGTTGGTAGTGCCATAATTAATAGTTTTTAAATTGATTTAAGATTTTTGTTGTTGTTGTTCAAAAGTTATAACAATGAATTCAGCTGGTCTTGTGAGAGCAACCCTAATTGTCATTTTCAAAATTCCATCGAGAATATCATTGGGGGTCATTGTAAGCCCAAGGCCTATCTCAACTTCAAATGCATCTTCTGGGGATTGACCAGCTAATAAACCTGATTGCCATTGATTAGTCAAAAAGTTTGAAACTGTTGATTTCAAGGTTGACCAGGTTGTAGTGTTATTTGGAGCAAAAACATATGCTTCTGCAGCAAACTTAATACTTTGTTCTAGAAAAGTCATTGTTCTTCTAACACTTATATATCTGTAATCTTTTGAATTACCTTCCAGGGTTCGAGCTCCCCATACTAAAGTGCCTTTGCCCTGAAAACTTCTAATAGCATTAACTGCTTTACCATTTAAAGGCAAGTTTAAGTCTTCTTGATTATCATTATTGATATTAACTGAAGGAGAAACAACTGAACCAAGACTTATATTCGCTGGTGCCTTGGCAACATTGATAGAAGCGTCAACCATAGTTAAAGCTCCTGCCATAGCAGCACTCGGTGGCTGAATATTAATCATGTTACCAACCGTTTCAAGGACTAAATTTAATTTAGGGCTAATAACACTTAAAGTACCCTGTAAAGATGTAATAGCATCTGGTTCGGAAGTATCTGGAAGTTTTGCAATTTCAGCCTTAATTCCATCAGCTCTTGCCTGTGTTATGTTATCTGCTGCTAATCTGTCATCAACTTCTTTATTAAGGACTCCGACCAATCCATCAATGTTTTCTATGTATGAAAAGTCAATGTCTGATGATGATAAAATTGTAGTGTTTAAAAATGGATAATATGCAGCCCCCCATTGAAGTTGGTTTGAACCAATACCTTCTCTGAATTGATTAACTATATCCTCATCATCAAATGTTCTTTCTTTTGTACCATCATAAACATCAAGCAATGCAAATCTATTTTTCATTTTATAACCGCAATGACTAAGAACTGCAGCTTGTAAACT
>Ga0066845_10000380_pt1 | contig 13917 bp, 16 predicted proteins | sample ETNtaG_31_FD_65488 | JGI IMG/M metagenome (GOLD analysis project Ga0066845, IMG submission 65488) | Marine microbial and viral communities from oxygen minimum zone, Eastern Pacific Ocean - ETNP201310SV78 | ecosystem: Environmental > Aquatic > Marine > Oceanic | place: Pacific Ocean: Eastern...
GGACTTGGTGCAGGTGGTAGTGGTCGTATTCGTGTTGATAGTATTACAAATAAAAATGCAAACGGAGCACCAAATCTTCCAAATGGTGTAACTGGAACATCAGCAACATTTACAACTGCCACAATTACAGGTAATCTTGGAGTAGGTGGAGTATTAACATATGAAGATGTAACGAATGTAGATGCAGTAGGAATATTAACAGCAAGAAGTGGTATTAGAGTTGGCACAGGTGGAACAGTAGGACCTGTTGGGTCTGGTATAGTCACATATTTTGGTGATGGCTCCCAACTTACAGGTATTGATGCTGGAACATTAAAACATAATAATAATACAAAAGCACAAGCGACTGCAAGTGGTGTGACAATTACAGGTAATCTTATACCTGCGGCTAATGACACTCATGATTTAGGATCAACTGCTATAAGATGGGCAAATATATTTACAAATGACTTAAATTTATCAAATAAAGGATCAACAAATAGTGTAGATAATACTTGGGGTGACTATACGATTCAGGAAGGTGAAAATGATTTATTCCTCATAAATAATCGTAGTGGCAAAAAGTTTAAGTTTAACTTAACGGAGGTATTATAATGTCACCATTTTATGTTGGACCAGCAAACACTACAAATAAATTTTTAGGTAATCTATCTTCAAATCCTGGTAGTGGAAATGCAGAGGGAGATTTATATTATAATACCACAGAAGATGAAGTTTTTGTTTATGATGGCACTACATGGAAGTCTTTAGAACCAACAGTAGGTTCTCAGGCTAATCCAGCAACCGATCCTTATGGTCAATTGAGAACTAAAGCTAGTGGAAATTATTGGATTCAACCAAGTGGATTTAGTTCTGCGATACAAGTACAAATGGATAATACCAATAATGGTGGTGGATGGGTATTAGCTGCCAGAGTGCTTGATAGTAATATGGATCACTATAATACAGCAGCTGTGAATAGAAGTGGAACAACTGGACCACGAACAACAAATACTAATACACAAAAATTATCTGATGCTGAGATTAATTACATAAGAGATGCTTCAAGTTACTCAGGGTCAACTGCTTGGTGGATGCAATCACAAACTTGGTCTTCAAATAATAGTTATCCAGCAAACGTTTTCGTTAAAACTGGTACTTTTGACTTTAGTGCAACTGCTTCTGCTAATAATGTAGACGATAAAACGATATTATCAAATACTTTTGAGGGAAGCACTACTAATCTAAATCCGAATGCGGGAACCAGAGGTTTAGGAGATCACCATACAAATGCTAATTTCTTTGCTTGGGTTAGACATCCAGAGGACTCTGGGAACTACGGTTTTAGACAGGATACTAGAGGTGAGGCTAGTGGATATCTTTGGGTAAAATAATATCTCAATCTACTTCTTAATAAATAACTAAAAACATATACCATGTCAAGATTAAGGGCAAATACAATAACGAATAAAACTGCGAACGGTGCTCCAACTGCGACTAATGGTTTGGAAGTAACTGGTGTATGTACTGCAACAGATTTTAGTGGTCAATCTGGTGGTGCTGCAGATTTTCCAAATGGTTTAACCGCAACGACTGGTACTTTTTCTGGCAATCTTGGAGTTGCTGGTGTATTAACATATGAAGATGTAACCAACGTTGATTCTTTAGGAGTTGGTACATTTAGAGATGGTCTTCGTGTGACTGGTGTATGTACTGCAACTTCTTTTCATGGTGATGGATCTCAACTCTCAGGCATATCAGTTGGTATCACTACCGAAGCAATTACACCATCTGGTATTACAACACATTTATTACTATCGAGTGCAGACGATCATAAGGTATTAGCAACAGGAAACGTCACGATTGACGTTACTGGAGGAACAGAGGCAAGTAGTCATCAAATCAGAATTGAAAATGTTGGTATTGCAACAGTCGGATTCAGCACAGCATTTAAATTCCCATCGGGAGGAACACCATCATTACCAACAACAAGTGGAGCAATAAGTTTAATTTCATTCACAGTTCATAAAACAGGAGCAGCAGGAACGACACTACTTGCAGGTGCATCAGTTAATTTTAGTTAAGGTTAGATAATGGTAAGAACTTTTTTAACTAATCCAATTACGAATGACAGTGCAGTTGGTGGAAAGATAATAGATGGGAGTACAATTTTTGATTCTCAATCAAGTACATATCTAAGTAGAACTCCTAGTAGTGCTGGAGATAGAAGAACTTGGACTTGGAGTGGGTGGGTTAAAAGGGCACATGCAAATACAAATATGAATTTGTTTAGTGTCAGAGAATCAGCAAGTGCTAGAACAATTATAAGAATAACTGACGGATTAGATTTTTTAGATGATGATATAAATTTTCGTTTAAAAACTGATGCAAAATTTAGAGATACAGCCTCTTGGTATCATTTTGTTGTTGTAAGTAATACTACAGATAGTACATCTTCTAATAGATTAAAAGTTTATGTCAATGGAGAACAAATAACAAGTTTTTCAACAGAAACTTATCCATCTCAAAATTATGAAGGTCAAATTAACACCACAAATCAGCATGCTTTAGGTCGTGAGGGCAGCACAGATAATGATTATCTTGATGGTTACATGGCAGAAATTCATTTTGTTGATGGATCTGCTTTAACTCCATCATCTTTTGGATATACTGAATTTCAAACAACAGTATGGAGACCGAAAAAGTATACTGGGTCACATGGTACAAATGGATTCTATCTTCCTCTGGATGGATCAAGTCACATAGGAGTAGATCAATCTGGTAATGGAAATAATTTTACATCTCATGGACGAGGAATAAGTGTATCATTGGATAAAGCAACTGGTGCTTTACCAATAATGAAAACAAATACTGGTGGATCATTAGCTGTAATGGGTGAAAGAGAAGACCCATTTAAAGCAAACTTAGTTTTAGCAATTCCATTCAATGGTGCTAATTTCGCTGGAACTAATGTAGATAGATCAGCATCTATAAAAGGTAGTGGTACACAAAAAACTGTTTCTTATACTGGTATTTCTTATGAAAGAAGTGAACATATAAATTATTATTCACGTTCAGCGTCTTTTGATGGTAGTAATGATTTTGCTACAGTGGGTAGTCATGCAGATTTTGGATTTGGAACAGGTGATTTCACAATAGAATTTTGGGTAAGTCGATATAATACAAATGCCACTCAATACATAATTGATTCAAGAACAAGTGGAGATACAACTGGTTGGTGGTTTTACCTTGATAACTCAGGTGGAGGTGCATTTGGAAACACTGGTGGACTATCTCATGCTGTTCCAAATATAAGTAGTAATGGTGCTAATGCGTATAATAATTGGTATCATATTGCAATTGTACAGGAATCAGGTGTTAATAAATTATACAGAGATGGTGAGTTAGTATCTTCTACATCTAACTCATATAATTATCCCACAAAAGGATTGTTTATTGGACAAAGATATAGTGCAAATGAAAGACTAAACGGATATCTATCAGATTTACGTATCTATAAAGGAGTTGCAAAGTATACTTCTAATTTTTTAGTAGGATCACCTCATCCCAGAGTATCTCCAGATTCTCCTTCAGGTGTCGCAATTGAAAGAAAATTAGATGTTGACTTAATTGAGAAGGGATCTGTTATGTTTAATACCACCTCCTCTTATATACAACATACAAACAACTCTGCTTTTAGTTTAGGAACCACTTGGACGATTGAGTTTTTCTTTTTTCCTGTAACCACAGGTAATTCAAAACCCATAGGAACAAGAGGGGATAGTAGTCCAGCTGGATGGGAGATTGTATATTGGAATGGTGGACAAATAGGAATTGAACAGTATGGTAGTAATAATACAGGTGGACAACAAAGGGGTACAAATACACTTTTATTACCAGGTCAATGGTATCACGTTGCCATAACATATGATGGAACTAACGCTAAAACATATATTGATGGTGCATTAGATTTAACATATAATCAATCTGGATCTGATTGGAGTAATGGTAATCATGCTCTTAGAATTGGAAGACCTGAAGGTGGTGCTGAAATTGGTTCATATATGATGTCAAATGTTCGTATTGTAAAAGGAACAGTTGTTTATTCTGCAAACTTTACACCTCCAACAGAACCACTTACTAATATTTCAAATACAGTATTACTTTGTTGTCAATCACCTACTAACCCAACTGAGGCTGCAGTTATACCAGGTAGTTTTACTTCAAACGCTGTTAGTGCAACAACACATAATCCATTTGATATTACTGATGTTATAAATCATGAAAGTAATTTTGCTATCATGAGTGCTTTAAATGGTGATACTTCTACATCTACATCATTTCCTTTTGGTGGAACAGTATTTAAGACCAGATCAAATGCTGCAAATGTTGGAAGTTCTATAGCAGTTAATTCTGGAAAATGGTATGGAGAATTTGTGTGTACTGAAAAAAATTCAGTAAATATGGGTGTTTCAGTTGCTAGTCTTCGTGGATTTGATGGTGAACGACAAGGAAATGAATCGCAACATGGTGGATATGGATATTATTATGTTAATAATGGTACTTTATATTTACCAAGTGGTAATCAATCAGGCAGACAAGCATGGGATATAGGAGATGTTATAGGTGTTGCACTTGATATGGATAATCATAAAGTTAATTTTTATTTAAATAATTCTCCACAAGGAGAATATAGTATTTCATCTGATTATGATTATTATGTCATGGCTGCAGGTGGTGGACAGAGTAGTAAATATCAAGTTTTTGATGTTAACTTTGGGCAAAAAGCATTTAGATTCTTACCACCTAAAGGTCATAAAGGATTGTCTTTAAGCAATATATCTACTCCAATCATAAGACCACAGAAACATTTTGATATTCTGCTTTATACAGGCACTGATGCTAGTGCTGCAAGAACTGTAACTGGTTTAGAGTTTGCTCCAGATTTAGTATGGCAGAAAAGAAGAAATGGCACAAACTGGCATACTTGGCATGACACTGTAAGGGGTGGAGGTAAAACTTTATACTCTAACAGTAATAACGCAGAGGCAACCAATAATCAGTATGGGTATATAAGTGCATTTACTTCAGACGGATTTACATGGTCGCCAGGTAGTTCAAATAATAGTGATGGTAATGAGGGATCTGGAACTTTTGTATCTTGGTGTTGGAAAGGTGGTGGTGCAGCAGTATCAAACAGTGACGGAAGTATCACATCATCAGTTTCTGCAAATACAGAGGCGGGATTTTCCGTTGTTGGATACACAGGTACAGGATCAAATGCTACTGTTGGTCATGGATTAGGATCGGCACCTCAATTTATAATCACAAAACAAAGGTCAACTGCTGGTCATCATTGGAGAACATATCATAAATCTGTAGGTGCCACCAGAAGTTTATATCTTGATTTAAATAATGCTCAATCAGGAACAGATGCAGGTTTTATGAATAATACTGAACCTACAAGCACTGTATTTTCGATTGGTAATGATACAAATATCAACGAAAATTCTCAAACACATATTGCTTACTGTTGGACAGAAATTCCTGGTTATTCAAAAATTGGCAAATACACGGGCAACGGAAATGCCAATGGACCGTTTGTGTATTGCGGATTCAGACCAGCTCTTATTTTGCATAAGGACGCTAATTCAACAGAGCAATGGCAGATAAAAGATACTGCTAGAGATACTAGTAATCCAGTTGATGTTTATATACATCCTAATTTAAGTAATGCTGAAAATACTAGTACAAATGTAAGCATAGATTTTCTTTCTAATGGATTTAAAATAAGGAATAGCGATGGAAGTCATAACACATCTGGAAACACTTATGTTTATGTGGCCTTTGCGGAACAACCTCAATCAACTTCTTTTGGTACTCAATCAAACGCAAGATAAATAAAGTATGGCATTCACTAAAGTCGCACCAGCAGGAATAGGAACTTCACCAGGATCAACAATTCGTCTTGGTGATTCTTTGTTGCACTCAACTGGTCTTGATATTGGAGTAGGATCTGGTATTGGTGTAACAATCAGACAACATGGTGATGCTACATTTACAGGAATCATTACTGCATCTGCATTCTTTGGTGATGGTTCAGGTTTAGAAGGTGTATCAAGTTCTGGTATTGGAACACCACTAAGTGATGATGACACAAGTGATTTAAATAAAGCTTACTATGTTAATCAAGAATTAAGTATTGGTTCGACTGTTACTGTTAATCATCCAGATTCAGCGGTTGCATCATATACACATTACCAAGATGTAGTTGTAAAGGATGATGCAGATCTTATAGTTGCGGATGGGGATACTTTTATACCTGATATTTTAGGAATAAACACATCGGGATTACCAAGTCCAAGAACTGGTGCAACGGGTGGACGTATTCGTGCAGGTACAATTACAAATGCAGGTGCAAACGGAGCACCTAATTTTCCTAATGGTATTACTGTTACTGGTATTGTTACAGCAAGTACTTTAAATGCAACAACAAACAAAATAGTTGTTGGTTCAGCAGTCACTGCAAACTCAACAGGTATAGATGTTACTGGTGTTGTAACTGCAACCTCATTTAAGGGGTCTGCCACAAACTTAACAAGTATACCAGCAGCAAATATAACTGGTACATTACCTGCGATCAGTGGTGCAAATTTAACCAATTTAAATGGTAGTAACATATCTTCTGGTATTGTAACATCAGCAAGATTAGGTGGTGGCACTGCAAGTAATACAACTTTTTTACGTGGAGATGGAACTTTCCAGACAGTAACAAGCACTAGTGCCCAAGCATCAATGAGCACAGGTGGTGGTACAATCAGTGGTCAACGAGTCGTATCAGATCTCACTTACAGTAGTGGTAATAACAACTCAAATGTACAATTAGGTAACGTTTCAAATTGTAATGCATCTAGTGTATATGCACTTGAACTTTCTTTGACATATATGCACAATGGATCAACTAATCATGGTTATTTGACTGGTTACATATATCAAAGAGGTAAAACTTATGGTCTAGTCGGTGGATATGTAAGTGAGCAACACTATGATTGGTATTATAACTATACTATGAATAGATTTATCATACCTTGGGATCCTTCTGGCACACAAGCGTTAGATATGTATGTGCAAAATGCTTATAATACAAACAGTAACAATAGATTTTACGTTGACGTAACTAACAAATTAGAGAATATTTAAAATGATTACAACAACCTCCGACTTTATAGCAGATGCAGCACACGCATTAACTGGTAATAAACCAGGTGCTTTTTACTGTCAGGGTGTGTCAAGTTATGAAAATATGGTTTGGGATACCAATATTGTGACTGGAACATTACCTACAAAAACTGAGGTAATGAATAAGGCACAGGAATTATATGATGGAGAGGCAATGAGAAGACTAAGAGTGCATCGAGATAATTTACTTAGAGATACTGATTGGGTAGTAACAAAAGCATCAGAGACAGGTGTTGCTGAAACAACAGCTTGGAAAACATATCGTCAGGCACTTCGTGATCTACCATCAACTGCTACACCAGAACTTGATGGTCCTTTTGTTAAAAACGTCACTTGGCCAACTAAACCATCATAAATAACTAAAAATAATAAAAGATGTCAAGAATCAGGGCAAATACTATAACCAATCAAAATGCAAATGGTGCACCTAATTTTCCTAATGGTGTCACTGTTTCTGGTGTAGTTACTGCGACTGCGACAACTCAAAACATCTCAGGTAATTTAACAGTATCTGGTAATCTTGGAGTAGGTGGTGTATTAACCTACGAAGATGTAACAAATGTAGATGCAGTTGGAATTGTAACAGCAAGAAGTGGAATAAAGATAGGTCCGACTGCTGGTGTTGCAGGAACATTCTTTGCTGATGGTAGTTATAGAACTTCTGGTATTATTACAGCTACTACGTTTCATGGCAGTGGAGCAAACCTTACAGGTATCGTAGGAGTTCCCTCTGGTTGTATTTTAATATGGTCTGGTGCTGCAAATGCCATACCAACAGGTTTTGTATTATGTAATGGTTCAAATAGCACTCCCGATCTAAGAGGTAAATTTGTTGTTGGTTATCATGATGGCAATGGTGACTATGACGTAGGTGATACTGGTGGTGCTGAAACTGTAACACTTACTACAGCACAGATACCGTCACACAAACACACCACAAACATTGATGGTGGCCATGTAATTCCTGGTAATGGAGGATCGAGTTATCCATATGGTGGTGCAGGTACTTATGCCTCTACAGTTTTCAGTATGAATAATACTGGTGGTGGAGGAGCTCATGAAAACAGACCACCATTCTATGCTCTTTGCTACATTATGAAAACGTAGAGTGTAGAGATGTCAAGAATCAGGGCAAACAATATAACTAATTTAAATGCAAATGGTGCGCCTAATTTTCCTGATGGCATCAATGTTACTGGTGTTGTAACTACTTCAGCAATACCAAATCCTGTTGAAAATCTTACAGTTACTGGTAATGCAGGAGTTGGAGGAACAGTTACTTATGAAGACGTTGCGAGTGTAGATTCAGTTGGTGTTATAACTGCAAGAACTGGAATTAAAATAGGTCCGAGTGCTGGTGTAGCGGCGACTATATTTTCTGATGGTAGTATTAATAGCACTGGTATTGTAACAGCATCAACATATCACGGTAGTGGAGCAGACCTCACAGGTATAGTGGGAGTTCCGACTGGTTGTATTTTATTATGGTATGGTGCTGCAAATGCAATTCCATCTGGTTTTATATTATGTAATGGTTCAAATGGAACACCTGATTTGAGAGGTAAATTTGTAGTTGGTTATCATGATGGCAATGGTGACTACGATGTTGGTGATACTGGTGGTGCTGAAACTGTAACACTAACAACAGCTCAAATACCATCACATAAACATACCACAAACATTGATGGTGGCCACGTAATTCCTGGTAATGGAGGATCGAGTTATCCATATGGTGGTGGAGGTTCATACGCATCTACAGTTTTCAGTATGAATAACACTGGTGGTGGTGGAGCACACGAAAATAGACCACCATTTCATGCTCTTTGTTATATCATGAAGACTTAAACTTCCTAAATATAATTACCTAGATCGGAACTTGCGTGGTATTATTAGCAAGGAGATAATAGGGGAAGAATTCTACACCGAGATGGACGATATCCAAAAGGAACTTAAAGAAGTTCAAAAGAAGATAGACGACATAGAGAAAAAACAAGAAATGTTAAAACGGATACAGGATTTAGATCGTTTGCGTGAGGAAAAACAAGCAAAACGACCTACTGGACATTATAATGAAACGTGATATAATACATACATAAAAGCGACCATCATGAAAAATCTAATTAAAGACTTTCCAATCACAACGATAACAGAGCAAAATACTCGTAGCACCTATACTAAAGAAGAGGTTAATGCGTTGATTAGTGCTGCTGTGGAAAGAGCAATTGATGAAGCAAGAAAGATTGATGAAGAGTCGATGGCAAAGCATAATCGTGATGCTACTGTCATCAGTATGATTCTAGGATTTACAACTCTTGCATTGTTTGTTGATGGTTTACTTAGAATGCTTGGTATTATCCCACCATTTATGCACCTTGATGTTAATATTCTTGACAAAATAGAAACAGATATTATAGATAAGATAAAACAAGTTCCTATCCAAAGATTATTTCAAAGATGAATGACTTTACAATATTAATATACTTGATATTCTTTGTTGCTTTATTCGGAGCAACCTTTGCATACATGTGGAAAATGATGGCAACCACATTATCAGAATTTAATAGAACTCCTACTAATTCATATAGTGATGCGATGAGACCATACAAAGTACCTGCTCCACATCCAGAGATGGAAGGTGTTAAATATGGAGAAGAATTAATGATTTTCAATCCAGAAGATCTTGAAGAAGACGATGATGATGGGGATATTGTAGTCAGAATCTGACACTTCTTAAAGTGTCCACTTGACTAGCAGAATAACATAGATTATAATAGGAGAGTAAGATATATTATTATGATTGAAGTATTATGCCAGAATGATCCATACAGGTATATAAAAATGCCTGATCTCTTAGAGAATGGACACCCAGATTATCGTATCCAAAAGTGGAATAACCATAATGGATACAAGGACATGTACCTTTGTGATAATTTTATGCAAATGAAAACTGCAATTGAGGACTTTGAATATACAAAGTGGTTAGATCCTGCTGGCGTGCCTTGCTACGTTTGTGATAAATAAAATTGTAGAACACATAGTATAGTACAATGTCACATTTTGGAGATCTTATATCTGGTAAGACCCTCAAAACTGAGGTTCCAAAACCAGTTGAAGAAGCACCTAGACCAGAAGAAGTAATTGCAGATGCAATCTCTGAGGAGAAAGAATTTTCTGATATGTCAAAGGAAGAACTTGAAGAATATGGTCGCACTGTTGGGATCGAATTAGATCGTAGACATAACAAATCTAAACTAATTAAAGAATTAGAAGATCACATTGAGAGTGCATAACACTTAAAAATAATAATGAGAAAGTTTGAATTTAGGCCATGGGGATGGTTCATTACCCTTGATGAGGGTAAGAACTATAAGGTGAAGAAGATTTACGTTAAACCAAACACTAAACTGTCATTACAGTATCATCATCACCGTGATGAGCATTGGACAGTAGTGGAGGGTTCTGGTAAGGCTATTGTAAATAAAAACGTTTTTATTATGAATGATGGTGATGATTTATTCATTGCTAAAAAGGCAATTCATCGAATGCAAGCAAGTCCTGATGGTGTGACATTCATAGAAGTGCAGAGAGGAGAATGTAGAGAAGATGATATTGTAAGACTTCAAGATGATTATGGAAGAGTTGACAAACAATCCTAAATTTCTTATACTAAATACATTGATCGACTATTCATATAGGATATGAGAGAGTACAAAAAAACCGCACTTGTTCTTGGTGCAGGTGGATTTATTGGCAGTCATATGGTGAAAAGACTGCGTAAAGAAGGATATTGGGTAAGAGGTGTAGATCTAAAATACCCTGAGTTTTCTAAGACAGAAGCAAATGAGTTTGTTTGTGGTGATCTTAGAGATGTAGAAATTGTTCGCAGAGTGATTCGTTTTGGTGGATACACTGGTAATTATTATGCACAGATTGTAGATAAGTTTCTAGAACCATTTGACGAAATCTATCAGTTTGCTGCTGATATGGGTGGTGCAGGATTTATATTTACAGGAGAGAATGATGCAGACATTATGCATAACTCTGCTTCCATAAATCTAAATCTTTTAGAAGAGCAAAAGAAGTTAAACAAAGATAAGAAAGTAAATCATACTAAGATATTCTATTCGAGTTCTGCGTGTATGTACCCAGAGTACAATCAATTAGACCCTAACAATCCTGATTGTCGTGAAGAATCCGCTTACCCTGCTAACCCTGACTCCGAATATGGATGGGAAAAACTCTTCTCGGAAAGATTATATCTCACTTATAGTCGTAACTATGGTATACCTGTGCGTGTTGCTCGTTACCATAATATTTTCGGACCAGAAGGAACATGGGATGGAGGAAGAGAAAAAGCACCAGCAGCAATCTGTCGTAAAGTCGCAAACGCAGGTCTTGCCGACACTATCGAAGTGTGGGGTGACGGAGAACAAACTCGATCTTTCTTGTTTATTGACGAATGTATTGAAGCAACTTGGAGATTGATGCAATCAGATTTTATGGGACCTGTGAATATTGGTTCAGAAGAAATGGTTACTATTAATGAGTTAGTGAGAATAACTGCAAAAGTAGCACAGAAATCCATAGGTAGAGTTCACATTGATGGTCCTCTTGGTGTCCGTGGACGTAACTCAAACAATGATCTTGTAAGAGAAAAACTTGGTTGGGATTATTCTCAATCTTTAGAGGAAGGAATACGTAAAACATATAATTGGATATGTTTGCAATTATACAGCACACAAGATAAAAATGTGCTACAATCGGAACAAGAACTCGAAACATTAGCTTCTGGATAAAATGACACGTATTGACAGTTATGAAGATCTAACAGATAAAATTGTTGGATGGTTAAAAGATTACTATTGGCAATATAGTATGAAAGCATTTGTAGTAGGAGTATCAGGTGGAATTGATTCTGCTGTTGTCTCCTCACTATGTGCTAGAACAGGTCTACCCACATACGTTGTGTGTATGCCTCTTGATTCTAAATTTACAAATACAAAACTTTCTGATGTTCACTCGAAAGGACTTGCAGAAAAGTATGATAACGTAAAAAGAATTGAAGTTGAACTTTCTAGTGTATATGAAAGTTTCTTAAAATCAGTTGAGTGGTGGTCTGAGGCACAGCACTATGATAAAAAAGAATTTACTGCAAGTGAACATGCAAATGCAAATACTAAATCACGAATGCGTATGGTGACTCTGTATCAGATCGCAGGTACAGTTGGTGGTATAGTAGTTGGAACAGGAAACAAAGTGGAGGATTATGGAGTCGGTTTTTATACTAAGTATGGTGACGGTGGTGTTGATATCGCCCCTATTGCTGACCTTTATAAAACGGAGGTCTGGGAACTAGGTGAATATTTAGAAGTTGATCAACGTATTGTTGATGCACAACCAACTGATGGACTATGGGGTGACTCTCGCACAGATGAATCACAACTTGGTGCATCATATCCAGAGTTAGAAGAAGCAATGGAAACAGGCACAGGACCTGGTGTTGCAGTTTTAGAAAAATTCAACACACAAAACAAACATAAAATGGAGCCTATCCCAACATTCAAATTATGAAAATTGGATTAATTGGAGCAGGTAGATTAGGAATCTGCCTTGCTCTGTTGATTGAGAAAGCAGGGTATGAAGTCCTTGCATCTGATAATCGTGTAGATTATATTAATAGTTTACAGAAAGGTATTATTGATACTGCTGAACCCGAAGTTCAACAGTATCTTTCTAATGCAAAGAACATTGAATTTACAACTGATAATCTTAGAGTCATATCAGAATGTGATTTGATATTTACTCTGGTTGCAACTCCGTCACTTGCAGACGGAAGTTATGATGTAAGTGCAGTATGGAAAGTTATAAATGACTTCAAAGATATTCCTATATTATTAGAAGAAAAATCATTAGTTGTTGGTTGTACTACAAATCCTGGTGATTGTAATGACTTCCAAGAAGCACTTAAAGATACAGGTATTGATATATTCTACAACCCAGAATTTATTGCACAAGGTTCTATAATTAGGGACTTGCAAAATGCCGACATGGTATTGATTGGTGGAGATGGAAATCATAAGACAGAACTTGAACAGATGTATGAAAAAATACAGATGGGATTTATTAGTCCTTCTATCTATTTTATGAGTACAAAAGCAGCAGAAGTTACTAAGATTGCTGTCAATTGTTTTCTTACCACGAAGATTAGTTACGCTAATATGCTAGGTGAAGTTCTCACATTGTCTGGTATGGAAGATGAGATTGATAATGTATTAATGTCAATTGGTTCTGATGATCGTATTGGTAAAAAATATATGAGATATGGTTTTGGATTTGGAGGTCCTTGTTTTCCAAGAGACAATCGTGCCTTTGCATCATATGCAAGTAAAGTGGGTGTGAGTCACAATATTGGTGAGGTAACTGATGCCTTTAATGAAGATCATGCAACATTTTTAAAAGAACATTTTATTAATAAGAATAAGAAAAAGTTACCATTTCTTTTCAATTATTTGACATACAAACCGAGAACTGATATCCTTACTGAGAGTCAACAATATCGTCTATGTTTAGATCTTTTAAATGAAGGATATATAGTTTATTGTTCTGACTCTTCACTCAAAGATCAATGTGATCCGAGAATCGTTTATGAAGAACCAACCCAAGAGGTTTTTGAAATTAAATTATGATTGGTTACAATAG
>Ga0066845_10000387_pt1 | contig 13897 bp, 8 predicted proteins | sample ETNtaG_31_FD_65488 | JGI IMG/M metagenome (GOLD analysis project Ga0066845, IMG submission 65488) | Marine microbial and viral communities from oxygen minimum zone, Eastern Pacific Ocean - ETNP201310SV78 | ecosystem: Environmental > Aquatic > Marine > Oceanic | place: Pacific Ocean: Eastern...
GGTGAAGACGCGACGTAATCGCCTCGTTCAGAGCGACGCGCCATGATTTCGTCGTGCACGCCGTAATCTTCGTCGACGATGCGGCGAAGTTGTGAACTCGTCACGATCGTGACGACGGTCTTCGTGAGCGCCCTGACGCTCACCCTCCGCCTACCTCGAAGCCACGTGTTCTTGACGCGAACGAGCGTGGACACTAGGCTCACCAGTTTCACAAACTTGACTCGACACTCCGAGGTCTCATTCTCGTCGTAATCCAAATTGTCGTGTACGACGACGCCGGGCGGAATGTAAAGCCCACGATCTCCCACGTATTCGTCGACGTAGTGCTTTTGCACGCGAGACTCGCTGCCGTCTTCCTCTTGGACGAACTCTTCGCACACCCCCGACTTGATTACGAAGAGTTCCTGGGCGCGGTCACCCTTCTTACAAATGAGCTCGCCCTTTTCGTATACGCGCTCCTCAAACGTGCCTCGACGTTGCTTTCCAATGTATCTCGTGAGACGGAACCGTCCTAAATCGTCTTGATGTACCGAGTGACCGTCTTGAAACCAAGGGTGTAACAACGCCTCCTCGGCCGTCAAACGCTTGGCGGGATCGATCATGAGCAGACGATCGATGAGGTCCAGCGCCTCGTCCGAAACGTCCACCGAAATCGGTTCGATGCTTCGAAGACTAATCTTCGTGAACAAGAGCTGTTCGTCCTTCTCGTCGTCCACGTAAAACGGTAGTTCACCGCTCAAGAGAAGGTACATGATGACGCCCGCGGACCATAAATCGACGGCGGCGTTGTACTGCGCGCTCTGTAAAATCTCCGGCGCGACGTACGAAGACGTTCCACAGTTACATCGACACTTGTTTCGACCGTTTCGCACACCCTGCGCCAATCCGAAATCGATCAAACGCAACGAAAGCAAGTCATCCTTCTTCGCGAAAGACATATTCTCCAGTTTCACGTCTCTGTGTACGATGTGTTTCTCGTGACACGCGCGTAGAGCTCGTAAGATTTGTCCCATCAACACGTTTGCCTCGTCCTCCTCGTACTCGCCCCTCGCGAGCAACGTCTCCAAGAGCTCCTCGCCCTCCAACAACTCCATCACCACGAACGCGTTTGGATGATCGTGATAAAAATCGTACACGCTCACGACGTTCTCGTGTTCCACCGCGTGCGCGAGTTCGTATTCCACGCGCGCCTCTCGCAGTCGCATGCTTCGTTTCGGTTGTTTCGCCACGTTATTCGAGCTCAACGACGCGTCGTCTCGCTCGCTCCCATCGCTCACAGATTCGCACTCCGACGCGCGTGAACTCCTTTCATCGATATCTCTCCATCCCTGCACGCTCTCGCTCTCCTCGTCGTCGCTCTCGTCTTCTTCTTCGCTCGTCGCGCGCTCGTCGTCGCTCTCCTCATCCTCCTCTCGGATGCGAATCATCTTCACCGCGCGCACGACCCCGTCCTTCTTGCGAGTCGCTCTGTACACCAGACTGAACCCACCGCGCGATACCTCCTCCATGGCGTCGTACGCGTCTCGAAACCCGTCGACGCCGTCGCCAGACGTCGTCACCGTCGGCGGCGTCGGAAGACGGTGGTGGTCCCTCTTCGTCTCCGAGACGCCGTCGGGCGCCTCTCTCGCGCTGTCATCCGCGACGCGCGCGGGCGGTCGAGACGACGTCGACGCAGACGTCGATTTCGACGACGCGCATCCCATTCGTCGAGCTCTGACGCGCGTGAATGCGTGGACGAATGCGTGGATGGGTGCATGAATCATTGGACCGATTTCGGATCGATCGAGCGCGACAGTGTGCGACGCGCGTCGTCGGTCGCGCGCGCCGTCGTCGTCGTCGACGCGTCCGTCGGTCGAGCGAGACGTCGTCGCGTCGTCTTTACTCGCGCGCGCGCGTCGACGACGACGGAGATCGACGAAGATGAAGACGCCACGAAGACGATGGATGTCAATCGCAACCTTCTCGACGGTCGTCGCCGCGCTGGCGATGACGACGTCCGCGCGCGGCGTCGCGATGGAGGAGGAGGAACGTCTGATCGGTTGGAAAGGCGAGGTGGCGCGCGCGCCTCGAGCGGGAGCGGTTCGCGAAGAGACGGCGCCGAGGGTGACGACGCTGAGTTGGACGCCGAGAGTGTTTCTGTACGAAAACTTTCTGAGCGACGAGGAGTGCGAACACATGATCGCGTTGGGAGAGAAGAAGTTGGAGCGTTCGACCGTGGTCGGAAACACCCCGGATGGACTCTTTTCGGACGTGCGATCGTCGTACGGAACCTTTGTCACGAGGCGGTTGACGAAGACGTTGTCGGAGGTCGAGGATCGAGTGGCGGAGTTTAGCGGCGTACCGTGGGAACATCAGGAGCAATTGCAGTTGTTGCGGTACGAGAACGGGCAGGAGTATAAGGCGCATCACGATGGATTGAGTTCGGGGGAGAACGGTGGGAATCGCATCGCCACCGTGTTGATGTTTCTGAGCGAACCCGAGGAGGGCGGGGAGACGGCGTTTCCGGACGCGGAGCCGTTGCCCGAGACAAAGGCGGATTTCTTGGCGAAGAAGGATACGTTCAGCGCGTGTGGATGGAACGATGGAGACGGGTTCAGCGTGAAACCGAAGAAAGGGTCCGCCGTGCTCTTCTTTTCCTTTCACATCAATCGCACGTCGGACACGTTGGCGGGACACGCGTCGTGTCCCACACTCAGAGGCACCAAGTTTACGGCGACCAAGTGGATCCACGAGAGTCCATTCTCCACCGGCACGTACGTCACGCCGACGTGTGAGGATGTAAAGACAGAGTGCGCCGGATGGGCGAGTGTCGGCGAGTGCGAGAAAAACCCTGGATTCATGATGGGCATAGAGAGCGTCGGCTCGTGTTCAAAGAGTTGTTGCGCGCGCATGGATCGGTCGACGTTGACGGAGATTCAAAAGACCTTTTGCGTTCCGTGCGATGGTTGAATTATTAATATTGATTAGCGCATTGTTACAAATAGTGACCACGGTAGAATTAAAGCACTCTCAGCGCTTCGTAGTGACCGGCGCCGTGAAAGAGCACGGCTAAATCCTCCTCGTCTCCGTCGTACTCGTCGCCGTATCGCCCGATGTTGCGCGCGCCCTCCTCTGACTCCATGTACACGCTGATCGGACTCGTCAACACGTGCGTGAGCATTAAAATCTCCGGTTCACCCCCCCACGTGGACGCCATCTTCATCCGACGACAGTACTGCTCGAAATCACCCTCGATGAACCACTCCGTCTCTTCCCGTCGCTCGTTGAGTTCCTCCACCGCCGCCGACCGCAACGCGTCCGCCTCCCTGATCTCTTCCGACTCGCTCGTTCGCTCGCCTCGATCTCGCAGCGAGCGCGCGACGGCGACGGAACGGAACAAACACCGTCCATCGCCGGCGACCGCGTGAACCTCGTACGACGACGATTCCGGCGACGATTCCGCATCCGACGCCGCATCCGACGCGGCGCATCGATACCCGACAGTTGACGCGATCGACGGCGCGCAGCGTCGCGAGGAGGGTACGATGGACGCGCGCGCGCGGTGAAACGTCGACGCGGATACCGCGGCGCCGGTCGTCGTCCGCGCAGTCGCGCTCGCGAGAGAAAGCGCGAGGGTCACGGCTCGAAGCATGCCGTCGACGCCGCGCTCTGACGATGAATCGATGATGAATGAATGAAGACGATGGGACGACTCGACTCGACTCGGTTCTCGGTTCTCGGTTCTCCGTTACATTGAATCGAAAAGTCGTTCGTCGCGTCACGTGCCCTTCATGCGCTTCGACGCCGAAGATTTTTTAAACTTTTTATCCTTTTTATCCTTCTTCTTCTTCTTCTTGTCGGCGTCCGGTGTCTCCTCCGCCTTGTTCGATTTGGGCTCGAACGCGTGCTTGTCCTTGGATCCCGCCTTGCGCTTGACGGAGAGTAATTTGTTGGAACGACCAGAGGCGCCGTGAAGCGCGCTCGCCCACTCATCCTCCGTGCCGACGACGGCGAAACGTTCCAAATCGGTATCCTGCGCGCGGATGCGCAAACGCGCTCGGTCAGTACCGCGAGAGATGAAAGAGCAAAAAAATAATCGCGCGCGCGTCTTCGTCCGACGTCTTCGGCTCGGTAAGAACGCAGCGATATGTTTCTCAACATAGGGATGTTCTGCTACCTGGTTGATATTCGATTCGTCATCGCCGAAGACGTCGACACCCATCGTCGCGGGTCGATGTCGAATCACGCACCTCGAGGAGTTCTCTTCTCTTCGCCTCCATCTCTGCGTTCACGGCGGCGGCGCTGCAAAGATGAAAAAGAAGACATTCGGTCAGTCGGTCGGTCGAGAAGTCGTCGCCGCGAAGACTCGCGGTGCGTACGCCGCGCCCCGAAGAGTGATGGATCAGGCCTGTTGAGCTTAGTTACCAACACGGAACCCTCTGACTTATAACCCCGCCTAAACGGTGGCGCCAGAGGGCGAAAAAATTCTGGAACTATGTTGTCGTCTATCACTTCCATCCTCTTCGAAACCGTCGCGGGGGACGTGCGAGGAGCGAAAACGCGAAAAACGTACCCTTCATCTAATTCTTCGTCTAAACCAACGGCGTGCGGTTTCAACTCAGGCATGCTCATCGACGGCAGCGCGGCCGCGATTTCAGTCTCTCGAGCCAAAAGAAGCGAACCGTGGATGCGGCGAATCGATTTGTTGAACAACGCCATGATTTGTTGTCCCGGCAATTCCAAACTCTTCATCGCGTCGTCGATGGTCTTGAGCTGTAAACCAAGAATGAGCAAAATGACGGCTTGCGTGTACGACAGTGTCACGGGGATGCGCTTGGCGAAGTACGCGCGCGCGAGCGGCGGCACCAAGTCACCGATCAAGTGATGATCGACCAGAGCGTTGGAATATTTCTGAATTCTCCGTAAATCGTGCGGACTCAAAATTTCGTTATCTGCCTTTAAGACCGAGTCGCGACCGGCACCTCCCTTCTCGTCCCAGCTCAACTTCGGGGTCATGAGGGACAAGCACAGCGCGGGAGCCAAATCTCTGAACGCCGATCCCATGAGTGACGTGAATCGCACGCGGAAGTCCTCGTAGAACGAGTTCACCCACTCGCCGTCCGGACTCTCGTCCAATCCCACCGGGAAGCACGGTCGCAACATGATGCACGTGTGCTCGCCCGTCGTCTCGCTCGCCGTCTGCCTGAGATACACCGGTTTGTATCCACCCTTACTCCAGTAGCTGTACAATTCGGGCGTGAGTCCGAAGGAAGTGCCGATCCAGTTGACATTTTCTGGCTTTCGCTCGGAGAGGTTTGTCAGCAGCGGCGGCAAGTCTTCGCGCGGCTTTAACGTCTCCTCTGTCAATTTTCCAGTCTCTTGCCAATGCTTCGTGTTCGTCTTCACGTCGATATCTTCAGCGTCTTCGCGCAAATCTGTGAGTTTACCTTCGTAGTAATCGTGGATGAGCTGAATGGCTCGAGATCCGTATCCTTGACGCGGTAAATCCGGATGCACGGCGATGCGAACGATGCGCACGCCAGTGAAGGATGGAAATCCTTCATCCTGGAATTGCGACGCCATCGTCCACGGAATGAGATCGCCCTGCGGCGATAACCCAGCCGCAAGCGTCGCGCGCGCACTCTTCTGCGAGATGGCACCCTCTAAAGCAACCTGAATGACGCAGAGAATTTCTGGCAACACGTTTTGAGTCTCATCCACGGGAGCTAGGAGGACGAAGAGTCGATGCGCCGGAGCGTCGGACATGAGCTGCAAGTCATTCGGCGTGTTGCGGTAGTGGCTAGAGACGTAAAGAGCCATCATCTTCTTGAGAAACTGCTCGCTCGCGGAGTGGGCGCTAAACAAAGTATCGCGAGACACTTCGTACAGCTCGCACGCGCTCGGAGGAGGCAACGCCGTGATGAGCGGAGTGAGCGCGTCCGCGGCGTCCAAGCAAAGCAAATTGTTCAACCATTTTTCGATGCGATCACCCGGAGAGTAACGCACGGGTTCGGCGAGCGCGACTTCTCTGAGTAACCTCGATCCTCCGGTCGCGAGCTTTCCATCCTTGTTGGTCTGTTGTGTCGTCGCCGCTTCACGTCGTAAATTACTGATGAGTTTGATGCTGAGCGCGCGACCGGTACCTTCGTAACCATTGATGGTGGAGCACAGAAACACGAGGTACGGTCCGAGTAAAGACTTCACAGTCGGTAACGGAATGGCTGCCGCCTCGTCTATCACCAATAACTCAGCCTGCGTGGCCCGTTCGGCGTGCTGAGGTAAAATGTATTGAATCGTCTGTCTGTGACGTCTGGTGACGTTGATACGAACAAGGCACTTCCCAAAGGCTGGGTTCGTGGATTCCACCAAGTCGTAGTCCAAGTGTTCTTTGTATCCGAGCGAATCAAATCCCTTGAGGATGAAATCGAAGAAGGTCTTCAAGTTTTCAGGACTGGGCGACGTGACAAAAATGTTGGCATAGCCCATTTCCACCGCGCCCGCGACGGCGATGCCCATCGCGGCAGACTTACCTCGACCGCGCGCGGCGGTGAGCGCAACCGTCGATCGAAGCGTCTTCTCACTCGCAGCGTCGAGGAACGTGACGACCGCTTTCGCCTGATCCATTGTCTTGCAGCAACCCACGAGCGGACCCGCCGGCTCAACCTCCGCCATGCTCTCCTTCAAGTCTGTCAATTCTGAAGCCTCCCCATCCTCTCTTTCTTCCATCGGCTCGATGCCTCTGATGTGTGAACTGATTGGCAAAATATTCAACTCATCGTCCATCATGATGCATGTCGGACACGCTCCTAAACTGAGCGTGAACCTCTCGTTAAATCTAGCGACGACGTCTTGATGACCTTCGGTGCGAAATCTCGAGTGCACGTCCATCGTCATATTGTACAACTGCGTCAAGCTTTGCATGTTGGACAAAAGCAAGACAATTAAACCCCCGCCCTCGACGGTCTCAATCGTTCGCGCGAGCAAGTTGGGCGTCAACGCCTCGAAATCTTGCAGCACCGCCATTCCGTACGTGTTACCCAAAATTTTCTGCGTCTCCGCGTAGTAACAGTACCGAATATTCGTCGACGCCACGAACAGTGAAAACGGATCCTCGTTCTCCGCGTCCATCAATCCACTGTTTTGCATCTTTTTAATCTGTTTCGCTCGTTTCTTCTTGTGCGACGACAGATACAGATCCTTCTTATAACACCACAACACGTTCGGCCTCGACTTGACCACCGCCTTGCTCAGCATGTAGTGCAAGTTGACGATCTGATCCCTCCCTCGATCGCCCACGAGCACGAACATCGTGCGCTCGTTCTTCTTCACTCCATTCTCCACGAGCGTACGAATCCGCGCGTCCACCTTTTTCCGCATCGCGCGCGTCGTCTCCTCGCCTCTTCCGCCGCCGACGCACCACCGGTCGACGTCTCTCGCGCCGCTCGCGCGCTCGCTCGCTCGACGAGACCACCGCGACGATCGCGATCGCGCGCACCCGTCTCACGCGCGCCGAGTCTCCCCTCCTCGACCTCGCGTCGACGTGTGCCGCGCGTCATTCATCCAATCGGCACGGCGGCGGCGCTTTTTCACTTTTTGGGGACGAACGCGTCGTCGTCACGCGCCGACGCACCGACCGGTGGTCACCGCGACCGGAGTCGACGCGACGCGACGCCACGCGCGTCCTCCTCCTCCTCGTCATGGGCAAGGCGAGCAAAGATAAGCGCGACATGTATTACCGCAAGGCGAAAGAGGAGGGATGGCGCGCGAGGTCCGCCTTCAAGTTGATGCACATTGACGAGTCGTTCGATATATTTCGAGACGTGCGCGACGTCGTGGATCTGTGCGCCGCCCCGGGGTCGTGGTCGCAGGTGTTGAGTCGAAAATTGTACCTTCCAGCGCTCGCCGCGGGCGTTCGAGAGGAAGATTTACCGAAGATTGTCGCCATCGATTTACAGCCAATGGCGCCCATCGAAGGCGTGACGACGATTCAGGGCGACGTCACGTCGATGGACAAGGTGAGAGAGGTGTTGTCGCACTTTGACGGGAAACGGGTGGATTTAATCGTCGGTGATGGTGCGCCGGATGTCACCGGTCTGCACGATTTGGATGAATTCATGCAGGCGCAGTTGATACTCGCGGGGTTGACGGTGGCGACGCACGCGTTGAAACCGGGCGGGACGTTTATCGCGAAAATCTTTAGAGGGAAAGACGTGAGTCTGTTGTACTCGCAGTTGAAGATTTTCTTCCCGGATGTGACGTGCGCGAAACCGAAGAGCAGTAGAAATTCTAGCATAGGTGCGAGACGATCGATTCGAAGGAGAAGAGCGCGCGCGGGAGAGACGCGCGCCGCCGCCGCCGCGCCGCCGACGACTGACCCGCGCCTCCGCCGCGTTCGTCGACGCGCAGAGGCGTTCATCGTGTGTCGGGGGTACGCCCCTCCCGACGGATTCCAACCCAGTCACCTGACGCGAGTCTTAGAAGAGCGCGCCATCGCGCACGGCGCCGGAGACAACGGCGCCGCGATCGGTACCGCGTCGTGGCCCGACGGCGTCCTCGTTCCGTTTCTCGCGTGCGGCTCGCTCGGGGGATACGACGCCGATCAGAGTTACGCCCTGGACGACACCAAAGCGCGTCTGGACCCGGTGCAACCACCGACGACGCCCGCGTATAAGACAGCCATCGAGCTCTTGAAGAAGAAATAGACACACAGACGTCGCCGTCCCACGCCGCGCGGTCGCGCCGTCGCGCCGTCGCGCGTACCGCGTCACTCGCCGACGCCGCCATGTCCCTCTCACCGTCACCGTCGCCCTCGACGTCGCACGGCGCGCACAGAGTGTTCGTATACGGCACCCTCAAGCGCGGTCTGCACAATCACGTCCTCCTCGAGCGCGCGCGCGCCTCCTTCGTCGGTTCCGCGCGCACGACGCGGACATCCTTCGCCATGCTCCTCGCCGACGCCGGGTACCCGTACGTCGTGAAAACGACGACGAACGCGCGCGCGATCGATGGGGAGGTGTACGTCGTCGATGATGACACGCTCGAGAGGTTGGACGCGTTGGAAGAGATCGCGACGGGGATGTATTCGAGAGAGAGCGTCGAGGTGACGATGACGGGGACGCCGGGGACGCCGGGGACGCCGGCGGCGGAGACGACGGCGCTCGAGGCGTTTTGGTATCTCGCCGGTTCGCGGGACGATCTCGAGCGATTACCGAGGATAGACGCGTACGATAAAAGGATTCACGACGAGATGTACGTGCCGAAACACCTCCGGGGGTAGCGCGAGCGAGCGTCTCGCGTTGAACTAGCGTTTGTTTTGTATAGCATCGCGTACGCGCGCCGCGCGCGCGCCGTACTCTCTCTCACTCTCTCACTCTCACTCACTCTCTCACTCGCTGTCGCTGTCGTCGACGTGTCCAGGCATCACTCCAACCCTCGTCGCTCGCATGATGTACTCCCCGTTGACGTATTTATGATACTTGTCGAAGAGCGCCGTGGCGTCCGTCCCGAACGCCTCCTCGAGCACCGCCTCGCCGCCGGGATGATACGCGACGTACGGCGTGAGGTTATACACCTTCCCCCTCAGACCGATCCAACAATCATCTCGAGTGTTGTGTCTCGCGAGCTCTCCCGCGTCGATGACGCGTTTCACGTCCACGGGCGCGTCCGAGGGCGCGCCTCCGTCGACGCGCTCGCGCGTCGCGCGTCTGAGCCAATCCATCTGCGAGTACCCCGGACGCACGACGATCCTCGGCGCGTGCGGTTGAGCTCCGGAGGAGGACGAGGGCGCGTGCGTGCCCGCGCTCGAGGGCGCGCCGCGATCGCGTCGCGCGTCGTCGCTCATGGGCACGGCCCACGGAGGACGCCCGTCGCACAGTGACGACTCGACGACGCGACGCGCGGGACTCCTCGACGCGATGGCGACGTCGACGTCCTCGCGCGCGATGACGGCGACGTCGTCGCGGACGCCGTCGCGGTGTTCATCGTCGCGGAGTCGGTCGAGACGCGACGGGACGCGCGCGAGGGCGACGCGCGCGAACGCAGCCGGGGACGACGAGGACGAGACGCGCGCGCGCGAGGGACGACGAGCGGCGTTCGGACCGTCCACCGCGGACGCGAGAAGGGTGCGAGATGAACTCTCAGAGCGGTCCCTGACGTCGGCGGGGTGGGACGACGCGCGAGGGTTCTTGGCGAAGCGCGCGTCGACGGCGTTGGGGAGGGCGGCGTGCGAGACGCTGGAACCGGCGACGACGTCGAGGGAGGCGACGCGATGGTTGGACGAGACGGAGGCGGCGATGGCGATGGAGAGCGCGCACGGGGTGTCGTTGGATTTCGGTGGAATGCTCACGGCGGAGGTGAGACGAGGGTTTTTTAAGACGAGACAGGGGTCGCCTCTGGGCGGGGACGAACTCGCGGCGACGGCGGCCTTTTTAGAGAGCGCGAGACGATTGAAATCGTCGATAGAGGGCGTGACGGAGAGCGGTGAAGTTCCCAGAGCGCTCGAACCGTTGCGTCGGATCGTGCGAGACGTGATGACGCACGGAGAGTTGGTGGAGAAGATTCGAGGCGCGGTTGTGGAGACGGGTGAATTTCGCGACAACGCGAGTCAAGCGCTTCGTCGCGCGCGAGCGCAAAAGGGCGCCGCGGAGGGTAAATTGAAGAAGGCGATGCAAGGTAAAGGCACGCCGACGATGCATCAAGGACGCATGGTTTTGGCGGTCGCGGCACCGGCGCCACCGGACGTGTTGGTCGTCGGGACGGCTGCGGGAGGCGCCATGGTGCTCATCGAGCCGCCGGGCATCGTCACGCTCAACAGAGAGTTGGCTCAAGCCGTGGATGCGGAGAAGAGCGCCATCGACGCCATCAAGAGAGAGTTGTCGAACGACATCTCGCTCGTCGTGGATGAACTGCTTGAGTGTTTGGACGTCGTCGTGCGGCTAGACGTGGTCGCCGCAAAATGTCGTTACAGTCAGGCGCTGAATGGCGTGCGACCGGTGTTTTCCAAGTTTACGGATGACGAAGGCGTCTTCTACGACGAGCACGTCTTCGAGGACGATGACGAAGACGACCAACCGACGATTGAAGATGACGAAGCGGAGAATGAAGCGAGCGACGCGATGACGCCTTCGAACGTGCGCGAGGAAGAGAGAACACAGCTACTCGTAGAGCTCGTCGGCCTGAGACAGCCCGTGCTCGCGTCGCAGGCCATCGAGGCTGCCGCAGAGAGGCGCAGAGCCGCCGCGGAAGAGGCTGAAATGAAACAAGAGGGAAATGATGGCGTGAGGCCGACAGGCGGGGCATCGACTGGGTACAAGGTGGCGACGCGAGGATCTATCAAATCGGCATCCGGCAAGGAGACGGACTTTTACGACGAATTGTACAATGAAGAGTACGATGACGAGTGCGATGACGACGACGGCACCGCACCGAAACTCAAAGGGCCGGTGCCAGTCGATATATTTGCATCTAAGAAGACCAAGGTTGTGGTCATTACTGGACCTAACACTGGCGGTAAAACTGCGGCGATGAAGGCGGTGGGCCTCGCGGCGCTCATGGCTAAATCTGGCATTTTCATTCCGGCGGAGCGCGCCGTCGTTCCCTTCTTTGACAAAGTACTCGTCGATATTGGTGATGACCAAAGCCTCATGACAAGTCTCAGTACTTTCAGTGGAAGGTTGACGCGCGCACAAGCCATTTTAGAGCAGTGCACCCCGGAATCGCTCGTCTTGATGGACGAGGTTGGTACGGGGACGTCTCCCGCGGAAGGGGCAGCCATCGGTTACGCTTTGCTCAAATCTCTCGCTGGTATCGTTTCTGGCCAATTGGGCGCGTGCTTAACTTTTGCGACGACGCATCACGGTCAATTGAAGGCGCTAAAATATGAGTACGAAGAATTTGAAAACGCCGCGGTGGAATTCGACGAGGCGGATTTGCGTCCGACGTACAAATTATTATGGGGAGTTCCCGGTCGATCGAGCGCGTTACAAATCGCGACGAGATACGACCTAGATGGCGACGTCATCGATGAAGCTCGAAACCTTCTCGGAGAAGGACTCATCAGTCTCGACGATACGATTTCAAAGCTCGAAACTGCGCGCCGAGACGCAGATGAAGATATCTCCACCGCAATCGGTATGCTGGACGAGATAGATTCAACAATCCCTCGGGTTGAAGTTACCATGGGCTCCATAAACTCGATCAAAGAAGCTACGGAATATTCGCAGGCTGGTGCGATCATGAACATGATGCGCGAGGCGAAGGTTCGAATCGCAGACGCCGCGAGAAAAGAGAAGCAGAAGAACGCTGTCGCTCCTTCTAAAATTTCCGCCGCCGCCGCCGGCGAGACCGATCGAGAGCGCGAGATGAGAATGGCGAAAGAAGCCGCGGAACAATTAAAGGCGGAACAAGAAGCGCTAGCCGCGAACTGGATTCCGTCTCCAGATGAAGAAGTCAAAATAAACTCCACGGGAATGAGCGGTAAGGTTGTTTCAGTCGATGGATCCACGGTGACAGTTCAAGCCGGCCGTATGCAAGTCAAGGTGAACGTCGATGACATTTCGCAGGGCTACACCCCGTCGACCACGGCGCCAAAGATGAAGATAAAGAAAGTTCGCGGTGCTTCTCTCGCCGCGAGAAGAGCGGATGATTTACTGGCAACTTCCGGACGCGTCTCCAAACCGCCTCCCTCGAGCGGCGCCAAAAATTCGTTTGGAGAATTTGAGCTCTCTGATGATGATTTGCGCGCAACTGTCGGCGATAACGTCATCGTGAAGAAATCCGGCTTCAAAGGGAAAGTAATAGACGACGAGGACGGCTTGTTAACTGTTCAAGCCGGACCGAATCGCGTGCTCGCGCCTGCGCACACTGTTGAAATCGTGCAGGCCGTCAAAAGTCAAAAGACAGTTTCCAAGAAAAAGAAGGGCAAAAAAGGTGGATTTAACCTCCCGAACGCGACGAAGACCGAGGCCCCGAAGCCTTCGGCTGAATCGTCGGCGTCGAGTCTCGCCGCGCTGCAGGCAAAGTTTGGGAAGAAGAATTGATGGTAGTAGTTCTGTAGAGGAATTAGTTATTGTAGTTTCTAGGCACTGAATCAGTCGCGTCGCTCGTACGAGTCGCGACGACGATCGTCGTATCCGCCGCGCCTATCGTACCGATCATCGTATCCTCTGCGATCATCGTAGCCACGACGGTCATCGTGTCCTGTATATCCTCGACGATAGTCGTCTCTCCGGTAGTCGTCTCGTCTGTAGTCGTCTCTCCGGTAGTCGTCTCGTCTGTAGTCGTCTCTCCTATAATCGTCTCTGCGATAATCGTCTCGCCTGTAGTCATCTCGACGACGGTAATTATCTCTTCTTCGATCGTCGTACGGGCGTCTCGATTCGTAGTTGCCGCTCCTCTTGTACGCCGAGGAATCCGTTCTACCTCTTTCCGCTATGCCGCATCGAATCTGACGTCCGCCCAGCTCTGTCTCATTCATCGCGTCAACCGCCGCTTCAGCGCCAGACTGCGAGACGAATCGCACGAATCCGAATCCGCGCGGTCGAAACGACCCGCGCTCCTTGGGAATGTACACATCTCCGATCTCTCCAAATTTCTCAAACGCGTCTCGAAGATCGTCCTCGCGCAGGTCGTACGCCAAGTTATCGAGCTTCACGCTCACGAGATGATCCACCTCCGGTCGTCTCTCTCTCTGACGTCCCTCGTCCCCTCGCCCGCCGTCGCCGCGGTCTCTCTCGCCGCCGTCGCGGTCGTCCCGAGCGGGCTCGGACTCGGTGTGCATCTCCCGCGCCTCGCCCGCCTCGACGCGCTCGGGCGCCGGATCGTCCTCGCGCGGCGACCCTTGCATGTCTTCACACTCGCGCGCGTCCACACCGCGTCCGCGACTGGCGGGTTCACGCGCTCGGGCGCACGCACCGAGCGC